>Ga0208034_1000456_pt1 | contig 33756 bp, 37 predicted proteins | sample June2015DPH_8_10_FD_184699 | JGI IMG/M metagenome (GOLD analysis project Ga0208034, IMG submission 184699) | Peatland microbial communities from SPRUCE experiment site at the Marcell Experimental Forest, Minnesota, USA - June2015DPH_8_100... | ecosystem: Environmental > Terrestrial > Soil >...
GATCGCACTTCCAGCACGTTACAAACTGCGGGGCAGAACGACCTGCGGATCTCAGCGGGACTCGTATTCCGCTTCGGTGGGAACCGCCCCTCTCCGCCCCCCCCACCTCCACCTCCACCCCCACCTCCGCCTCCGGCCCCCAGCGAACCACGGGCGAATCGCCCGCCGACGATGAGCTGCTCGGCGGACCGCAGCTTGATGGTGGTCGGCGAACGCGTGCAGATCACGGCTACGGCCAGCAGTCCGGACAACAATCCGTTGACTTACTCCTGGCAAAGCAACGGCGGCCAGATCAGCGGCTCAGGGTCGTCCGTGACGTTCGACAGTTCCGGTATGACGCCGGGCCGGTACGCGGTGACAGGCCATGTGGACGATGGGCGCGGCGGCACCGCCGATTGCGCGGTAGACCTCAACGTGCAGGCGGCTCAGGTGAGTGTGCCGGTGGTATTGGAAAAGGTGCTTGCCCTCCACAGCATTTACTTTCCTACAGCGCAGCCTACGGTCAACAATCCCGACGGCGGCCTGGTGGAGAGTCAGCAGGCCATCCTCAGGACTCTGGCCGGCGACTTCAAGAAATACCTGGAATTCCATCCGGAGGGCCACTTGACCTTGGAGGGGCATGCGGACGAACGCGCGTCGGTTGAATACAACATGGCCCTTGCGGAGCGGCGCGTGGCACGGAGCAAGAGCTTCTTGGTCGAGCAGGGCGTTCCCGAGGCCAACATCGAGACGCGGTCGTTCGGAAAACATGAAGAGCTGGACGCCAACCAAGTAAGGCAACAGATAGAACAGAATCCGGACTTGACCGACGACCAGCGGCAAAAACTGTTTACCAATCTGCCGTCCATTATTCTGGCCCAGAACCGCCGCGTAGATATCGTCCTGACGGCTACGGGACGAGAGTCCGTTCGTCGGTACCCGTTCAATGCTGCTGACGCCCTAACCCTCCTTAGTGACAAGGCGTTGGAGCACTGAGTGAGGCGGCGCCGGCTGCCAGGGGGAAACCCGGGAAGCAGTAGGGCCGAGCAGTTAAACAAGTGGCTTCCTCCGCCTGGTCAAGAGGCGTCAGTTCCCAAACCAGGGGGAGGAGACCATGCAATTCAGAGCCATAACTGCTGTTCTGGCAGTGACCTCCTCTCTTTCTTTGTACCCATCATAATGTGAGTTCCTATGAGCAACGGCCGTCCTTTTCCCCTTCGGTTGTTTGTCTGGTCCGTCTTGTTGGTCGCAGTCGCCGCCGCCGGGATTTATCTGGCGTATGAACTGGTTGTCAAGCCGCAGCGAGCGCTGCAGGACCAGATCAGCGAGCAGAAAGAGACCATTCTCAAACTCGAGCAAGACAACCAGCGCCTCGAGGCCTACCTGAAGATCCTGAAGCGCATCGACCGCCGGGCCCGCATCGAAGTTCTGCGGCAGACGAAGGATCAGCAGGGGAACCTGCAAACTACCATCCGGTTCACCGAGGTTGACGATACCGGCAAGCCGATGAATGTCTCCCGAGAGATGACTTTGCGGGGGCAAGAAGTCTATTTTGACACCTTGGTGATCAAGTTCGACGACCACTTCATCGAGGAGACCGACCCCCTCAAAGGCCGGGCGCTTATGCTTTTCCGGCGGGTCTTCTCCAGCACCATGAAACCCGAAGATGGGTTCATCATCGACACCGAGGGCGAGGCGCCCGAGGCCTACGCCGAGCAGCAAGCCCCCAGCGCCTTCGAGAAAGAGCTGTGGACACGCTTCTGGGAACTCGCCAACGACGAGAAACTAGCGAAGGAGCACGGCGTGCGAGCTATCCACGGCGACGCGCCCTACATGCGTATGGAGCCCGACCGAGTGTACGAGGTCTGCCTCAGGTCAACCGGCGAAGTCATCATCACGCCCGGAACGCGGCTGGCACCCCCGCAACCGACTCCGTAGAGCCCCCGGAAAAGCCCGGAACCCGCGCGGAAAGTAGGCGGAATCTCAACGACCTTACATGCCAGAAAACGCCATGTCTGATGCCATCCGGCGGTAACCTCGACCAGTCCCACCCTGTCGTTCCCCCCTCATTAACTGGGATGAGCAATTTTGACCACACGACCGGTCTGTATGGAACTGACATGCGAATTGCCACAGGGTATAAGCAAAGTGCGGCGAATCGCCAGCCAGGCTCTGCCTGGAAACGGATATTCGGAGGAGGATCAACATGCTTTGGACCATTTTCGCGATTCTGGTAATCCTGTGGCTGCTGGGCTTTGGACTTCACGTTGGTGGAGGCCTCATTCACCTATTGCTCGTGGTTGCAGTGATTGTGTTGCTGTGGAACCTGCTCACCGGTCGCAGATCTCTTTCGTGAAGCGGCCGGTCAGGCCAAATCTTAGAGGTCGGCAAGATTTAACCTTGCTGCTCCTCTTATTCAGGGCCTGCTGGCCGTCGCTGTAGTGTTGGTTAGGGGTCATCCTAGGCCGAAGACCCATCGAATGATCGCGGAGGGTGCGCCCATGCCGCAAAACTCGTTGTTCAAAATACCTGAAGCGGGACGAAGCTCTTTCTATGTGGCGGCGCAGCAACAAACCTTATGGTTGCTTCTTCTCTATCTGGTCGCCGGAATGGCATCTGCATCGCCTCAGACCGAAAGCTCGGTCCCATCCGCGGAGACCATCATCGCCCGCATGGCGCAGGCCCGGGATGAGAACCGTGCCCACCTTCGGCCTTACATCGTCACGCGGAACTACAAGCTGTTTGGCAAGGATGGAAGCAAGGCCAAGTCCGAGGTGATTGCCGATGTAGCCTTCGTTCCTCCAGACTCCAAGAAGTACACCATTCAGGAGACGAACGGGAGCGGACTGGGACAAATGATTGTTCGCCGCATGCTGGCAAGTGAAGCAGAGGTGACGAAAGGTTACGTCTTAACCGACATGTCGGCGGACAATTATGATTTCCGCTTCATCCGCGCGGCAGACATAAGTGGCCAGCACTGCTACGTGCTGGAGATGCTTCCGCAGCGCAAAGATAAACATCTGCTCCATGGCGACATTTGGGTTGATGCGAATACCTACTTGGTTCGCCGGTTCGAGGGCGAGCTGGCAAGGACCCCGTCTTGGTGGGTGCGAGACGTGCACGTCACGTTTGTCTATGGCGAGGTCGGCGGAATGTGGCTGCAGACGGCCTCGGAGGCCGCGGCCGACGTCAGGATACTCGGGCATTCCACGATGGTTTCGCGCGACGTGAAATATAAGATCACCGAACTCCTTGCTGCCGGGTTCTCGGCCCAGACAAATTTCTTAGATCCGAGGCTTGGCCGACCGCTTCGCCACCGCGTGATTCCAAGCCCACCGAAGTGATTCGTTCGTGAGGGAGAATCAACATGGAATTGGACAAGGCCCTTGAGTTTGCAGTGATTCTAGCCTGGGAAGACTTGATGAAAGTCGCCAACCCACGTTCAGCACGGGTTGAATACCGATGTGAACCTGGAACTTCGTTGGACTACCTGAGTGTCTGGTCGGTTAGAACCGGGGGTGAACAGGATCTCGTGTGCGACTACTGGACGCAGACTTCTTCGGCTCACCCAAGTGGGGTACGCTTCAGCAACAGATTCGATTCTGATCGGTTGGGGCAGACCCTTGACTCCATCCTGATGAACCAGAATCAGTTCACGCGTCCAGCCGACGCTTGCCGTGATGGGCTGGTTCTGGTCCACCCACCCACCGGAGATGAACGCACAGAAGCCGTCACTTGGATGAGCGGGCTCCATGGCGCCGCTACTAACGTCAGCCGCGCTGGGGCTGAAAGGGTTGCAACTCTCTAGCCTGGAGTTCTCGGTGCGTCCCAACGGCGCAGACCCCCAGTGGGTGGAAGACCCACCCAGATCGATGTCGGTAAGTCTGGTAGCTGACAAGCGGCCCGACCGGGCAACCGGGTGGGCCGGAGCCTTGTGACCAAGGCCACGCACGGTGGCCGAGGGAGCAGAGTCTTGCTTGGTCTTGATCGCCGCGCCGCGCGCTACACCTGGACAGTGGTCTTTATTCTCCTCCTGGTGGGACTGCTGTATCTCATTCGCGAGACTTTGTTTATCTTTTTTGTGGCACTGCTGTTCGCCTACCTGCTCTGGCCACTCGTGAAGCTTCTTGATCGGCGGCTACCGGGGCGGTCAAAGGTGCTGGCGCTCACCTTCGTCTACCTCGCGCTGGTCGGGTTTCTGATTGTCATTGGAATTGCGATCGGCTCTCGTGTAGTCCACCAGGCGAACGCACTGGCAGCCAGGCTTCCAGAGCTCCTTGCGAAATTCGAGTCCCCGATTGCGCCCGTCGTTTCACCCTCCACTCAGACGCTGAAGATCACTGTCATGTCGACTGTACAACAGCAACTGGCCAATCATTCGCGAGATGTCCTGGCACTGCTGCCGAAGGCCGCCTTGGGGGTCATCTCGCGCGCCGGAAGCCTCATCTTTATCGTCCTGGTTCCAATTCTCAGTTTCTTCTTCTTGAAAGATGGGCAGGAGATGCGCAGTTCCGTGCTGGGGTTTCTTGCCGAAGGGCCCCACCGCGACAGGGTCGAGAGAATTGCCGCTGACCTGCACCTGCTGCTTGCGCAATACATGCGGGCGTTGGTGTTGTTGGGAGTCGTGGCATCTTTGGCTTATGGACTCTTTTTCTCGATGATGGGCGTTCCGTATGGGATTCTGTTGGCGGCTGTCGCCTTTCCTCTCGAATTTGTTCCCATGGTGGGTCCTCTGACGGGAGCCGTCATCGCCTTGCTCGTTGCTGGCTTGAGCGGCTCCCACCACCTGCTCGGGATCTTCGCGTTCCTTGTCGCGTTCCGCTTTTTCCAGGATTATGTTGTGTCACCGCATTTGCTCAGCGCCGGCATGAAGCTACATCCTTTGCTGGTCATCTTCGGAGTCCTGGCGGGCGGCTCTATCGCAGGTATAGCCGGCAGCTTTCTTTCGGTTCCGGTGCTCGCTACTTTGCGAATCGTTTACCGGCAGTTGTTAACCAAGGCCTCTCCCGCGGTGGTAGCGCCTGACGGCGCTGCCCCTCAGTGAGGAACCTGACTTCCCCGCTTGGCTTGCTCATCGGCCTTTTCCTCGGAACTCCACCTCGAGTCGCACCGCGATTCCCGCTATGTCGGTCCAATGAACAATTCAGATGTGCTGGATATGCGCAGGGCCCCTGCTCCGGCGCTATATTTTCACGCGGAGCAGCATTGGTTTGTCAAATCGCATCCAAGATGATGTTCGAGCATGAAAACCATTCCTCTTTGCCGGTCGGCCGTTGTCATCGCTGGGTTCTTGTGGGCTGCAACCATAGCCTGCGCGGGTCCGGATCAGGCTCAAACAACCGCGAGGCCGGACGCTGCCACGCCCCCGCAGACTGAAGTCCAGGCAACGCAAAACACGCCGAAGAAGAAACCCGTCAAATCGGGTGCGTGGCATCATTTCGGTGAACGCGATGGCGCCTCCGTGGCGGGTCAAAGTCATCCGGGCGTCTGGCACGACTTCGGTCCGAACCACAGCACGCCAAAGGTTGTTCCCGTTGAAACAGCTCCCCGGCACGAGTTCGGCACGAACCGCATGGCCGACTTGGAAAGGCAGATGTGGGCGCTCGTCAACCGCGACCGCCTGGATCCCGCGACCGCCGCCGAGACTGGTGGCCGAGCCCAGCCCCTCAGGTGGAACGAGGAACTGGCTGCGGTCGCGCGAGCGCATTCCCGCAACATGCTCGAGCAACGATTCTTTGACCACGTTGACCCAGATGGCATGACCCTTTCGGCGCGAATAAACGCGGCGGGAATTCCCTGGCGGGCTTTGGGAGAGAATATTGCCATCATCGGAACCGTCCCTGGCGCGGAAGCCGCATTTATGAACGAGCCTCGTTTCCAGAACAATCATCGGGCCAACATCTTGAACGCGAATTACACTGACGTGGGAATTGGGATCGTGCAAGGGCCGAATGGTAGCCTTTACATCACGCAAGATTTCGTTGCAATTCCGCCCAATCGTGGTGGCGTTAGCAGCGCTCCATGACCCACTATTATTGGCTCCTTTTGGCCGAGAGTCATCTGACGAGGCGGCTCTTCGCAAGCATCCTGTGCAGGATCGCGGGACTACCGTCACTAGCGGGGTAGGCGAGCCGCCGACCGGATCGGATTTCAGTGACGAGGGAGGCAGGGGAAGGAAAAGTGTCACAGGAGTTCGATCCGAGAAGCGGGAGTTTCGACCCTGGCATTCTCGGGAGGGGTAGAACTGGCCCCCCTGCGGTCGCTGGAGACGCCCTGCACCGAAAACTGTGGAGCATTGCATCCGGAGACGGTCAGACGTATATTGCCGGTCGGGCGGGAAATGAAAACGGAAATCCCGGAGGACGACGTTAAGGGGCGAAGAATATCTGGCGCATCCTCCGCGTGCCCTGACCCGGAGTCTGTTCAGTGTTGGACACTGCTTTGGAGGGATCTGAAAGCCAATCGCGGAGAACAACGTTCAGAAGTGAGCTATGGACCTGCAGCCCGCCATTGTGGGATCGATGCTGTGTCCAATTTTGACCAGACAAGTGTGGCGTCGCAACGAAACAATAGTCTTTGGTTTCCCGGGCGGCCCAGACTGCTGCGGCGTGTCCGAGCATCTGTTCAGCAAAGGTTGATCGATCCCAGAAACTCGCCAGAAACCTAAAGGAAGGAGAACTGCATGTCGAAGACTTGGGAACATTACCATCACGCTGCTCGTCATCATCAGCGCGCGGCCTACCATTACAATGAGGCAGCGAAATACGACGAGGCCGAGCAGCACGAAAAGGCCGCGCACCACGCCTACCTCGCCCACGGACACAGTCAACACGCAATTCATTACGACGCCGAAGCGGCGAAACTCCATGCGGACCGCTGCGACCGCGCTGCGACGACCGCTTCCAAGCAAGAAGCCAAGAAAAAGAGTCCTGCTTGAGAGAGACTTATTCTTGTCTTCACGCTCTGTTGCCACCGAATGAAACGCCGGTCACCCGCGGCGTGTCCTTCCATAAACATGGGTAGTCCGGGGATGGCCGTCCGAGATTGTTTCCGCCAAAGCTTGCTTGCTCGAAACCGGGATGGAGCGTTGCATGCTGAAGCGGTGGCGCATCAGTTCTTCCCGTATGTGAGCACGATCAGTGGGCGGCAAGCCACCCATCCGCAAGGGGCACATAAACCGCGTCGCGCCGATGCTTGCCGTGATGGGCTGGCTGTGATCTACCCGCCCACCGGAGATGAACGTACAGAAGCCGTCACTTGGATGAGAGGGCTACATGGCACCGCTACTAACGTCAGCCGCGCTGGGGGTGAAAGGGTTGCAAAACCAGTGTCACCGCAACAGCGAACTCGGCCCATCCCCGCCGCTTGCTGAAGTACTCGACGCCGACTTCTTCAGCAGAGTGAGTTCGCGGGCAAACAAAGGACTTCCTGGGAATTCCGTGGTTAGCTCTTCGAGTTGAGTGCGTGCCAACCTCACCTGCTTCTCGCGCAGGGCCGCCAGGGCCAGCAGGATTTTCGCAAACGGCCGGAGATAATGCCCCTTGAGCGCGGCTGTTTCGAGCTGCGTCATTCCCAGCTCTCTGTCGCCTCTGATCCCACCCAGCCGGAGGAAGAACCGCTTGCGGACGGGAAGACAACTGATGATGTAATTGGCCTCGCCAAGCGGCAGGTAGGCATCCGCCGCCTCGGGTTTGATCGCCAGCAGATCCTTCGCGTAGCGTTGTGCTTGGCGCATAAGCTTCAGACTTTCAAGGTTCCGTTTTTCGACCAGAAAGGCGTAATTGGCCTGCAAGCCGGTGGTAATGGTCAAGGCGAAAAGTGCGTCCGGGTCTTTGGGATTCGACGCCAGCCGTTGCTTCGCCAAATCCTGTGCGCTTTTGCTGGCGGCGAGAAAGCCCGTCCGGTACTCGTCATTGGATGTGCTTTCCACACCCCCCAGGAGCCTTTTGTCGTCCAGAAAGAACCCAGAGGTCAACATGTCGTGGTGGTAGAACTCCTCGAAGAGATAGCCGGCTGCTTCCCAGGCGTGGCGCAGCGGGTCAGTCGGCTGCTCCTTTTCCCACGCCAAAAACTCCGAACGCGCCTCCGCAAACCTTATTTCATATAGCAGGCGAAAGCCACGCTCGACGTCAGGCGCGTACGAGGCTCGCGAGGGCATGCCCCCTGCCGTCAGCACAACCATGAATACGGTTCGGATCAGGAATGAGTGCCGCATGTGGAAGCAATTCTACGGACCTGTCTTGGCCAGAGGGTCCTTCGAATCCGGAACCCTGAGAGCGCGGACGATAAATCTTCTGGGTGCTGGGCCCACAAAATAGAACGGGTAACAGGTCACCAGGGTCAGGGTGGCATCATCAGAATCGCTGAGCACGGCTGTGTCCTCCGGCTCCACCAGCTTGATAGAATCGACGCGATAGCGGGATAAACCTTTCAACGTCGTTAGCTTAATCTCGTCATCTTTGTGGATATTCCGCAGCGGCCGGAAAAAGGTGTCTCGATGGCCCGCAATCGCGATGTTGCCTCGCTCACCTGGTAGCGCAGTTCCTGGAATGTGCCCGGCCGCGCGTCGCAAAGTTCTGCCGTCAGTGCCTTCCAGGACCATCACCGTAAGACCAATGCTGCTGATTTCGAGTCGCCCCAAGGGAGATCCGCCGCCCGGTGGGCCAGCATTCTCGACGCTCGCGTAGTTCGCCTCCCTTAGGACTGAAGGAAGGGGCGCGGGATGAAGTTGTCTACTGCCGCCGATCGACGGCCTCGCGTCCTTCAGCGCTTGCTGAAATCGCCAGGTTTCGTAGGCCTCATAAAGCTTCGAGTCGAGCAGCGCGTAGCCGCAGTAGCCCAGCGCAAAGATGCCAATGAGCAAAAACGGGTATCGGCACCATCGGAGCACCGAATGTGTTCGCTTGGATCGGAACATCGTCCATTTTCTGAACTTCATGGTTGGTTGCCCGAGTTTTGCGCATTTGCCTTAGATTTCACAGGTGCATTGTAGCCAGCACGGGTTCGGACAATTAAGCGCTCACGACCCGGCGCCGCGGCCTTCATTTCTATGACCCGATAGGTCCCGTCTTGTTCTTGATTTGTAGAAATGTAGGCGGTGGTGTATTGGTTCCGAATATCGCGCGCAACCTGCTCGCATATGGGGACTATTTCCTTTATCGATTCCGGCATGAATGCTTCACCGCCTGTGGCCTTCGCAAGGCGCTTCAACACACCGGGGTTCTTATCGGGATCGTCCTCCTCAAAGAGGCCCAGAGCGTAGATGATAGCGTCAGACTGCACTGCCATGGCCATGACCTGGGCAAAGCTGTGTTGGCTGGCGTTGTCGGCTCCATCGCTAATCACAATCAGGACTTTCTTGTCGCGATTGCCCTTCTTCAGGTGCTCGAGCGCGGTAGCCACAGCGTCGTAGAGGGCGGTCTGGCCGTCCGGATGATATCTCGAAAGGGCAGCCTCCAATTGAGACGGCTGGTCCGTGAACAGCGTGTTCGCCGGCAGGCCAAACCGAACGTGTTCGTTGAAACTTACTACAAACATCTGATCCTGCGGGTTGCTGGAGTGGGCAAACGCCAGAGCGGCAGTGATAACTTCGTGGACCTTAGGCATCATGCTCCCACTATTGTCTACCACCAGTCCGACCGTGACCGGAATATCCTCATGGCTGAAAAATTTGATTTGCTGAAGCACCCCATCTTCGTAAACCTGAAAATCGTTTTGGCCAAGGCCCGAAACAAGAACGCCTTTGCGGTTCTGCACAGTCGCGTGCAAGACCACCATGTTCACATCTACTTGAATCGTGTAGGGACCGGCTTTGAGGTTTGGAGGCCCAGGGAGTTGTTGCGACGTGGCGATGCCGGGCAAAAAAATCAGGAAGAAGAATATGGCCGGCATTCGGCTGGCAAAGGAGCAGCCGCCGCGAGTATCTCTTTTCATGTGCAGAAATCCCACCGGACGCACCCGCGATTTCCGAAAAAAATACCAAACGTGGCTATAGTTCAGGTGGCGCGCCCGCCAACAGTGTGCCCAGCAGCCAGGAGGCGCCGTGCATGAGTTGATGCCCCGCACACTTCATGATACCGCGCCCCTCTTTGAGCAACATGAAGAGCGTGCAAGCCGTTGCCGCCAGCGTCGCACCGACCAAAGCCACAAGCACACAAGCAGCATATTCATAGATGATGAACATTTTCACTCTCAGTCCAGGGCGTTGGTCGCCTTCAGCTTGACATCTCTCGGTTCAACCGCATTAGGGGTGGGTGATACTCGCGTATCACCCCCCTTCACCATGCGGAGCCCGACTCGGTCGCACAGGCACCAGCAGATCCGTGCCTAAGCGGCTTCATGGGGTTCGTGAGCGGTCCTCCCTCGAGAAGGAAAAGGACACACCCTCTTCCGTCAAGCAGCTCGTTTCGGTATGAGAGAGAGCGCCACACCCGCACTCAATGACAGCAGCCCGATTAATCCCAAAAGGGGCAATCGGCTCGCGGTTTGCGGAAGGGCCGCCGCGGCTTGTTGCACAGGTTCCGCGGGCGGAGCTTGCACAACTTCGGCTACTGGAACCTCTTCTCCCGTAGGTTTAACCGCCACGATCGGTATCTCTTTCAAAGCCTCCACGGTCGGTTCGGTTTCCAGAGGCATCGCAAGAACCGGCGCATTGACTGCCTTCGCCAACTCAATAGCCCTTGACTTGGGGTACACAAATTCTTCGCCCCACTGATGCCCGGGATAAAACCACGCTCTGATCGCTTCCGGTTGTCCTTCCGCCCTCTCCTTAAACGTCATCACCGTTTTGTCGGTGGGCCTCAAACGGTAATTGGGGATGGCGAGGATTGTGGTGTAAACATGGTCTTCCGCTTCATTGAAAATCTGAACGATGTGGCGGTCGGATGGCGAATCCAATATCTTAAAAACATACTTACCCGCCGGCAATACCTGCGCGCCGACACCCGGAACCTCGACCGGCTCGTTGAAGGTCACAGTTGTTTTCCTATTCCACTCGTCTGCCTTCGCTCCCGATGGGACCGCGAGGACGATGAGGGATAATACAAAAATCATCCCGACTACTTTCAACCTGGTAATTCCGTCCATTGGTGTTACCTCAGTCTTGCTGTGGGGCGATCTATTCTGCCCCGTCAAAACGAAATCGAATTTTGCGGCACCGTGCGTTCAATCGATACAACACGAGTAAGACGCCTCGGTCCCATGTGTTCCACTTGCTCTCTGAAACACCTGGAAAACGCCCTGTTCAAGCGTCCTGGTAGATCTCAACTTGCAATCAGGCTAAATCTTCATGAAAGGGGCTTCTGCAAACATTGCGCCATTCCCCTGACACACGCTGCCCCCCAGAAGTTGGTTGGCGACTCGACGCACATCCTTTATACGCTCGCGCGAATTGTGTGTCTGTTCATTGGGGCTCGCAGGTTAGGTCCATATTGCTCACCCCTGTTAACGAAGGAACTCCAACGTGCGGCCACTCTGCGTCCCCGGCGCTTAACCCGGACCGTCACCGCATGTGGTACCTGGAGAGCGAATGCAGAAAACCAAAGCCGTTCAAGAGCCACAAAACAACTGCAATCACCACGACGGCATTCAAGATCGACTTAATGGAGCTGGCCATTGGAATGAAAGTATTAATGAGCCAAAGCAGAACACCAATCACGATCAAGACCACAATTACATGAATTAAATCCATGATCTAATTCACCTCCTCGTTATTGAAGACAGATGCCCATCGGGCCGCTCCCGGCTGGGCGCTGTCGATTGCACCCGATTCAAACTTCGAGCTTGTCGGCACGCGACAAAGAGCGCCTGTTCTCATCTTCTGTGCGCACCATCAAATGTTCACGCCCACCTAGAGCCGACCCAATAGCAGCAGGATGAGCAGAATCACCACGACCAAACCCAACCCGCCACTCGGGCCATAACCCCAGCTTCGGCTGTGGTTCCATCTAGGCAATGCGCCGAATAGCATCAAGACAAACACCACAATCAAAACAGTTGCGAGCATATCGATCCTCCTTTGCAGGTATCCTCAATCCGATTTACGACCTCAAGCCGCGCTGCCGCCATTTGCCCACGGCGTGGGATTCAGCGACTCCGATCGGCTCGATCCGGCATCGGCGCGTCGATGGCGGTTCTCGTGCGGTCGTGCCGAGCTCCGCATTTCTGCGGGGCATCTTGCATCTGTCCTGTCACCCTCCTAGTTAAGCGGCTGCAGGCCTTGTACAGTCCGCGGATTGAAACATGGCGCCATAGATTTTGCGGACAGCGCCTTTGACGATCTGCTCTCGAACAATTCGAGCCCGTAACTCTGTTTTCTCGGTCGTCGGGTCGTATGGGAATCCCACCATCACGCTTTCGCCTGGCACATAAGTTTTCTCGCTGGTAAAGCAGAAGCCGCTCTGGGAAGTATTATCGGTATTTGTCACTTCCAGGTTACCCTGCGCGTCGCGGACGCCGAGGCGTACTTGCATCAGCACGCGGCGATGATCTCGCTCGCTGGTCTCCATCCGGGGAGTAATTCGATTGGCCCGAGCTTTTTTCGAGCTCCTCGCCAGTTCCGCCATTTGATTCGGCGGCACCCGCACATCGGCGTACCTCCAAGGGGTGTCGGTAGCGCAGTTGTGGCAAGGCTTTCCGACGATGCCTACAGTCCACAACGCCTCGACTTCTGTATGTGTCAAGGGCTGCAGCGCGATGGTATGGCACATGCGACACTCGAGCAGCACCTTTGCATCCGCTGGTTCATTATTGTTGGAATCGGGAAACTCGATCCCCCAGAAATTTCCCACATGGCCGAGGCACTCCAAGCCGTACTCGCCATTTTGCGCTCCCGGAGATCCGCTGTGTTCCACGACGCGAAAATCTGCCTCGTAGTGGCCAATCGGACTCCTTACGCGGACCACTTGACCGCAGTCCAGCGGCTGAGCGAGCTGAATTCGCGCCCCGTGGCGGTTGAGGGTGGTGGCGCGGCCTGCGCATTCGACAGTGCGGCCGCTGGCGTCTCTGACCTCAACGCGCAAGGGAATGGTAAGCGTTAGACGGTTCGATCGACGTCTTTCGGCGATAACGGCAGTCATGAAAGTGAACTCCTGAATAAAAAATCTTAATATCAGTACGCGCGACTCGCGCATTGCGGTGCTGCCGGCGCACATCAGCAAGATGACCCGCATCATGAGCGCCAGGCGACTCCGCCGCTGGGGCCAAGACCCCAGCCACGGCTGTGATTCCATCTTGACTGGGCGCCGAACAGCATCAAGACAAAGATCACAATCAAAACAGTTGCGAGCATTTCCTGGCCTCCTCTGTTGTTTCAGGTTCTGGTCCGTGTGAAGCGTGCGGAGGTTAAGGCCAACCCGATGCCGGTACGACGCGTTGCCCCTTCCGTCACTTGGCCTCGCTCGAGGAGACGCAAGAGAATTCCGGCAACTTAGCTACTGCGGGTTGTCCGGTTTCTCAGCCTTCTGCTTCTTTTCGCGGTCTCCGCGGTCGCTTTCGGGACTGACAGCTTTTTTGACCCCCTTACCGATGTCCTTCCCTCCTCGGCCTATACCCTTGCCCATTTCCTTGCCTGCCGCGATGGGCTTACCTTGCTTCATCTCGTGGCCGACTTCCTTGCCACCCGCTCCAACTTCATGGCCGGCGCCCTTGAAATCGCCGCTCTCGGACTCGGGCCCCACGCCGAGCTTGCCCGCCGTCTCGCCATCCAGATGTCCTGTAACGGGTAGGTTTTCAGACTGCTGATACTGGCGAATGGCTGCACGGGTCTGGGGACCCATGATGCCATCGACCGGCGCCGTGTAGTAGCCTTTGTCGCGCAGAGTCTCCTGCACCTTCTTAATATCGCCACGATCCTGTGCGGAAGCGAGCGGCATCAGGCCCAGTCCCAACATCCCAGTCATCAGAAAGGTAAAGACAACCCTGGTCCATACGGTTTTGCTGTTTAGAAGCATTTTGTTCCTCCATTTCAAGCATGTTGACTTAAGACCACTGATAGAGTCCCTTGCGAAGCCCAGCATGGCGTCTTCCTGCCACGTCTACGACCCGCGTACGATCAGCCCTAATTACTCTTTGCGCGCCCGGTAAGCATCAGAGCCCCGCCCGTTACAGCCAGAATCGCTCCCGCTAAGGGCGAATAAGGAATGGTATGTTCTTCCGGATGCTCGATGGCGACAGGCCCTATTTGGGTTCTTTGCTGAGTCGTATAGGAAATCCCGCCGAACACGAGCAGAGCCACTCCGATAATCAACAGGACGAGCCCCACAGTGAACCTGTTCATTGATGTCTTCCTTTCTTCGCACAGTCCAACGTCCTTGGCGTGGCGCCGCTGACGCTTTCAGGGTTTCGGCGGGCGCGCGCATCAAACTTCGGCTTACCAATCAAGCATGAACCCATATCACGCGTTTTGCCGATGAACCGTCTCGGTCGTTAGCGAAGCGACTCCATGTCGAGGATTGACCCCAAAACGGACCCAAGGATTGTGTACCTGCCGCTCGAATGACGACCATATCGATAGCGGCCGGAGTATCCATCTTCATAGCTGCGACTGAATCCCTCGCGAACGTAATAGTTGAGCGATCTTCACGTGTCCGCCCCGCTGCACCTTCTCCTCCCGCCAGCGAAGCATGAAGATGCCACCCTTCTTGTATTCCCACCCTCTTGAGCGACTCTATTTCTTCACTCGACGAATCCTCGGTTAGCCCTTTTGCGCCGGAAAGTACCTATTCCACCACGGTGAGTGCAAGCGCGACGCTTGGATCCCTGCGGTCGTACAGGTAATACCCGTTGTCATAGCCAACATAAACTTCGTCGGTGGCATACCAGTTTTCCGGCCAGTCTTGTGGCCACGGGTCAACCAGCATGAACCAATAGCCGTGGTACCGGAAGCGGGGATAACCCCCAACAATGATGGGTCGGCTGTGGATACGAAACCAGTGTGACCGGCCGAAATAGAGATTGAAACTAAATTGCGGAATGTAGTAGCCACCATAGCCGCCGCGCTGGTCCCAAGTGCGATGCTCCTCCTGCCAGTTTCGGGCGTGAGACTGCTGCCAGGAGCTTTGCCCCTGCCAACCGCCGCCTTGCTGTACCCACCCGCGCTGCTGCTGCCACCCGCGAGCCTGTTGCACGGGCCGTTGTTGGACGGGGTAACCTGCCTGCTGTTGTGGCTGCTGGGCACGCTGCTGCTGTGGCTGCGGCGCGGCGCGCTGTTGCTGCGGGGCACGCTGTTGCTGTTGTTGCGGCGCGGCGCGCTGCTGCTGCGGGGCACGCTGTTGCTGCTGTTGCGGCGCGGCGCGCTGTTGCTGCGGGGCACGCTGTTGTTGCTGTTGCGGCGCGGCGCGCTGTTGCTGCGGGGCACGCTGTTGCTGCTGTTGCGGCGCGGCGCGCTGTTGCTGCGGGGCACGCTGTTGTTGCTGTTGCGGCGCGGCGCGCTGTTGCTGCGGGGCACGCTGTTGTTGCTGTTGCGGCGCGGCGCGCTGTTGCTGCGGGGCACGCTGTTGCTGCTGTTGCGGCGCGGCGCGCTCTTGCTGCGGCTGCTTCTTTTCTTGCTGTTTCTGCTCTTGCTGCGGTTGTGGCTGGCCGTTGGTCGGTATGCTCATTCCCACCAACGACACCGCGCTGATGACAGCCGCCACCACTATCCGGTTCAACATACTAATCTTCACAGCACACCTCCCAAGTAATTCGGTCGCTCCATCGGATATAGGTCGTAAAGAGAACCCACGAGGAGCACAACAAGCAGAATGAGTAACATAACCAATTTCTTCTGTTGCCGACCGCCTCCTGCCAGATCCTGGCTGGCAAACCGTTGCACACTGTTTGTACCTCCGGGTGATTTGGGTGTCAGCCCAATACTGCTCACGCGCTCGGTCAAAATAGCTCACCCCGGTTTTGCGACGTGGACATACATGCTGGGACTAAAGGAAGCGGAATGATGTACAATCGCAGTTACCCTGGAGTACAACCGCGGGGATTCTGGATGGGTCCCGAACCTGGCATGGCCATGCGTCGCAAGACCGCTCTCACCCTGATTCTAATCGCCGCCGCTGTCTTGGTCGCGCTGATTATCCTCGCACCCGTTCTTTTCAACCTGGATCGCTACCGCCCGGAGGTTATCTCCTATCTCCAGGAAAAGACCGGAAAGCCGGTCGAAGTCGGGCGCTTGGCCCTCACTCTGTTTCCAAGCCTGTCGATTCGCGTCGACGACTTCGCCCTGAAGAATCCCGCCGGCTTCCCTTCCGGCTATTTCGTTAAGGCTTCTCGGATTGATGCCACATTGGACGCCGGCGGGCTATTGCGCCGGCAGGTCGTCATCAAGTCAGTGAAGCTGAATGACGCGTTGATCAATTTGATTTCGGACCCCGACGAGGGGTGGAACTTTGAGAATTCCACTCCGTCGAAAACTTCAAAGAAGGTATCGCCAGGAGGCGCGCACACCTCCTTTGGGGGAGTGATTTCCAAGGTGGAATTTGAGGGAGGACAGTTGGTGGCGTCGTATCTTCTGCCCTCTGACGAGCCTGCCGTCATCATTTTCGAAGTCCACAACGTCTCCGGTAAACTGGAGCAGGTGGACCTCGGTGCGTTCATGGATCCGTCGTCTTCCACGATTGCCGCCCAGGGGGACCTGAAGGCGGACTCTGTCCGCTTCGTCTCGATCCAGGGGACGAACGTAAAGTCCAAGCTCCGGCTGATGGCGAAGCAGGTGTTTTTCGCTGACGGCAGCCTGGACGCTTACGGCGGACGTGGCGCCGGCGACCTCTCCTTTAATTTGGCGGGACGAAACGCCAGCTTCAGCGCAAACGCGCAAATGGACGGCGTTGACGTGGCCCATCTTCTCGCCGCGTTCCCACAGGGCCGCGGAAAGTTGACGGGAAAGATGGTGGGAACCATGAAGCTTGCAGGAGAAATCAAACATTCGCGTGACCCGCTGTCGGGGACACACGGAACGGGGCGCCTGACGGTACGCAACGGTCAAGCGCCCAGCCTCAAGCTCAACGCGAACGTGATGAAGCTGGCGCGCTTCAACAACCTCGGTCCCGCCGCCCAGAATCCGGACTCGTTTTCCTCCATCTCCGCCGACCTGGAGGTGGCCAATCAACGGATATCCAGCCGTCAGATTAATATCGTCGGCTATGGGGTCAATGCTCAATGCTCGGGGAGTTTGAACGTGACCGGCGCCGGCAGTCTGGACTATCAGGGCGTGGCTGAGATTCTCGCCAAGCAGGGCTTCTTCACCAACACCATGGCCAAGCTGTCCGGAGCAAAGTCAAAAAACCACAAGTTGTCCTTCCCCTTCCGGGCCAGCGGAACAATAGACAACCCCCACTTTTCCGTTGCCCGTTAGCGGGGTGCTGAAATGCCCCCAAAGATGGCATCCTGACGAGCCGGAAGGGTATGAGGTCATTTCCACACTTCAGTAATTGGCTCGGCATTACCATCGCCGGAATTGAGTGGGGACACTCCGAAGTTGTCTTCAATTGTCCTCAGAACGTTGTAATGAGTATATGCTTTTGTAATCTCTCCGGGCTTTACCATGTCTCCCAGGAAAACGGTATAGATTCGCTCAGTCTTGTCGAAAAATTCTGACTCGTCGAAGGTGACAATGACCAGAGTTCCTTTCATCTTATCGTCCAGAGGAAGCGACTCCTTCAAGAATTTGTTCAGCCAACTTGAAGCTTTCTTCAATCCCCTCCCAGGTCGCAACACGGGATCGTGCCCGTCATCGTCCGTGTTTGGGCTATAGAACATGTATCGAGGGAGAGGATGCTTCTTCGGGTCGCTTCTGAAGTCTTCGACATCAGCTACAAATCTGTTGTGCGGGTCCTTGGTAGAGACGGACACTACGTTGCCGAAGCTTTCGTGCTGAATTTTCGCAAAACTCAAGAACGGGACGTGCTTTCGAGAATATTTCCCACGGTCACCAAGAAAAGGTTGGGGTTGGGATGGGTAATCCTCAGCGTAGTTCTTCCAATCCAGGAAATCAGCGATGGTCCGATGGCTATCGTCGTCGGGGAGAGTAATTTGGTCGTTGCTTCGAACGCCAAACGAGCTCCCGGCAACCATGGCCAGATAATTGGGATAGGACGGGTGAATCAAAGCGTGGAAGTTGCTGAAGCTAGCTCCCATCTGTGCTAACTGCGCCAAAAATGGGTCTTTCATTGCCGAACTGTAATTCTGGTTCTCCAGCACAATTATCAACACACGATCGAAATGCTTCCCGACGATTGCAACTGGAGCTGGGGCGAGGCTAAGGGGCTGGGCTTTTGCGGGGCTGTCCGCGACCGCCGGAGCCGGCGTCACCAACTTCAATTGATCGAGCGAAGTCAGCACCGCCTGCCAGCTTGCGGGGTCTTTTTTGGTCTCGATCGGTGCGGAGAGGTCCCCATAAAAGTTCAGGATGTTTTCGCGCAGCTCTGGTGACGTCCGATCGAACTTTCGCTCGGAAAGTTTGGCCAGCAACTTTGCGTACGCGTTGTCGGTCAGGGTGTACTCCGCTGCTGTGGTCTTTTTTCCGGTATCGAAATCAATGTTGGAGAGTTGCAGGGAGTCCGTTCGCACTTCTTCAAGATAGGCTCGGTATTGATCTACAGACGTATTGATGCTCTTAAAATACATCTCCTCCGTCTTCGGGGTGGGGTTCTTGAACGCCATCGCTTTGAATGGCCCTATTTTCGGCATGAATCGCATGAACACTGACAACACGCGCGCGCCGAATCCCGGCTTGATGTAATCCTTTCCCCACTCCCTTTCATAATCGGAGCGCGAAAGCCGGTAAAGGAACTTTCGTTTTGAGAAGCTGGGCTCTTCGCGCATCATGTCCTTCTTATGGGTCCGCAGCGCGACCCGTGTCATCTCCGGGATCAGCTGGCTGACAGAGTAACGGTACGAGCTGATCGTGAGGTCCTCGCGGGGAAGCACGTCTTTCAATTCCACTCCGTAGACAACCGGAAAGACGCGTTCCAGCAGGGACTTGGACACCTGAAACCCAATGAAATCGTGATATTGTTGCGATGCATAACGGTTCTTCGCCACCTGCACCATGTCGAATCCGATTTCCGTTCTGATATGCGCCGTTTTGTCCTGTGCGTACTTGACGGAGTCACCGAACTTCGCCCGCAGCTTCGGGTATTCAATCGCGACGGCCTGGTTGACCGCCGGGTGGCCGGCAATGTCCGCCGCATAGTGCGCCAAGGCGCCCATGGCGAACGCGTACTCGTTAGCGTCCTGACTCTCGATCAGCAGCTCGCGAACGAAGTCCCCGCTACGAACGTAATGCACCAGATCGCTGAATTGCCTGCTGCCGAATGGGTAATAGCCGAGGTCCTGGATGACGGCGCCGCCGTAGGCATAGGCGTGCGCCTCCGTGATCTGGTCTTCCGTCAGCGCCGGAAATCGCTTGAGCAGCAGAGGCCGGATCTCATCTTTCCAGAGCAGGTCGACAATTTCCTCATGCGTCAGAACGGAATAGGCAAACGAGCTGCCGACGCACACCAGCAAGACACAGATGAGAAAGGCAACTGCTGGCGTTTTTCTCATGCTTCGTATTTCCTTGATGACAGTGAACCAAGAATGCGTGCGCCAGGCGCTTGTTGCGTCTGGCGCGGTGATTAGTTTCGTTCGATGACTTGCAGTGCTCTCCATGGATCGCTTATAAACTGTTAAAGGTTCGTCCACCCGAGGGAGAGTATTTCGTCAGCGTGCCGTCCAGGCCCTGGGCCGCACGAGTAGGGCGCACCGTGCCGTCGATCAGAATTTCTTTCGCGGTCACCTTACGTCCATACACTTTTTGGTTATCGTCTTCGTCTTGCTTGTACACGGCCCCGTCGAGCGAGACGCCGGCAAACAAGCCTCGCGATCTCGAGTAGCTGAGAATCTCAGCATGGAGTTGAGCGTCGGTCGCGCCTTCGGCCGATCGACCCACCGGGCCGGCCGCTACCGATAATTCCGCGCCCAGCTTGACGCTGTCCTGAACCAGTTTTTTCATGCCTCCCGGGTTCATCACCAGGAAAACGACGTCGGTCTCCTTACCGCCGATCTGAAATCCCACGCTCGCGCCACCCAAGGTGAACATGGAGGGGGCATCCCACCGACCGTTCCCGCCCTTGCGGCACACCAGCACACCGCGACCATAAGTGCCACCAAATCCAAGGGCGAACTTGATCTCAGAAGGAACGATGCCCAAACACACGGCCTTGTCCAGCAAATCATGAGGAATGGCCTTGTCGGGAGTACTCATGATCTCGTTCATAACGTTGGTTGCCTTTTGCAGTTGGCTCTCGCCTGCAAATGCCGACGCGCAGAACGTAAGTAACAAAAGAACTAGGGTAAGTCTTTTCATTTTAAGCTCCTTTTTTGTGTTTCCACCCGCTGACCGGAGTGTCCGAGGTTCTCATTTCAGGACTTGTAGGACTACAGACCGGCAACGCTATTCTTTCGAGGGCCACGGACTCTAATTCGGCCTCCGGCTCGGGCCTGCTCTTCAAGGAAGTAACATTCGGGGGCTTGCAGAAATCAAAGAGTCCCGGAAGAGCTGTAGTCGAGATTAGGTGCACGCTGTTACAAGCTAATGTGAAGGTGGATCGCGTCGTGAACGCGATACCCACTATCCACTAGAATCACATGTCCCCCGATGACGATGTATCGGTAGCCGCGAGGTGGACGGCCCAAACCGCGCGTCATATCATCGGGTGCCGGGCGACTCATCCTCCGCATGTCGGCATCGAGCACGTAGCCCGGCTGAATCCGACGCTCGTAATCGTCATTCCACTGGTCGGGTTGTCTGAACACCGGATGGTCCCGGTGCTGGTTGTAATAATCGCGCGCGGCTTTTTGTTGCTTCTCGTTGAACTGGCGATATTGCTTCTTACTTTGCCCGCGGTTCTGGTCACCCCGGTCTTGTGCCACAGCCGCGATGCTGGTAAAAGCAAGCAACGCCGTCGCACAAGCGGTCATCAACCATCGTGTCTTCATAAATTTCCTCCAATCAAACTTGGGATTTCCCTTTTCAACCTTGGGCGGACGTGGGTGTACGCCCCAGCCGATCACAGTTACATGACTATTATATCCGAGGGCGAAGGGCGTGTCAGTTCACTCCGGCTCACCGGTTAGGTCAAGATTGCTCACCCAGCCAAAGGGGGCGGGCGACCAAGGCGCATGGCCGGCGGAAACAGAATCCTGCGTTCGCTACGGCAGAGGTAGAGTAATGACGGATGTGTCGATTGTAATCGCGCCGTTCTCGGTCAGAGCTCGACCTTCCAGGTTCGCGCCATTTTGTATGTCGATTGCTCCATTCGCCAGAATGTTTCCCTTCATCACGCAGCTTGTTGCAAGGGTCACAAAAGTACCCACCTGCCAATAGACATTGGAGGCTTTGGCGCCGTTGACCAGAATCACCTGGTGACCGACCGCGACGACGAGCGAGCTGGCTGCCTGAAAGATGAAAACAGCATTGGCGTCGCCCTGCCCGTCCAGAGTTAAATCCCCTGACGATATTTCAAGCTCGGACGAGGAGTTGTAAAGGCCAGCGGCGAGGGTTATCCCGCCAATGTTTCCGGCCACAGACACACTCCCTGCAGATTGAGCCGCGGCGTCTGTGTACGCCGTAGCCAGGTCAACTTGGGCCTGGGCTGCGGCAGGAACGCCCGCATAAATCGTGCCATTCACAGTTCCAGGCGGGAACCCAGTCACCGTATTGCCTGGGCTCACCCCAAGGTCGCCGTTCACCAGGCTTGCGCCGACGTTACTGACTGAGGGCCCAGCCAGGACCGCAAAAGTGGTGGCCGACCCAAGGGCGATCGCCGATTGAGGATTGGGCGCAGTACCCGTGGTAAAGCTCCAGACATAGTTTTGCGCCATCGGAACCTCTTCGATGTCTTCCACGGCGGACGTGATAGTCGCAGTATAGGTGGTGAGAGGCGCAAGATTGCTCAGAGGGGTAAAGGTTACAAGTTTGTAGGATAGATGAAACGCGACTGTGCCAGCTACCGGAGCTCCGCCCGGGCCGGTCACGAAGAAGTCCGCTGTCGTGAACGTTAATGGATCCATTAAATCAGAAAAGGTTGCGTTAATATTCTGGTTAAGTCCCACACCGGAAGCATTATTTGCGGGGGACGTGAAAATGACCGTGGGGACAGGGTAGGCATCCCCATGACTGTCGCCCGTGGTGAAGGTTATGGAAAAGTTAGCGGCTAACGGATTGCCTGCAAGATCCGTGGCTCCGGTGGTGATGCTGAGAGTAAATGTGGTGAAAGATGGCAGATAGTTCGTGGGTATAAGCGTGGCTGTCGTACCCACGGCAGCGTAAGCGACAATCCCGTCCACGGGAGTTCCGCCAGGTCCCGTCACCGTAAAGGTTGTTGCGTTGATCGTCGCAGGGTCCATACCCTCACTAAAGAATACGGCCATGATCTGATCAATGGGCACTGCCGTGGCATTGGCAGCGGGAATTGTGGCAATTACTGTGGGTTTGGTCGTATCTACGGTGACACCTGTGGTAAAGCTCCAGACAAAGTTGGCGGCTAAGGCGTGCCCGGTGAGGCTAGAGGCCCCCGTGGTGATTGTGGCAGTATAGGTGGTGAGAGGCGAGAGGTTGACTGTGGGTGTGAAGGTCGCGGTAGCGCCCAAAGCGACGTAAACAACTGTTCCGGTCATGGAAGTTCCACCCGGGCTCGTCACCTGAAAAGTTGCCGTAGTGATCGTTGCAGGGTCCATGGCCTCACTGAAGGTGGCGGCGATTTTCTGATTGATGGGCACGCCCGTGGCAGCATTAGCGGGGTCTGTAAAAATCACCGTAGGAGGGTTGGCGCCTGAAGACGCACCCGTTTCAAAGCTCCATCGATAGCTACTCGCCATGGCAAAGCCCGTCGTACTTTTGGCCCCAGTTGTAATTGTGGCGGTATAGGTAGTGTTGGGCGCGAGCTCGGCTGCGGGTGCAAAACTGGCGCTTGTACCTGGGTAGGTGACTGTTCCTGTTACGAGAACGCCGCCAAACCCCGTCAGCGTAAAAGTTGTGCTGTTGATTGTTGTGGGATCCATCGGAACACCAAAAGTGGCAGTTAATGTCACGCCCGTGGGAACAAGTATGGCGCCAGCCAAAGGGATGGTGGCCGTCACCGTGGGCGAGGCCGCCGTGGTAAAGCTCGATACAAAGTTGCTCGCTAGTCCAGTGCCTTGTAGATTCTGGGCGCCCGTTGTAATCGTGATGGTGTATGTAGTATTGGGCGAGAAGCCAGCGCTTGGAGTAAAGGTCGCAGTTGAGCCCGAAGAGGCCGCGGTGCCGGCCACAGAAGTCCCGCCCGCTCCCGTCAACGTAAAGGTCGTATTGTTGATCGACGAAAAGCTCATCGCTTCGCTGAAGTTTACGGTGATGATCTGCCCTATCGCCACATTGGTGGCGGCATTAGCGGGGTTCACTGACATCACCGAAGGCGCCGGCTGGGGCGGGGTGACCGGATTTCCGCCAGAGCCGCAGCCCGACATCAACACAGCCAACATGAATATGGTGATGCACGGCGTATAAATCTGAAATCTCTTCATTGGCGTCTCCCAGGTGACGTGGCGTTTCGATCCCGCCGAATTGGACCCAGACGGTGGTCGCGGATTTTTCCTCGTTCTTACTTCCCGCGCGAAACTATCAGGTTCATGAGAGGCTGTCTGTTCAGATTCGCACGCACGAGTGGTCAAAAGAGAACACTCAAGAAGTTAACTTTTGAAAGACTGAAATTCCTTAACCTTGAACGGCCTGGTGCCTCGCCAAATTCGCATCGGGATGAAATCAATTGACTTTACCCATGCTCATCCCCGATATTCAGCCGCATGTTCGCGCTCCTGTGTTCGTGGTTCCGCCTTCTGGTTTCACCCTGCTGCGTCCGAGGCATCGCGCTGGAGAATCTGGCTCTACGCCAGCAACTCGCCGTAATGAAACGGCAACATCCCCGTCTACGGCTTCGGGGGACAGACCGCTTGTTTTGGGCGTGGCTGTCCAAGGTATGGAAGGATTGGCGAGGGGCTTTGGTGATTGTGAGGCCGGAAACGGTCATGGCCTGGCATCGACAAGGCTTTCGCCTCTTCTGGGCCTGGATTTCCAAGCGAAAATGCTGCGGCCATCCAGGAGCCAGTGCGGAGGTCAGAGCTTTGATACGGAAGATGGCCGAGGCGAACCCATTCTGGGGGGCGCCGCGCATTCACGGGGAATTGCTGAAACTGGGTATCAGCATCTCGGAGCGCACCGTCTCCGGACTCTTGCCCAGGAATCGGAAGCCGCCCTCTCAGACTTGGAGGACTTTCCTCGACAACCATGTGAACGAATTAGTCTCAATCGATTTTTTCACCGTTCCAACCGCCACGTTCCGGGTCCTGTTCGTTCTTATCGTCTTGGCCCATCATCGGAGGCGGCTGATTCACTTCAAGGTGACGGAGAATCCGACTGCAGCCTGGACCGGGCAGCAGATAGTCGAGGCCTTTCCGGAGGACACCGTACCTCGCTACCTGATCCGAGACCGCGACCGAATCTACGGCGACGATTTTAGAAGTCGGGTCAGAGGGTTGGGAATCCAAGAAGTAATGATTGCGCCGCACAGTCCTTGGCAGAATCCCTTCGCAGAAAGACTTGTGGGCTCCATCCGGCGCGAATGTTTGGATCACGTGATCGTGTTGGGACACCGCCATATGCGGAAGATCCTCCAGAGCTACGCTGATTACTACTTGCAGTCCCGAACTCACTTGTCGCTGGCCAAGGATGCTCCTGCTTCCCGGAGAGTCGAGCCGCCAGAACTCGGAACGGTCGTTGAGCTTCCCCAAGTGGGAGGCCTCCATCACCGGTATGAACGGCGCGCCGCATAGTCGGCGGAGCTCGCCCGGATGCGCACCCCCAACCACTCGACTCCCTCTCTCAAAACGACGCCGACAAGCCGGGCGACCACGCACTCCAGTTAAGATATCCCTCGATTCGGTTAGTTACTTACTGATAGTGCTCATAGCGAGACGGGACTCACGTCCCAAAGTCGTCGTGGATCCCCGCAAGTTTCCACCTATGGGGTTCTGACGAAGGACAGGTGGGCCTCGTCGCGCACGAGTGTGATTGGCGTCACTGCAAGAGCTCTCGGACGAGGCTAGTCTCGCGTCGATCGAAAACTCCAAGGTTCTGACTTCGACTCGAAAGGGGGCAAGGGTGGCATGGCGCCATTGAGACCCACGAACGCGGGGCCTCCCGCCTTGCGATCCTGGCTGGGGATCTTTCGTCTGCCCGCCCATGTCCCTCCGCTGTCGAGTGCTTATTCCCCACAGTTTCGATTAGTTTACTTAGGTATCGGCCGTTCCCAGGCGGGTGGCGTGGGCGCTGAATCCTGGATCAGAATCGCACTCGATCAGGGCATCGCCAGCCTCTATTCAGAACGTCTGGGTGGGTCGAGGCCGCTGGCGGAGGAAGCACAGCCTGTTCCTGGGTTGGTTCTGGTTAACCCCGATCTCGAAGGAGGACGAATCATTGGAGATTTGGACCCGCTCGCTCGGGCCGTTCCGACTACATTCGTCGGTAGATCGGTTGGAGCCACGAGCAGTCGGAACAGCCCACGGTCCCAACTTCCGGATCGGGGTGAAGCACACTTCGGACAAGGAGAAAACTCATGGAAAACGAATTCCTGCACATAGTTGACAAGCGCACCCAGGCCACTTACGACGTCCCGTTCCACAAAGGGGCGATTCGGGCCATGGACTTGCGCAAGATCAAGACCGGCCCCGAGGATTTCGGGGTGATGACCTACGATCCCGCCTTCATGAACACCGCTTCGTGCCAGAGTGCGATTACGTTTATTGACGGCGACAAGGGCATCCTGCGCTATCGGGGCTACCCTATCGAGCAACTGGCGGAGAAGTGTACGTTCCTGGAAGTCGCCTACTTGGTTCTGCACGGCGAACTTCCCACGGCGGCGGAGTTGAAAACGTGGGTCTCGAACATCACGCACCACACCATGCTCCACGAAACTACCAAGAAGTTCCTGGAAGGTTTCCGCTACGACGCGCATCCGATGGGCATGTTCATCAGCACGGTGGCGGCGCTCTCCACCGTCTATCCGGAGGCCCGGAACGTGCTCGACCGCGAGACCCGAAGGCTACAGATTTATCGGCTGGTCGGCAAAGTTCCGACTATCGCCGCTTACACCTACCGGCACAGTCTCGGCTACCCCTATGTCTATCCCGACAACGAACTCAGCTACACCGAGAACTTTATGAACATGCTCTGGAAGATGGCGGAGCCGAAGTACCAGGCGAATGCGGTGCTGGCGCGGGCGCTGGATATTCTGTTCATCCTGCACATTGATCACGAGCAGAACTGCAGCGCCAACGTCATGCGGGCCGTGGGCAGTTCGCAAGCGGATCCGTTCGTGGCCACGGCCGCGGCGGCCGCCGGCCTCTCCGGTCCCTTGCACGGAGGCGCGAACGAGGAAGTGCTGAAGATGCTGGACGAAATCGGGACCAAGGACCGAATCCCTGCCTACATTGAGCGCGTCAAGGCCGGACACGGCAAACTGATGGGCTTCGGCCACCGCATCTACAAGAACTACGATCCCCGCGCTCGGATCATTAAGTGGGCCGCCGATCAGGTGTTCCAGGTCACGGGCAGGAATCCCAAGCTCGAGATCGCCATCGAGTTGGAGCGGATCGCGCTGGAGGACGAATACTTCATCAAGCGGAAGCTCTACCCCAACGTGGACTTCTACTCCGGGATCATCTACCAGGCCATGGGATTCAAGCCCGAGATGTTCACGGTGCTGTTCGCCATTCCGCGCACGGTGGGATGGCTGGCTCAATGGCAGGAAATGCTCGAAGATCCAGAGCAGAAGATCGCGCGCCCGCGGCAGATCTACACGGGCTACGGCGCACGCGACTTCGTTCCCATGGAGAAGCGAGGCGTCGCGGCTGCTCCTCTGACCCGTTGAGGAGGGCGACTCCGGCGAAGTGGGCGAACCCCACCGTGTCACTTGGCACGGTGGGGTCGCTGACCCGAGATCGAGCCGGGGATCTGGCTCCGGCAGTATAGCCAAGTAAACTGAAGGAGGCTGAAATGCGAAAGAAGGTCACTGTGGTTGGAGCAGGAAATGTGGGAGCCAGTTGTGCGCTACGCTTGGCGGATCGCGGACTGGCGGACGTGGTGTTGGTGGACGTGATCGAAGGTTTGCCGCAGGGCAAGGCCCTGGATATGCTCCAGGCCAGCCCCATAGCAGGCGTGGACCTCGCGCTCACCGGCGGCAACGACTACACTTCCACCAAGAATTCTGACATCGTGGTTCTCACGGCAGGCTTTCCCCGCAAGCCCGGCATGAGCCGGGACGACCTGTTGTGGGCCAACTACGAGATTGTCAAGAACTCGGTCGAACAGGCAGCGAAGTTTTCTCCCAACGCCATTCTGATTGTGGTTACCAACCCCTTGGATGCCATGTGCCATGTGGCTCACACGGTGAGCGGCTTCCCCAAGCACCGCGTGGTGGGCATGGCCGGCATCTTGGACACGGCGCGCTTCCGGACCTTTGTCGCCCAGGCGCTGGGAGTGTCGGTCGAAGACGTGGTGACGTTTGTGCTGGGCGGCCATGGCGACACGATGGTGCCTCTGGTGCGGTACACCAGTGTGGCGGGCATCCCGCTGACCGACCTGATGGAAACCGCCGCCATCGAGGCTCTGGTCAAACGCACCCGGGAGGGAGGCGCCGAGATTGTCAAGCTCTTGAAAACGGGCAGCGCCTACTACGCGCCGTCGGCGGCGGTGGCGGAGATGGTGGATTCGATCCTCAACGACCGAAAACGCGTGCTGCCCTGCTCCGCGTACCTCGAGGGCGAGTACGGAATCCACAACCTGTTCGTGGGCGTTCCGGTCAAACTCGGAATGAGTGGAGTCGAAAAGATCTTCGAGGTCAAGTTGAACGCGGCAGAGCAACAGGCCTTGAGCAAGAGTGCCGCCGCGGTGAAAGAGCTGGTGGACGTGATGGCCTCCAAGCTGACGCCCAAAGCGGCTGCGTCGTAGTTTGTTGCAGGACGCTTTGGGGTGGTTTGGGAGCGATCGCGACCGACGAAGCGATCGGCGGGGTGAGGATCGTCCAAGATTCGCGGCCACCGGTCGCCGGTGCTTGTTTGCAATCGGCCTGACGCGCCACAGGAAATCTGGCAAGCGTACAACCAGAGGGCGGCGGTCCAGCCTCCACTACGGGCGGGGCGGCAGTTGATCTGTGCGCCCCGCCCGTAGGCATGCACTTGACGCAGACTTCAGACGGCGCAGGCGGCCGCAAATCAACGCCGGCGTGCGCAAACTTCGCTCCAGGTATCCACGCAGAAAGTACTTGACAGGGCCGGCTGCTTGAAGATAGTCTATTAATTAAATAGGCGTAGTAGGGCATATGAAAATCTCAAAAAAAGGCCTTTACGCGTTGGAAGCTCTGACGGCGCTGGCCAAAGACTATCCTCAGCGCCCAACCAAGATCCACGAGATTGCAAGCTCTGAGGGCATTCCGGAAAAATTCCTGGAGGCGATTCTGCACGATCTCAAGCTGGTGAGAATTGTCGATAGCCTCCGCGGCACCCAGGGCGGTTATGTGTTACGACGCGATCCTTCCAAGATTTTCCTGGGCGAGGTCATTCGCACCATCGATGGCCCGCTGGCTCCCCTTGGCGACGCGGAAACGCTGCGCGGGCTGGTCAAGATGGACAGAAAGCACAGCGCCCTCTATCAGGTCTTGCTCGATGTTCGGAATTCGGCTGCCGGAATCCTCGACCACACTTCTCTCGCCGATTTGGCTGGAAGCCGAGGCAAGCACCGAAGGTGATCCTGCCCCGGTTCAATGACGAGCAGGCCGAGCCCCAAAGGTCCGGTTTGTGTTGTGGTTGGTGGAAGACATTTCTGCTTTCGCCGAGCTGAACTCTGAGAGTTCAAATTTGACGTCGCAGACGAAAGAGATTTCAAGGCAACAAACGGCCTGAGGGCGATCTTGCTGCGCGCTCCGTTCCAGTAAAAATTCCTGATGATTCTGTCGTGAAGCGACAGCATTCCAACGCTAATGGTGTGAGATTAGAGTCGGAAATTCATTATCAGACGTAAGGTCGCACCACGCCTGTCACAATTGGCGATCCTGCCTCGAAGACAGCGCACACGGCAATTACTTCCGTGTGGATGACGATGCAGGAGTTAAGGGACTTCGGTCTACACAACGCCGTTTATCGCGGGTAATCGGCGAGGGCGGCGTTCTTGCATTGCGATCTCGTGTGGACGCTGGCACTTCTACGGGTAGGCCGTTACTCAGGCACTGACCGCATTCTGATAGGATAAGCTCAGTTCTTACACTGACATGCCGCTCCCTATGGGCACCAAACTAGGTCCCTACGAGGTCCTTGCGCCCATCGGCGCAGGTGGCATGGGTTAGGTGTACGCGCACAAGACACGGTTCGAGAAATCTGTCGGGCAGGACGCTTCGGGATGGGCAAATCAGAACCAGCACGGTTGTGCCCCACTACGGTTCCGATCTGCCCACGGATGGATAGAGGCCTAGGCGAGCGGTCGTTGCTAAGTTAAGAGGCGCGGTCGAGCACCCTGATGGTCTTATCGATTCCAGTACTCGACCGAAAGCTTCCAAGCCACTCGGTGAATTCAGCGATTAAGACCCTAGCAGAGTCAGAGGGCTCGCGAACCGGCCCGCGCGAGCCAAGAAAAGCGCCACCTCCGTTTTTGCCGATCCCAACAACCGGAACGGGGGTTAGTGCCAAGTTGACAGCTCTCTTTTCCGCCGAGGTCAGGCAAGGTCGTAGCGATCAAGGTTCATCACCTTGTTCCACGCCGCCACGAAGTCCTTCACAAACGCCTCCTTCGAGTCGTCACAGGCATAGAATTCCGCGATGGCTCGGAGCTGGGAGTTCGAACCGAAGACCAGGTCGACACGGGTGCCGGTCCACTTGATTTCGCCCGTCGCCCGATCGCGCCCCTCATACACGCCTTCGGATGCAGGGGAGGCTTGCCACTTCGTCTTCATATCGACCAGGTTGACGAAGAAGTCATTCGTCAGCGTCCCGGGCCGCTTGGTGAAGACGCCGTGTTTGGACTGCCCGAAGTTAGCATTCAGGGCGCGCATGCCGCCAACGAGAACCGTCATCTCGGGGGCGGTCAGGGTCAGCAACTGCGCCCGATCCACCAGCCGCTCTTCCGCTGTTCTTGGGTCTCCATTCCGAAGGTAATTGCGGAACCCGTCGGCGGTCGGCTCCAGCACAGCGAATGACTCCACATCGGTCTGCTTCTGCGAAGCATCCGTGCGCCCCGGCGAGAAGGGAACCTTCACGGCACGGCCGGCCTTCTTCGCCGCAGCCTCGACGGCTGCGCAGCCGCCCAGAACAATCAGGTCAGCAAGCGAGACCTTCTTCCCGCCAGTCTGCGAGCTGTTGAAATCCTTCTGGATCGCGCCGAGCTTCCGAAAGACCTTGGCCAGCTCGGCGGGCTGGTTGACTTCCCAATCCTTTTGCGGCGCGAGGCGAAGGCGTGCCCCGTTGGCGCCGCCGCGCTTGTCGCCGCCGCGGAACGTTGCCGCTGACGCCCAGGCCGTCGTGACCAGTTGGGAGATGGACAGTCCGGAGGCGAGGATCTTAGCCTTCAGGGCCGCAATGTCCCGCTCGCCGATCAGTTTATGATCCACAGCGGGAACGGGGTCCTGCCACAGCAGCGGCTGTTTGGGAACGAGCGGGCCAAGGTACCGCGAAACCGGCCCCATGTCGCGGTGCGTCAGCTTGAACCAAGCCTTGGCGAAGGCGTCGGCGAATTCCCGCGGGTTCTCGTGGAAGCGTTTCGAAATCTTCGCGTAGCTCGGGTCCACCTTCAGGGCAAGGTCCGTCGTGAACATCATCGGGGGATGCTTCTTCGACGGATCGGAGGCATCCGGCACGGTGCCCGCTGCCGATCCGTTCTTGGGCGTCCATTGTTGAGCACCGGCGGGACTCTTGGTGAGTTCCCATTCATAGCCCAACAGGTTGTCGAAGTAGCTGTTGCTCCACTTGACCGGGTTTGTGCTCCATGCGCCCTCGAGCCCGCTGGTGAACGCGTCGGCGCCTACGCCGGTGCCAAAGGTGTTCTTCCAGCCGAGGCCTTGCTCTTCGATGGGGGCAGCCTCAGGTTCGGGACCGACATACTTGCTCTGCTCGGCAGCGCCATGGGCTTTGCCGAACGTGTGCCCGCCGGCGATGAGGGCCACCGTCTCCTCGTCATTCATCGCCATGCGGCGGAAGGTCTCGCGGATATCCCGTGCCGCAGCGATGGGATCCGGCTTTCCATTGGGCCCTTCCGGATTCACATAAATCAGGCCCATCTGAACCGCGGCGAGAGGATTCTCGAGCTCGCGATCGCCACTGTAGCGCTCGTCCGCCAGCCACTTGCCCTCCGGCCCCCAGTAAATGGCTTCTTCCGGCTCCCAGATGTCCTCGCGCCCACCGCCGAAACCAAAGGTCTTGAATCCCATCGACTCCAGAGCGACGTTACCGGTGAGTACCATTAGGTCGGCCCAGGATATTTTCCGGCCGTACTTTTGCTTGATCGGCCAGAGCAACCGGCGTGCCTTGTCGAGGCTCACGTTGTCCGGCCAACTGTTGAGGGGCGCAAATCGCTGTGCTCCGGAACCCGCGCCGCCTCGACCATCGTGGATGCGGTACGTGCCGGCGGCATGCCACGCCATACGGATGAAGAGCGGCCCATAATGGCCGTAGTCCGCGGGCCACCAGTCCTGCGATGCCGTCATCAGGGCATGGAGGTCCTTGATCACGGCATTCAGGTCGAGGCTCTTGAATTCTTCAGCATAATTGAACTTCTTGTCCATGGGATCGGACAGGGGGGAATGCTGGTGCAGCATCCTTAGGTTTAACTGATTCGGCCACCAGCCCGCATTCGTCGGGGCCGTGGGTCTGCGAGCGCCGCCCGATACCGGGCACTTGCTTTCGGTTGACAAGGTTTGCTCCTGATGAGCGGGAACAGGCGCCCCCGCTCTGTTGGTGAGTTTATTATCCATGTATGCCTCCTCCTCTCTTTTCCAGTCGTAAAATCACCGCCGGCCGCGCTGGCTGGCGCGCGCCATTAATCCGGTATCCACACGCCTACGACACTGAACGGGAAGCGTGCCGCGGAGCGCACTTCGCGCAGAGCCCCCTGAAAATGAGTTCGCATTGGCGAAGAACCCGCTTACCGAGGGAGCCCGAGGCAGGCCTGGGCACATCGTACCACTCAATGTCCTCAACATTGCCGCAGCGGTCGCAGATGAAGTGGTGATGCCGCATGCCTTTCGCATCGAATCGCGCGGCGCGGCCCTCGACGGCCACTTCACGCACCAGACCTGCCTGCACCAAGTCCCGCAGGTTGTTATAAGTCGTGGCTCTTGAACAGCGCGGATCCACTCGATTCACGGCTTCGAAGATTTCCGCAGCCGTGGGATGCCTGTTGTGTTCCATCAAGAATGCCATCACGGCGTAGCGCTGCGGAGTGCACCGCAACCCGCTGCCTTCCAAGGACCGTTTAATCGCCTCAGCGTCCATCAAGGATTTAGATTATTTCTAATGTGATATTTTGTCAAGACTTATGCTTTCGGTTGCTGCTGCGAGCAGAAGACTGGCGGATGCCGTATTGAGTATCCTCATCGAGTGGCCGCCCTGTTACTCTTCCCACGTCGAACGGTCCCGACATTGCGGGCGCGGGGTTTTGAGACGACCAGGGCAGTGGGCGACAGATTGGTGCGGAATCATGAGACGCGATTTCCCTGAATAGCACCACGTTCGGAACGACCATCCGCCGCCTCGCGCAATTGTGTTCAGATGGTCGCGTACTCGGAAACAATTGTACGCAGTACGCTACAACTTGACGCTTAGTCGGCTTACCGGAAAAGTGATTGAAGCCCCTAAAAAGTGGTAGCGCAATTAAATCCCAGATTAACCGCCGAAAGTCGCCATGTGTTTATTGGTCGTTCTGCGGCGCCAGACATTGTGGGCGGATGAGGGCGCACACGAAAACTACTTTCGTGTGAGCGACAATCCAACCGCGAACCGCAGACGACATATGTTTTGCAGCCGGCCCGACTGCCGGTTTGCTAAACTTCAGTCGTGCAATTGGGAAAGCCAAGTCGGACCGCCTGGGCCGCTGCCGCTCACCGGGCCGCTCATCAGATTCTGGAACAGGGCCGCATCTTCGCCGATCCACTTGCGCTGCGCATTTTGGGTGAGGACGCCGAGACCGTAGCGCGCAAGGCTGGCGAGCGACCCTCCGGACGAAGGATGCGAATTTTCATCGCCGTGCGGACCCGCTTTGCGGAGGATGCTTTAGCGGCCGCTGTTGAAAGGGGTGTGCGTCAGGTTGTGGTGCTCGGGGCGGGACTGGACACTTATGCCTATCGCAGCACATTGCGTGACCGGATTCGCATCTTTGAAGTTGACCATCCAGCTACTCAGGCCTGGAAACGCCAACGCCTCGAAGAGGCGGCTATCCCGATACCAGGCTCGCTCACCTTCGTTCCCGTTGATTTCGAACATCAGACTTTGGCCGAAGGCTTGGCCGCCGCTGGTTTTGATTCGTCGCAGCAGACTTTCTTCACCTGGCTTGGCGTCGTGCCTTACCTGACCGAGGAAACCGTATGGTCGACCCTCGGTTTCATCGGGAGTCTACCCAATGGCGCACATGTAGTTTTCGACTACAGCAATCCTCCGGGTTCACTACCGGCGGAAATGCGCGTCCGCCACGAGAGGCGTGCGAAGCGCGTCGCCGAGTTGGGCGAAGCCTGGCTG
>Ga0208034_1000459_pt1 | contig 33479 bp, 49 predicted proteins | sample June2015DPH_8_10_FD_184699 | JGI IMG/M metagenome (GOLD analysis project Ga0208034, IMG submission 184699) | Peatland microbial communities from SPRUCE experiment site at the Marcell Experimental Forest, Minnesota, USA - June2015DPH_8_100... | ecosystem: Environmental > Terrestrial > Soil >...
ACCAGGTCGAGGTAGCAACCCTGCTCGCCAAGCAGGCGATTTTCTCGGTGGGGCAAAACGGATTCTACACGCCCATCGGTGGAACGCAATTCCAACTGACCGACCTCCACACCAACCTGCTCACCGGCGCTTCTGGCGGGCTGGCGAATCCGCAGCGCTTCATGTGCCGTGGTCTCGCACGGTACGTCCGCGAAGACATCAATCCTGATGACTTGGTGTACTGGAATTTCTCCACCTTCGTCCAATTGCAGATTGGCGACACCAAGAAGCCCTATTTCGAGGGCCAACTGATCCAGATCCCGCAACCCTCTGCCGCTTTCGTTCAGTACGCACCTGCGAATACGTATTCCACGGGCGCGGGGAGTACGACTGGATGGCCGGTCAACGACAATTACTACCCGTTGTTAGCCGATGGCTTGATTGACCCCACCACCAATCAGTTCATCCAGGATGCCGGAATCACGATCGACCAGGGCCAGTTCTTCGCCCTGATACTCGATCCGACGCTGACTAGCGGGGCTTTCCCGATCTATACCACGCTTGGCTCAGACGCGCATGGGCTTGGGATCAACGCCTACTTCCACCTGGTTGGTGTTCTCGGCCGTTCCGCGCAGTAAGGGTTTCCCGCTGGGGTGGTTTCATTCGCGTAGGGGCACGGCGCACCGTGCCCCCACAATTGGCGACGAAGAGAGGTTCTTATGAGCAATGGGAGTAGTACGCAAACTTGCCCTGCCTGCCAGGGCGAGGGAGCAGTGGGAAGTTTGACGACTGGCCGGACAATCACTTGCCCGGTCTGCAACGGCCAAGGCGCGGTCTCGCAAGAGAACACTTTCCCGGCGCCATTCCATTACGTGTTCGGCGGCACAGCAGGGTCTTTCGCCGTGCCCAGCGGCGGCCAGGTTGGCTTTCCCAAGCAACTCGCCAACGAATGGGAATGGGAGCTGATCTTTATGATGGGCAGAGCAGACTTCCCCGATGGGATCGCCTTGCTCCTCGAGGACGTGGGCAGTCAATTCAAGTTCTCGGATTATCCGGTTGCGTTTGCGAACTTCTGCGGCAACGCGCAGTTGCCCTTCCCTGAAGGGCTCGAGCCTTACCGCTTTGGCAAGAAAACCAACCTGACGATCACTGCCTATGACATCGGGACGATCCTTCAGCCGGCTCTCGTGATTGGAACTGGCGACGGCGTTACCAAGACATTCGCTGGAGTGCTTGCTCGGAACGGGCAATCGCAAGGCGGACCTGTGCTTCCTGGGTCGGTGGGTGTAACGGACCCCCCAGGAGTCATCGTTGGCTCAGATTCAGCCAAAAATGGGGCTATCGCCACCGTCCCGCCTGGCGTAGGAATCATCGGGACGATCAATTATCAGACGGGCGCGATTTCGGTAACCTACGCCGCTGCCCCGGCTGTCGGAGACCTCATCACGGTCGCTTGGACCTCGGGCGTGGCACTCAACAACGTCGAGATCGACATGTGGGGCCATGCGCTGCTGACCGCTGTGGGCACCGGCGCAATCGCCCCAGCGCTCGGCTCGTAAGAGGCAGCCGCAGATTAACGCAGATGAACGCAGATCAAAAGACAAGGCCGGTTCTTGGCTTTTAGCTTTGGCTCTTTGATCTGCGAGAATCTGCGCCATCTGCGGTTCTGAGAAGGAGAGTTATGAACTACGATAAAATCATTGCAGAGCTTCAAGCGCATTTCAACGGGACCTTGGAGATCCAAAAGAGAAGCGGTCCAGTGCAGGCGATGGGCAGCGGAGCAACCGCCGCGCTCCTCCAGATCGCGATTCAGTTTGCCGTGTTCAACAAGAATTTCGAGGCTTATGTGAGCAGTCTCGCGCCGACGCCTTCACCAGGTCCAGCGCCTGCACCGGCCCCAGCTCCCGCGCCTGCTCCAGCCCCGGCAGCTCTCAAACCGGCAGCGTCGGCAGCAAAGCCCGCGGCTACTCCAGCGCCGGCAAAGTAGAGGCGGCTTTACGCCGCCACCTATGAACCGAGGATGAAATGGGAAGCCCTTTCGCACAGCCCTCTGACGCGCCTCCGCCAAGGAACCGTCTTGGCCTTTGGCTCAGCTACCGCAAGCTGATTACGAAACCCTACGTTCCCAGCCGCGCCGATCGCGAGCGCTTGCGTGGCTCAAGGTTTTATCAGGCGGTCATCAACTGGTCTCTGGATCCGGAACAGACGGATTCTTTCTTCACCGTCACGCCGGGCTATTTCGGCGTGTGGGGTTTTGTCGGATCGAGTCAACAGCCGGAAGGCGTGCAAGTCTCGCTTTACGACCCGGAGCGCAAGCGCCAGCTTACCGAAAGCCCGCTAGTGTTTGACAACTTCGCCGGCACGGCCCAGCATCCCTTTATTTTCGCCAGCGCCGGCGGGCGATTGTCGGGCAAGGGCGGAATCTATATTTTCGAGCCCAACACTCAGATCCTCGCCAAAATCGCCAATCTTTCAAAGATCGCGAACTCCGGGCAAATCGTTTGCAACGGCCGCGTGCTGACACGCCGGCCAAATCCCGATGACATGGCGCCGGCATCCCAAGTTGAATCCGGCCTCCAGCAAATCCAGGAGCCGCCCTGGATCAAGATGCCGCACGCAGGCGAGCCGTTCAACCCCACCGGCTGGATCGACGTGCCCGCGATCGGGGCGACTGCGACCATTGTAAGCCACAAGGTCGGCACGGGCAGAAATGCGGTCATCAACCGCATTGCCAATGAAGTTGTGGGCGGCGGCTGGGTGGATGGAGACGGCACGCTGGTGTGGCAGATCACACGCAACGGAGTCCCGGTCAAAAACCAGGAAGCGATTGTTTCGAGCATGGGACCCGTCTCCTCGCCTTCGATGTTCGGCCCAATCCTGCTGATTGAGAATGACACCGTTGCCCTGACGGTCAAGAATGTGAATGTCGCCCCAGCCGAACAGCTCATTGGGGGAAGATTCGATGGATGGGATTATCCCAAAGGTCTTGGGCCAAGCAACATCTGGTAACCGCCTTGTAGCGCGGCAATCATGGCCACATCAGGAGTTTGGCGGGTGCGGGTTTCCTCTTGAATCCTCCTTTTCCCGCACCCTGGCTTTTTATGAACCACCAAGACACGATCTGAGATTTCAAATTTGAAATTTCAAATCTCAGAATGGTGCCTTGGTGGTGGATTGGGTGAAACGATATGAGCATGTTCCAAAAGAATGAATCGAAAGACCGGCTCGGATGCGGGGGGGCCGTGGTGCGCGTTGCGCTGGGGATAATCCTCGGCTCTTCGCTCGCCTGGTGGATTCTCTGGATGCCGAAGCCTCAGAAGGTCGAAGCGCAATTCGCCGGCCAAAGCACTTTCAGCTTGCCCTTCTCGCTCAACATTGACGGGCACAGCACGGCTCCACAATACGTCATTATCCCCAACCGTGGCCAGGTGGCGGAAACGATCAGCTATTCCTGGGATGCGCACTGCTCGCCGCCATTCACTTCAGGGAATATCTACCTTGAGGGATCGAACAACAACGCGAATTGGTTTGTGCTCACGGCTTCTGCCGGAGTCTACTCGAGCACAGGCTACGCAGTCATGTACTCGAATGGATACTTTACTTACAAACGGCTCTCCTTCCCGGCATGTGGCACGAGCGCTCTTCCTTCAACCTATTCTGGGACGTACACAGGCTACACAATCCCTCTGCCGCTGAATAATGTTACACCGACCATTTTTCCGGTCTCAGTTCAAGCCGCTGCCGCGCTCGGCCCTGTGGGATTCTATTTGGTTTCAGGCTTTCAGTGCTTCAATCCCAATGCCTCAGTAGCGTATCTGGCAATCGGATTCGAGAATCTGGTCGTCGGGATCCCGGCAGGGCAAGTCTACAATTACCAGGGGCCGGCTTTCATCGGAAACAGGGCAACTACAAACATCGGGGCCTTTACAACTCCAGCCCTTACGACGCCGGTGAGCACGGCGGTGCCATGCACTGTGGAATTGACTTCCGGGCCGTTCTATCCCCTGAGCCCGCCCATAGCATTCTAGGTAGGGGCGCTTTGCGAAGCGCCCTTACGGAGGCTTTATGAAAAAACAATTCACCAGGCTCTTTCTGGCAATCTGCGCCATCTGCGCAATCTGCGGCCCAGCTCTTGCCCAACAGCAGGTGAGTGGCGTCCCACTCCAGTACATCCAGCCTTTCGATCCCTCGAAGCCACTGCTTCAACAATACTGCTCTCCCAACCAATTCACGGCGGGCACAAACATGGTGGAGTGGCAGCCCGCGAGCGGCGATTATTGGTCTGACCCGCTTCGCGTCAAGACGCCGCGCTGCTACATCGACTGCGCGGGACAACTCCATTGCACCACGAGCTGCTCGACCGCGTTTAGCTCCGGCTGCGGCGGCGGAGGCAGCGGAACCGTGACCAGCTTCAGCGCCGGGAATCTTTCGCCACTCTTCACCACCAGCGTAGCCACGCCAACCACCACGCCCGCCCTGACCTTCAGCTTGACCAACACCGCGGCGTTTACTTTGTTTGGCCGCAACGCGGCTGGCTCAGGCGCTCCCGGTTACATTTCGATGGACACGCTTTTCGGGTCGTGCTCAGGGGCCACCAATGCCTGGGGATGGAACACCACTACTCACGCGGCGATCTGCAACACGATCAGCGGCGGCGCTCCAGGAACGCCGCTCTACAGCTTCCAGCAAAACAACCCGCTGGGCACATTCGCGGGAGTGACGCCCGCGCCGACGACAGGGAAATTCTTCGAAGGCCGGATTAACCCAACTGATGCCACGACGACGGGCGTGGAAACGCAGATAGGATATACGGTCCGGCAAGGCTTTGGACCCACGGACACGATTCTATGGAGTGATGTCAGTGGTGGGGTTAATTACGCCGGAGTGGATGATGTGGGTCCTGCTGTCATATTACCGACACCGACAGCGCTTGAAAATGTCGCCTTTGCCACGCAACTCAATAATATATCGGCCTCGGCGGTGACAGTGACGCCCGCTGGCGGCTGGACGATCAATGGAAACCACACGCTGGCTATTCTCCTACAACAGTCTTGCTTCATCCAAGTTGACCCCCTCGTAGCGTCCAATTGGAACGCCATTTGCCACGACGCGCCGGGTTACGTCAACGGCCAACCAGCGCCTGGCGGCAGCGCCACGCAGCTTCAATACAACACAGGGACGGGCTTCGGGGGAGTGCCGGGCAGCACGGTGGATGGGGTCAACGGGCTGGTGAGGCTTGCGCCGACTGGCGTTGGGGGGCCAACAATTTGGGTTTCAAACACTGATACCAATGGCCTTTATGGAGGTAATGCTATTTACGCCGTAGCAAGGGAAAACGACACGGGGGGTAATGATGCTGCCGCGTATACTATAGACGTGCATTCCTTCCTTGCTGGGTCGAATGTTGATTATGATGGCGCCATCGGAGTTCAAGCGCAAACTGACTCTTCTGCGGTAACTGGCGGGAATCCCTATGAACAAACAGATTTTCTTGCAGAAGGCCCGGTGGTAAGTCTTTTCCTTCCGCAAATTGTAACAGGTACGCACATTTACGACCAAAACCATGGCGGTTTGGCAGCGAGTTTGGTCAATGCAGCAATCCTTATTGATTCCCAAACTCGTAACGCAAACGTCTCCGCCGTGAAAACCGGAGCAGGCCCGGTAGATTTCGGCGACATCGTTTCGCCAGGCATCCTGAATCTTGCCGATGGCCTTGCGGAAATCACTCAGACTTTCATAGGGCTAGCGGTGTACACGCCCATCGGCGCTCCAGGGATCAATGATGTGGCGTTCAGTGGCACTTACACAGGGTCGGCAAGCGAAACTTTCTGCGTAGTGCCAGATGATGTTGGGGGAGATACTTTCTCATGGGGTGTAAATCCGAATTGCAGCACATTTGTTGCCACTGGTGTCGCCATGACCGGAACTCCCCAACTGCTTCAGGACGGCGTAAGCGTGGCCTTCCCGAGTGCCACGGGATACACCGAAAATGACCATTGGACGTCACTCGCCACAGCGGCGCTTGGGGACGGTTTCGAGTTCAACTGCGCAAATTGCGATCTGCCGCCGTTTCCAGGAGCAGCATGTACGGCCACAGACGGAGGGCCTGGCGCAAGAGCCCTCTACATGGACGACACTCTTATCTGCTACGCGCTCAACACGCACGGCGAGGTTTCTTCTGTGGATGTGACCGCGCGCGATTCCGCGGTCTCAACAGGGACCTTCCTCTACACCACGCCTTCCACGGGGGCGGGAACCTACCGAATTTCGTGGAATGCCAAACTGGTGACGCCGGCGGATACGTCCTCAATCCTCGGAGGCGCAGACGGGCTCCAAATCACTTACACCGACGCCGACGATGCGGTAACCGTGACCGCGACGCACTGCAATGCCGGGTACAATTCCACGGATGCGGCGCTCAACACGACTCAAGCTCAAATCTCCGGAACTTGTACGGTGAACGCGGCAGCGAGTAGCAATATAGATTATGGGTTCGATTACACTAGCGTCCAGACGACCACCGCCATGCGGTATACTCTGCACGTCAAATTGGAGGCAATGTGAGAAAAACAGGATTCAGGATTCAGGATTCGTTCCGTAGGGGCACGGCGCGCCGTGCCCCTACGATGGTCGGTCTGCTTTCGGCGATTTTGGTTTTTGCCAGTCTGGCCTTTTCCCAGGTCGCCCGGCCCAAGCTGAACGGCCTGGAAGCCCGGAAGGGCCGCGACATCCAAGCGGAGCTGGCACGCGCCCAGGCTGAGCTTCCATCGGCCACGAAAGAAGCGGCGCGGGCTCAGGAGGCAGTGACTAAGGCGCAGGCTACTGTCACCGCAGCGGGATCAGCACTGACCAATAACAAGAGCAAGGAACTCACCGTTTCGACGGGGCTGATCTCGAATCTTTCAAATGCCCGTAACCGGCTGAAACAAGCAGAAGACAGGGCAACGCAAGCGCAGACACGGCAGGCTCAGGCGACAAAGCGCGTGCCACAGGTCAAGGCTCAGCTCGCCGACTGGGAAGCGAAAATCCTGAAAACCCACCGCGCCGATGGCACAAAATATAAAGTCGATTGGGCGAGCGGCCAGATCAAGCCGAAGTATGGCCGAGCGGCGCTCGGCCAAATCGTTGCGGGCAGCGAGAAGTCAAGCGTCAAGGAGTGAGGAGTGCGAACCTTTTACGTTTCTCCGGCTGGAATGGATACGAACAATGGAATAAGCGAATCGTGCCCGTGGCAGCACGTACCGAGCACGAAAGGGTCCAATGGGCTTTCTGCGGCCACTATTCTTGCTCCAGCGGATAAAGTCATTATCTTGGAGACGAGGAAAAAATGAGAAAAGGATTCAGGATTCAGGACTCAGGATTCAGGGCAGCGCTTGCCTTGCTGGCGCTGCTCTTTGCATCCGCGCCGGCTTTTGCCGCGCACAATGCCGTGCTAACCTGGACGCCGAGCACAGACGGCGCCGCCAATCCCACGGCTGGCTATTCCGTGTTCAAAGCCACGACATCTGGCGGCGAGGGTGCGCCTGCTCTTGCCACTGCCGTTGCTCCCGGATGCACCAACACGACAGCTTGCACCTATACCGATACGGCGGTCACTGCGGGGCAAACCTATTATTACAAACTAACTTTTGTAGTCGGGACGTTGAGCAGCGTCATGTCCAACGAAGCCACCGGGACAATCCCTGTTGCGCCTCCGACTGGGGTGACGGCGGTGGGAAACTGACATGCACATCGCTCTCGCCATATCGCTTTTGGTAGGGGCGGTTCGCGGCGTAGGGGCGGTTCGCGAACCGCCCCTACAGGAAACGGTTGTGGCGCGCTTCGTTGTTACGGTCCCGGTTGATCCGCCGACGATGTTGGCCGCCGCTGCACATCCGCGCGTGCTTGGCATCTTGGGCCGAACGGTCACGCTCACTTGGAAGGCGAGTCCAGACAGCCGCGTGCCCAACTGGTCGGGATATGTCGCTTACCGCGCCACGAGCGCAAGCGGGGCATTCGCGGCGCTCGCCAGCAAGCCGACGACAGCATTGACGCTGAAGGACACCACGGCGAAGCGGGGCCAGCTCTACCGGTACTATGTCGTCGCCGCCGTGGGCAAGGTGGTCAGCAAGCCATCGAATGTGGTGAGCGTGACGCCGTAGGGGCGAGCGGCGCTCGCCCTGCATGATTAGGCCGAACGCCGTTCGGCCCTACAAGGCGATTTTATGGATCTTTGGGTTCTTATCGGGATCGGAGTGGCGGCGGCTGTTTTCTTGGGCAGCAACTCGATTGGAGGCAATGGAGTGATACCAACAGGCAGTCCCAGTTCATCAAGCGGTTTAACGCCAACCAGTTCGCCAGGCGGCGCAGTGCAGGCCATCGCGTTAGCGATTGCGGCGGCGGAAGGCTTTGGAGTGCCCGGAGCCATTCCAACCCTAGCCAACAACCCAGGCGATCTGGTGCTCGGAAACATGGGCTACGGCACAATGGGAACGCAGGAAATAACCGTCTACGCGACGGCGGAAGATGGATGGAACGCATTGTACGGCCAAATCCAGAAATGGATCAACGGCACGAGCAAGTATTACAACCCCAGCATGACCTGGGGCCAGATCGGCGCGATTTACGCAGGGTCAGGGACGCCTTGGGCCGCGAATGTGGCCGCCGCGCTGGGCGTCGATCCGAATTCCACGCTGGGAGATTACGTTTCGGCGTAGCTAGGGGCGGTTCGAGAACCGCCCCTACTTTCCGGCAGAGGGAACAAACGTGTATGCAGCCGATCGGACAAGTCGAGTCACCTATGGGGTTATTGGCGGTCATGGCCCTGGTGGTCTACATGCTGGTCAAGGACGTGGTGATTCCCTTGGTGCGGCGGCGCAATGGGAATCGGAACGGGAACGGCAACCCGGGGAAACGATACGCTAGTCCTTGCCCGTGCGCGGAAATTATCGCGCTGACCGCGAAGGTGGATGCGCAGCACGAAGAGTACTTGCGGTCGCATGAGCGGGTGGAACGAAACATCAAGACGATCTTCGACCGCATGGAGGAGATCCAGCGCTTCGCCGCAAAGCCTCGAGCAGGACCCGAACAATAATTTGGCCATCGGGTCATCGGGTCATTGGGTCATTGGTTTGTTCTTCAATGGCTCGATGTCCCGATCTCCCAATGGCAAGATTCTTAGAATCCCTCTTGACAACCTCCAGCCGCGGGAGTATAAATCTACCCGACGCAATGGGAAACCGGGGCGCTTGATCGTCGGGCTCTCCACTCAGGCGCCCCGGTGAAAGAATTGGAATCGAGGCAGACCCATGACCAACTTATTTTTGTACCTGGCTTTCGTGGGAGGCGAGATCCTCCACGTGCTGAAACGCGCCAGCCTAGCTGCGCAGTCCACCACGAACCACTACACGATCTTGAGTTACATCAAATTCAACTGGCCGGTGTTTCTCGTCCGGGGCGCGCTGGGCTTGGTCCTGTTCTCACTCTGGCTGCATAGCCCTGCCATTCTTTCTTTTCTGGGATTGACCGTGCCCACGGCGTTTCCAGAAACAAAAGCAGTGGCTTTTGGGTTTGGCTACTTTGCCGATAGCTTCCTCGATTACGTGGGCCAGAAAATCCCCTGGTGGGGAAGGGAAGTGCCAACCGCCAATTGATCTGGCCATCGGGAGATCGGGACATCGAGCCATTGAAGAACAAAGAGAGGAACTACAATGCGTCACAAGCTGACCATCGCGGATCGATCGAGGCAGACCCATGACCAACTTATTTTTGTACATGGCTTTCGTGGGAGGCCAGATCCTCCACCTGCTGAAACGCGCCAGCCAAGCTGCGCGGTCCACCACGAACCATTACACGATCTTGAGTTACAAATTCAGCTGGCCGGTGTTTCTCGTCCGGGGCGCGCTGAACTTGGTCCTGTTCTCACTCTGGCTGCATAGCCCTTGGATTCTTTCTTTTCTGGGATTGACCGTGCCCACGGCGTTTCCAGAAACAAAAGCAGTCGCTTTTGGGGTTGGCTACTTTGCCGATAGCTTCCTCGAGCACGTGGACCAGAAAATCCGCTGGTGGGGAAGGGAAGTGCCAACCGCCAATTGATCTGGCCATCGGGAGATCGGGACATCGAGCCATTGAAGAACAAAGAGAGGAACTACAATGCGTCACAAGCTGACCATCGCGGATCGCGTGAAAGGCGCGAAGAAAGCCCTCAAATCGAAGAAGATCAATCCGGGCTTCCGCCGATACCTGGAGAAATTCCTGAAAGACCACGATCGCTGAAAATTGAAAGGAACACTTATGAACGCACCTTGGTCTTTGATTTGTTTGATTTTTTCCTTCGTGCTCTTTGCCATTGGAGCATTTGCATGGCCACCGATCGTAGAGCCGTGGCGCGTCAAAATCGTTTCGGCGGGCCTGATGTTTTGGGTGCTGTCGTTGCTGGTGAAGTGATCGGGAGGTCGGGTCACATGAGAAATTCGCCAGAGGAAAACCAACTGGCCCGCGCCTTGAAGGGGTTGTTTGGGCTTCCAGGCGAATGGAGCGTCACAAGTTGCGTGTTCGCCAATCTGGATCGAACGCCGAACATCGGCAAGCACCTTCAGATCACCGTCCTTATCGAGCGAAGATCAAAGGAGAAGAAACCATGAAGAGGCGAAACTTGTTAACATCGCTGATTTTTGCACTTGCCGTTGCGGGCATGAACCTCGTATCGCCCGGCTGCGGGGTGAGCGCGGAGACCTGGATACAGCTTGCGCTCAGCCTTGCCAACACCGTCCTAACCGCGCTGCCGGGAATCATCACCGCCCTTCAATCCCTCATGGGAGGCACCACTCCGGTCCTTACGGCCGCGCAGTTGGCGAAGCTCACAAAAGTTTTCCAAGGCGCGGAAAATCTGTTCACCACTGCCATAGCGGACATCAATCTCTACCAGAAAAACGCCGATCCCACGCTAATAGGCAAGATCGAAGATATTTTGAATCAAATCAAGTCCAGCCTGGGCAGCGTTCTCACGGATGTCCAGGTCACGAACGCGGCGCTAGTTGCTAAGATCACCGCAGCGGTGGACAGCATCGTGGGCTTGGCGGATACAATTCTTTCCGTTCTTCCCTCAGTCATTTCGGGAAAACTCGTGGCCAAAAAAGTGAGCAAACAGCAAATGGCGAGACTTGCGCCGGAGACCTGGGCAGCGTCGTTTAACCTGGCGATTCACAAACCCACCGGGGATGCGGCCGTAGATGCCGCCTTCGCGCAAGTCAACGCGGTGGAGAAGTAAGCGATGGGTGACCTAATTCTAAGTCCTCGGGGCCGGCGCTACGGTGCGCTGCCGCAAACCACCGACCTTCAGGATCTCTCGCTTTTCGCGATGCTCTCGGTGAACCTTCCGATCCCGCCCAAAACGAACAATCGCATTTTCATGGGCCCGATCAAAAACCAAGGCAACGAAGGATCTTGCACCGCGCACGCCACAACCTCGGAAGAGGAATTTCTGCAACGGAAATTCAAAAATAATCGAGTGGTCCTCTCTCCGGCGTTCCTTTACTACCTGGAACGTCAGCTCGAGGGCACGCTTGGGCAAGGCGACTGTGGGGCGCAAGTTCGCACGGGCGTGAAAGCGATGAATCAGTTTGGCTGTTGCACGCTGCCGGAGATGCCCTATGTCGCCGGAGACTTCAACACGCCGCCCACATCGGCCGAGCTCCAGCAAGCGCTGCAATACGCCAAAGGCCCTTACCACTCGATCGGCTTGTTTGCCGACATGAAAACCTGTCTCGCCTCCGGGTATGGATTCTGTCTCGGGTTCTTGGTCTATTCGAGTTTTGAGGGCGACGACGTCGCCAACACTGGCCTGATGCCCGTGCCAGACCCCACGAGCGAACAACTCCTGGGGCTTCACGATGTCTTCGTCCTGGATTACGACGACACCATCCAGTGCCCGAAGGCGACAAGCAGAGGCGCATTGGTGGCTCAAAATTCCTGGGGATCTGGTTGGGGGGACGCCGGGACCTTCTTCATGCCTTTTGAAGTCGCGGCGAACGCGCAGATGGTGGACGCCGCATGGATGCAGCACTTGGGCAAGCCCTGGGTCCCGAATTAGAAAGGCTTTTATTGATCGAGATGTGAATTGGCAGTGTGCGATGGACCTGTTCCGCTCCGACAAGTGGCTGGAAAGAATCAGCCATCAGCTAGACAAACTTATTGCCATTGACCAAGCAATTCTGAAGGCCCTCACCGGGCCTCACAGACTTGTGGTGAAACTCAGTATTGGAGGAATTGAAGTTATGAATCCAGCAACCATGACAGACATCCAACTCCTGACCATCCTTTTGACGGCCGTGGATGCGGACGGAAATCCGACTCCGTTGCAAGCGCCTGTCGCTGCGACTCTCTCCGACCCGACGTTCGGAACGCTCAGCCCGACCGTCGTCAACCCTGACGGAAGTCAGACGATCACCTTTACGCCAGCTACAGTGGCAGGCAAGCTCGGCTCCGTGACCATCAACATCACATCCGTTGCGCCCGACGCGATTATGAGCACCTCGGTTTCGGCGACGGTCACAGGATCGGCTGCCGCGCAATTGTCAGTGCAAGTCAGCGTTGGCTCGGCATCGGCTCCCGCGCCATCGTCCGCAAAGAGGCGCTAGCCTCTCTAATCGGGTCATTGAATCATCGGGTCATCGGGTCATTGTTCTTCAATGGCCAGATGGCCCGATCACCCGATGGCCCGATGTTCCCAAACCGTCCCATTAAAACATTCGGAACGATCTTCAGTGAGAGGCTGTGTCCCCCTTTAGGTTTTTGAGGCGCCTGAACACTATCGTCTGAGGGATGCCTGTTTTCTTGGCAATTGCGGCGAAAGAGAGCGGGTGATCGCCGGAGCGAAGCTCCAAGAGGAACTTGTCATCCATGACGGCGGCGGGACGCCCCAGATGCTTCCCTGCGGCGCGGGCGCGTGCCACTCCAGCTATAGTGCGCTCGAACGTAAGTTCCCTCTCGAATTCGCCCATCGCCGCGAGCAAGGTATAAACCATCCTCCCGGCTGGAGTTGTGGTATCAATCGCCTCCGTGAGGCTGATGAACTCGATCGCCAGGCAGCGGAACCGCTCAAGATAGTCCAGCATGTCCGAAACCGACCGGAATAACCGGTCGAATTTCCAGACAAGCACTCCATCGAATTTTTTTGCTGCGGCGTCGCGCATCATGCTCTGAAGGGCTGGGCGTTTCCTAGTGGCACCCCCCACATGCTCGTCAACATATTCGTGGTGGGTCTCCCAACCCCGAGCTTTACAGTAGGCGCGGAGCGCTTGGACCTGCATCTCAGCGCTTTGATCTTTCGTGCTCACCCTGGCGTAAAGGGCCACTCGCATAAACCCTCCAAAAAGTCTTTGCATACGCGGGACCGAAAGGCAACCTTGGGCATCCGTTTGCCAGTACAAAAGCCGTTGGGCTATATTCTTTCCTGCCTACGCGCTCTGACCAAATCGGTTTTAGCCCAGGAGATCAACTCGTTACCTTGCCAATTTTTAAGCCATCCGGTCCCGCACGGCCTCCAAAGTGCTCCAACTCAAGAAATTTTGGGGCTGTTATCGCAGAGGCCAGCCGCCTCGCCTTTTGCCGGGCAAACTTTGAGAAGTATAGCGTTCCTCTTTCTTTTGGTGCTCTTCATTATCGCTCCTTCAGTGCCATTCCGAAATGATATTTTACCTCATTTCCAGTGCTTTGCATACGTCCCATTTCGGAACGCCCAAAACTCGCCCTCCGCCCATCAAATAATTCAACAGCTTACCGCCGCCCCTGGGAACCCCCTTTAGGAACGCGCTTTTATTCGCGCATGACGGAGTTATACAACCGGTCCACCCGCATAGCGGTCCTTGCCCAAATGAAATCGTCGCGTATCTGAAGCGCCCGCATTTTGCAACCAAGCCGAACGGCAATCCCCCCCTTGGTGAATCCCTCCTCGAGGAGCTGTTTGATCTTCTGCCACGTACCCCGCGCATCCACTAGGCCAGCGCCGGCGACCGCGTTCCGATCGACCGCGAGGATCCGGCGCGAGCTCCGGGCGCGGATTCGCCGTTTTGCTCCAGACCTAATCAAGCAAATCGTGGTAACCGCAACGTCGGATGCCGCGCTCACCGAGTCTCGGCCAATGCCCAGGCCCGAAAGTTTGAGGATGTGCCGGCGTGCCGGCGCCGCGCTTACGATTCCATTCCAGTCGCCGTGGTGCCGATCCCAGCCATCGGGTCCAGGAGCCAGTCACCGGGCTTCCAGTAGCCCCGGTCAAGCCCGTGCGTGAGGATCTTGAAGCAAAGCGCGACGGCCATCTTTGCCGGGTGGACGTTCGACTCCTGTAGAAACAAGCCGCCTCGAGTGCCTTTGTAGCAGCCAAACCACTTTCCAATCCTCATAAGACCTTTCCACCACCAAGACACAAAGACACCAAGTTCTAACTGTTAAAAGCTTTGCTTGGTGTCTTGGTGTCTTGGTGGTTCATCTGCGTTCCGAAACTCGGGAGCGCCTTTAGAAACGGCCTGGGTTAGGCGTTTGAACACGGTAGTCTGCGGAATGCCGGTTTTCTTGGAAATCGCCGCTATGGAGAGGGGATCTCCCTCTTTCGGATAGCGAAGCGCCATGAGCTGGTCTATGTCTACTTCAGTGGGCGGTCGGCCGATGCGGTGGCCGGCGCGCCGGGCGCGGTCCATGCCGGCTTTCGTCCGCTCGCGCAGAAGATCCTTTGAAAACTCCGCAACGGCAGCCAGCATGGTGTAGAGAAACCGCCCGTGGGAAGTCGTCGTGTCGATCGCCTCAGTCAGAGAGATAAATTCAATCTCCAAAGTGCGAAACATCTCCAGAGCCTTCAGCATGTGCTCCACTGACCGAAAGAGCCGATCAAACTTCCAAACCAAGACGGCATTGAATTTTGCGCAGTTCGCATCGCGCATCATGGCGTCCAGGAACGGGCGAGAGGAGGTCGCGCCGCTCACACCTTGATCGACATACTCCCGGTGGATTTCCCAGGCCTTGGCCTTGCAATAAGCCCGGAGCGCGTCGAGTTGCATGAGGGGGCTTTGGTCCATAGTCGAGACTCGCGCATAAATGGCAACGTTCATGGGATTCACCGCCCCTTCAGCTTTTCTTCAATTCGTTCCACCCTCGCCTTAAGCAAGCGTAACTTTACAGTGTGGATGAAATCGTCAACAAGCAAACCTGCTATCAATATCTTTGGGAATTATATAGTTGACTCCCTTGCTGCCCTGATAGGACGAAATTTCAGAAACTCACGCACCACTTCAAGATCATCGGTTATCAGGTCAGCGATTTTGACCATTAAATCAGGCTCGCGCAACCCCGGAACGTAAACAATAAGTGGCTTTCCCCTGCCCTTTGCCCACCCAGCTTCCAGGCTGGCTGAGACACCACACGGCATGACATAAATACATACCTCGGCTTCGCGGAGAGCCGTCATGTCACGATTAAAACCCCGCAAGGCGCACGGATGATTCAATCCGGCGAGATACCTCGGCACGTCTTTTGGCCATTCCTGCCACTGAGGATCGACTTCACTCCAATGGAAACCCTCAGAGTCCATGAAATCATAGACCTGATGGCCGTCTTCGCGCAGAGCCTTAATCACTGAGGGCTGAAACGTGTTTCGCCATGAGCTTGCTACGTAAACTCTCATTCATGACCTCCGAGGTAGTTAAGTATATAATTCCCATATCTTTAGGATCAATGGCATTGTTTTCTCACTGGCCGCAGATTCCGCAGATCACGCGGATTAACCACCAAGGCACCAAGGTCATTTTGGCCCCGGGAATTCGTTCCACTCGCGGCCATCGAGCAGCCGCCCGGCGCGCTTGCGACCAAAACGAAAGGATGCAATAACTTCTCCAACGAGATTCCCTGGAGTGGGGGGCTGCTGAAAGTAGACAGTCCTGATCGTCCTTCCTTCTTCGGTGGCAGGCTCTAACAGGTCTGGATTGTTCGGGTCGGGTCCCCACTCGCCCCACTGTTTGAAGAAGAACGGGACGCCCGCCGACTGGCACTGGTCGCGGACGGAGCGAAACCAATCAGGATGCGATGGCCGCGCATTCGGGCCGCTCTCCCCGCCGGCAATTACCCAATCGACCCGTGCCTGGTGGATGCCAGTGCGCAACCGACCTTTGAAAACATCACTGACGAATGAGAGAGGCCCCAGTGCCGGCTCGTAGCTCACAAAGCGGATCGCTGCCGGCGTCTGAAGAAGCAGCGGGATCCGCTCGTCTGCGGTCTGTTGATCTTCCACTGAGACGCCAAGCCAGACGTTTTGAAATGGGAACTTCTGGAGCGGGCCTTTAGTTTTTCCCTTAATCCTGGCCACGTAGCCCATTCCTTCTGCGCAGTGCGCGATCCGCGCCTCTGCGGAGATAGAAGCTAGGTCCAGATCGGTGACATAAGAGAGATCGAAGTAGTTTCGCATTCGCTTAGGTCGCTTGGTGAGGATCTGGAAGGTATGCCGATGCGCCAAGGCCATCACAGCAAAGCACTGGTCAAGAAACTGCGGGGGCACGGCGTCATGGAACAGGTCGCTCATGGAATCCACAAAGATGCGGCGCGGGCGCCGCCAGCGAAGCGGCTGCAAAAGGCGCTCAGGATGGGTTTGGACATCGCTGAAGGCCCGGCTGGGATACGGTCGGGGGAAGTCGCGCTCCGCGTAACAGAACTTGCAGCCGGCGCTCACCTTGGTGCAGCCGGTGACCGGGTTCCACGTCGCGTCCGTCCATTCGATCTTCGATTTATCAGCCATCGCACGCCTCCTGTACGGGCGGTTCGCGAACCGCCCCTACGCGATTGAATTTCCCTTCGACGGCGGGCGTTTTTGCTTCAACGGAGAGCGGTTTTGCCCCGACGCCCGCGATCAGTGAATTTCGAACACGGATTTAACACAAAACCGCCTCTCCCCATACTGACATAAATCATCCACGGGATGTCCCCCCTGCTACACGTGCTACACTTCACTTTTCTTAATATAAATATAAAAGAATGAATAAGATATGTGTAGCATAAAAAATTGCAACTGGCTACTACGGTTGCAACACTTAGGACCGAAAAAGGCGAAGAAAAGGTGTAAGTGTAGCACGTGTAGCACTCCTGTAGCACAACACCCATCCAATTGAAAACAAAGGCCAAAGTGCCACTTTTGAAAGTGTAGCAGGGGGGGGGGGATATCCCCCACACTTCTAGCCTTTCCCATTTACGCTCCAAACGCATCTATTCTGCCCTCGAAAGGAAGATCCTTAATCGGCCTTTTCGTTCCTCATGCCGCAGCAAAGGACCATCCTCCATCGTCATGTATTTCACCCGATCATTGAACGTCTTTGTATCTATCGCCCGCAAGTGCTGTTGCACCCACCGTTTAGAAATCCTGTTGGGTGGGTCTGGGATCAAACTCATAATCTTTTTTTCGATCTCGACGTAAGGGTTGGCGCCGTGCTCGCTGAAAATCGGCCAGCGGCACTCGTAGAGGAATTCTACGCAGGCCATCGCCGGCTCTAGGTGCCGGTCCTCGATGTAGTCCAACTGCTTGTCTAGCCCGGCGTTAATCAGGGCAATTTTTCGGCACGTCACGCGGTCGCCATTGTTCAAAGCCGCGAACAAATCATCGCCTCGTTTGCGCTTCCAATAGGTTTTGTACCACTCTTTCCAGAGCTTCGCTGCTGATCTAGAGAGCTTCAACTGGCAAGGAATTTTCAAGGTTTGGTAGAATTCCAGAGCGTCTTTCACGGCTTGCGCTAAAGGCACCAGGATTTCCAAGTCAGGCGCCGCAGGATCGTCGCTCGGCCCTTTGGCGTCGCCTGGCACGCAACAAAGCCGACGCCCCAAGCCGTTGATGAGGTCAACTTCCGGGATCTCGCCTATGAAGCGCTTGGCTCCGCAGGCAAGCACAGCTAGGTGGGGGTTGGGGATGTGCGCAGGAGTAGCGATACTGGTGTTGTCGAGCGAACGCCGCGGGCCGTAGTGAGTCAGCAGCATGGGGCTTACAGATCGCGTCCCGGACTGCTCTGCCGTATCCAAAAAAGTGCGGATTTCAGGAAGGCGCAAGAGCGCCCGGTGATTGCTGACTACCGACTCTCGCTGATTGTACTCTGCCCATTCTTTGATGAAGCCTGGCTTGCTATCTATAACCTCGGGGATATAAACCTTCTCGTCTACCATTTCGATGAAGTCAACACCAAAGTCGGCCACCGTGTCCTTGCCGTCGCCGCCGATCTGGCCGATCAGCACGCTGTAAAGATTGCCGTAGATCATGCTACCCATGCGGTTTCCAAGCGTTCTCCCGAAAAGCGCCCCCATGACGGTATAGAAGGTTATGTAGTGCCAGTTGTCGCTGCCTTCGGTGCAATTCTCGTGAGCGCGGCGATAGAGTTCGGCGTGTGGTGTCCAGGCAGCTTTCGGGATCAAGGGGTAAGTGTTTTCGGGCTTTTTCGGTTTCGCTTCCTTGGGGCTTTCCGGCTGAGCCTTGCCGATCACTTCCACGCCGCCGCTTTGGGTTTTCACCCTGACATCATGTAGCCGCAAATCCTCAATTTGGGAGTGGGCCAGTTCGAGTAGCGTAGCGGGATCGTCCGTTCCCTCGATACAACGCGAGATCACGTTGTTTGCCGCATTGATAAGCTGCCGGATCACTGCCTTTTCTTTGACGATCCGGCAATACTCCGAGACGGCCACAGAGGTCCCGATCGGGACTCCATCGGTCAGCGCGGCAAGGTAAGCCGCCCCGCCCGCCTTGTCGATCTGTCCGTCCTTGGAGAGTTCTTCAGAGAGCGTCACAAGATCAATCGTGCGGTTGTTCTCTGAAATGACCACCATTTTCGAAAAAGTGATCCGGTGAGCCTCAGAAAAGAAATCGTCTCTGCCGACTGTTTCAAGCGCTAGCTTCAGCGCTGAATTGTCCAGTAGAACAGAACCGAGAAGGGCGCGTTCAGCTTCCAGGTTGTGAGGTACTGCTCGGTCGCTCGATGTGGGGCCTTGGGTCAGGGAACACTCTTCTTTCCAGGAGGAGGAACACATGCAGCAGTGCGCCAGCCTAGTTCCCCAAAGCTAGGCGGCAAACCCCAACATCTCCAGGTGTCGAAAATTTGAGGCGCAGATTACGCAGATGTCGCAGATACCCAAAAACTTTTACCACCAAGGCACAAAGACACCAAGTTCTTATTGTGAAAGGCTTTTCTTTGTGTCTTGGTGCCTTGGTGGTCTCTCTTCATCTGCGGCTTCTTCAAACTGGAAACTAAGCTGCTCTGAAACCAACATGCGCAAGGGTGGCGCCGCAGACCAAAAGCAGTGGCGCTCCCGCTCGACGGCAAAATTTATCTCTTCGTGCCGGCGCAAACACTCGAAACAGAAAAACTGCCGATGGTAGCAGCAAAAGACGCCTGACTCGCGGTGATGGCATGATCGGCACGTCGGTCGCTTGTCGGACATTAGGGAAGTCGAGAGTCAAGAGTCGAAAGTCGAAAAGACCCTACTTCTCTGCGGGCTCCTGTTTAACCGACAAGCCTTCTTTCTCCGCGTCATTGAACAATTGCTCGGTGCCGCGCACTTCGGATTCACAAAGCAGCGATTCGTAGCCGCAAGAAATCTCAGCGAGGCTTCTTCTCACCGCATACAGGACGTGCCGGGCTTTGAGTGCCGATATTCCGTCAGGGTGAAGGTTCCCCGCGTGCCAATGAAGCAGCCTGTCGAGCGACGTGTTGAGCGGATCGCCCGCGATGCGCCGGCTGTGAACTTCCACCGTAATGATGTACTTCGGTTCTTTATGCATTTGATTTTTGCCTTTGCCCCGTATCTGCGTTCATCTGCGCGATCTGCGGCTGCCCCTCCGCCCCGCCCCCGGTGAAGTGGGAGCGGAGCGCCTCTATGGGAACCAGTTCGAAACAACTTCTTCTAGCACTACCGCGCCAGTTTGGATCGAGCTACGGACGCGGGGCGGAAGAGCAGGCCGCAGATGAACGCAGATATAAAACCTTTCAGCCTTGCAAATGGGGATTATATCCTTGACTCCCTTTCCTCCGGCGATGGATCGTCGTACTCAGGACACCCGATCAAATGGCCTTCCTCTGGGGTTCTTCCGCAGCACTTGTAGGTCCTGCCCGAGTCTTCCATCTCTGGAAGGCTGAGCTGCGGATGCCGCTTTCTAATTTCCTCAAGGCGCTGCTGACTTCTGGTGATTTGTTCGGCAAGCGTTGTCATGTCTCGTTGCGCCTGAGTAAGATAGTGAAGCTCCTCGAGGCTGTGAAGAAGAGCCTGTTTGTGATCTTCCACGGTTTTTTCCGCAAGTGCCTGAAGATCGTTGATGGCCTTCTGTGCGTTTTCCCCAGGAGCTAGATATGCTTTAACCGTGACGCTTGGTCTCAGATTCGAGTACGTTTCGTATGGGTGATTGAAAGTGCGTCCCGCAGACACCGTGATTTCACTGATTTCCATTTGTCATTGTCTCCTTTTCTCCCGTCAGGGAGTTAACGATATAAGTCCCTTGCAAATGGTCTCTAACCTTGGCGACCTTGTCGCCCACCCGGATCTGTGCGAGGCGCGTCACTTTGGCGACGCTCATCAGCCGGTATATCCCAATCCGCCTGCCGTTGAATCCCAGCGCCAGACTTGAAAGGCTCGGAAAGGCGACTGAGTAGGCCGGGGCGCCCCGATGCGGTCCGTTCAATCGTGGCGCTGTCGCTGAGGCTACTCTTTTGCCGGCAGCGGCGCGGTAGCGCTTATTCGTAGAGTTGCAGCCCCTACCGCACTCTGTCCGGGAAGTTCCGGCGGGCAATTCGCAAGCCAAAACCCCACCGCCTCGCGCACTTGCCAAGACAAAGGCCAGCCGTTGAGCTTCATCTGGCGCTTGAGCCTATCAGCCTGATTCGCAGTCAAAGTCACCGTGGTCCGAACTTTCCTTCTCACATTCATGGCGGCATCATACGTTTGCATACTGTGTATGTCAAGCAAAAAAACGACCGCCGTCAGGGGTAAAAAGTGCCCGCCGCCAAGGGGAATTATTACCACCGAAAAGGCAAAAATAATTGTTGACACGGTAACTCCTGGGGCCTAGTATGCGTATGTATGCATGAGTATGCAGTTGAGTGAAGGGGGAGTCAGATGCAGCTTGATGTCAGCCAGTTCATTACGGTCGCTGAAATCCTGGCGATCCCTTTAGTTCTCGGAATGGTTTACTGTACTCTGCTCTGGCGGTTTTCGAGGTCGGAATATAAGGAACGCGTGCCGCGCACCGTACCCCTACCGAACTGGAGAGAATGGCAATGACGGCTGAGCAGCACTTGGCTTTGTTGGCGGCGATTATTTGGGGTGCGCGAGAATCTTGTGGAAAAGAGCTTAGCCCGCGCAACGGACTGACCATACCGGAGGCCGTGAAAGTGGCGGAGGCGCTTGTCGCAGAAGTGAAAGCGCGGCATCCGGCCCAAGAGACAATGGTGGGCGGGGGTCGGGATGAGGATGGCCTTGTGGGTAAAGTCGTTGTCCATCGCCGAAGCTGAGCGCTTTTTCCAGGCGGAAATTGAAGCCGCCGACACGCTCGAAGAAGTGGATGCGGCGGTGAGGGCGTGGGTTTTTCGCACCGCTCAGGAGAAATATAATGACAGTCGTTTGCATGGATTGTAAGAAAACGCTCGGCGAGAAGTGTTCGGAATGCGGCGCGGTGGCGATTGAGCTTGGAGACCCCCTGGATAGCGAGCGCCGCATCGTCCAGGTCAGATTCGGCTCCGGCGCGCTGGACGCGGCTTTGTGGATTTGCACCAATCGCGCTTGCCTCACCACTTACTTCCCCGAAGGAGTCGGCGGCGTGAGCCACGGCCTCTGTAACACTTGCTGCCAGTTGCGCTTGATGGGGAAGCATGTGACGGCGGATCCGGTTCACCACCAAGACACCAAGACACCAAGTACTTATCGTTAGGACTTTTCTTTGTGTCTTTGTGCCTTGGTGGTGAATCCTATGCGGAAAGCTCTCATTGACGTTTGTTCTTTCGTAATGCTGAATATCCTATGTTTAGTCTTAGTAGTATACTTGAAAATGTCAGGCGCGGTCGGGTACTTCTGCGGAATCTCGCTTGGCTATCTTTTCGGGCGGATCGTTGATAAGTCGTTGGGGCGATCGGTCCATTGAGCCATCGGGCCATCGAGTCATATGGCCATTCAAAAGCAAGCGACGATGCCGGGGATTTTTCAATGACTCGATGACCCGATCACCCGATGACCCAATCTGCTGAAAACTTACGATTGAAAGGACTTTCCCATGAAACTCGTCCGTTACATCGTTCTAGGCTTTTTCATTCTTGGCATAGCGAGCTTAGTAATATCCAAAGTGACTCAGCGGGCGCAACTGTCGAGCCTCACGGGAGACTTGCTGCCCGCGTCTAAGCAGTGGCAGACGGTGGGGCACAAGGTCCTGATGGATCAATCCTGGGAAATGCAAACGCCTTCTGTGTGGGGCGTTCCGGGCGTGGATGGCGATCCCAACGGCCTTCGCTTGTGGCTCGAAGGCTCATTCGCCAGTTCCGATCCTAATGTCAAAATGATGGTGATGAACAAAGAGAATTGGGGAAAGTGGCAATCCGGCTTCCCGCCGCTGCCGCTTGGCTCCGCAATGCCTGGGGAGACTTTTCACCTTCACGCGGACACGGCGGGCTATTTCTTCGGATTCTTTCCCACGCCGCGCGCCGCTGTCGGAATCCCCACGTCTGCCGGGAGCCTCATTGCCGGTGTGCTCGAAAAATACCAGGAATCGCACCCCGCGCCCATCGCCATGACAGCGCACGTTGAAGTGCTGGTGGAAAGCTTCGCCACCGAATCTCAAGCGGAGGCGGAACGAAGGCTCTTTTCCGCAACGCAGAAGTAGAAAGTGAAAATGACCACCACCAAGGCACCCCTTGGTGGTGAACTTACAACTGACAAGTGATGACTGACAACCGATGACTGTTTCTCCCGACCAACTCGCCTTCATCCGCAAGCACGGCGTCACGCGCTGCCCGCCCGCGCCATCTGTCGGCGTGTTCTCGTGCAAGCACGTTTCCGAGCAGGAGATGATTCGCCGCATGTGCCTGTTGCCCGAGTTGCCTTCTCCCTATCACCGGGATGTGGGCGAGAAAAACGGGAAGCGAAAAGGGAAGAGTAGGTACGAATTGTGAATCGGGCCATCGGCACATTGAGTCATCGGGTCATTGAAAAAATGGCCAGATGACCCGATCACTATATGACCCGATCCGCCAAAAGCTGGAGGGCTAATTCTATGGTTCAAAAACTCGATCCTCGGGGCGTGATCGACCCCACGGACAATGTGTGCTCGGCGCCGGAGTGCGTGGAGAGGGCGTACCAAGAAGCAATTCTAAAGTGTGAATAGTGAATGGTGAATTATGAAAAATAACAAATGCAAACCGATCGTGTTCCGAGTGCATGCCAGCGTCTTCTGGATTCTCTTCCTTACTATTCTCCCAGTCTTTTTCCTGGTGGCGATCTGGAAGTGGACAGGGAACGACCTTTCTCTTGCTGATACGTTCCGGGAGGGCTGGGCGGTTTTTACTGGGCGTGACTGATGACTGGGGACTTCTCCCATGAGACTACTTCTTACGAATGCGCAGGGCGAGGACTTCGAGACTTGGAAATTCCGGGTCACGCAGGAGGCGCGGCGCGAGCCGCAGATCGCGCAGATGAACGCAGATAAAAGCACGGCGGCTGAAAACCGAGCGTTAATCCGATTGACGCCTGTATCTGCGAAATCGGCGTAATCTGCGGTCTATCTTTTCCTGGGCTTCACGTACCGCTCGACCAACTTGCCTAGCACATCGGCCACAAGGTTGCCCGGCCCGCCGCGCAAAATCAGTTGCACGCGAAGCCCGGTGGGGCCATTCCAATCCACCGGTCTGCCGGTAAGCAGCGCCGAGATGTGCTCCATTTCGAGTTGAAGCTGCCACGCGCCGTTTGTCATCTGCGAGCGCGCCGGCTCCGCATGATCTTTCATGTGGCGAAGAAAGCTTGCCGCCTCCGTCAACTCCTGGAACTGCTTTGTCGATCTGCCGGGGATGTCGGTATGGAAGTCTTTGGCGAGACTGTGAAACCCGCGCGTGATGATTTTCTCCGCCCACTCGTCTTTGGTCATGTCCTTGGCCTATTGTAGTGGTTTGAAGATTGGGTCATCTGGTCATCGGGTCATCGAGCCATTGAAAAAATCACCCGATGGCCAGATCACCTGATGGCCAGATCCCTGAAAGCCGCTACGCATTCTCTTTCTCGTTCGGCTCTTCACCCTCCGCTGGCTCTTCGGTGAAGTACGAATGGAACTCCTCGATGAATGCCTTTAGCCGCGGATGCTGGGCGATTTGCCCAAGGATCGGATGCCCTTGTATCATGGTTTCAAGCTCTGCGGGCGTCATGGCGCCGAAATAGGTTGCCGCTTCCGGTGCCGCGAGTTGCAGGAACGAAGCCACGTCGTCGCCAGACGTGCCGCCCTTGAACAGCTCGACCAATCTGAGCCACATCCACGATTCCACGATAACCTGAGCTTGGGCAATTTGCTCAGCTTCGGACCCTGGCGCTGGCGCGGGCGCCGCATTCCCCGCCGACGCGCCTGGCGGCGGTGGAGCAGCGGGCGGGGGGGGCGCTCCCGCTGCGCCGCCAGGCGTTGCACCAGACGCGGCGCGACTGCCGGCGAGAATGGTTCCGGGACGCGCGCTGCCGGCCGCTATTTGCGCCGCTTGCACGGGCGAAGGTCCGCGCGTCTGGATAATCCCTTGCACAACTCGGCTCACAATTCCCTCCACATGCTGCAAAATCTGCGGCGCAGTGTTGGCGAGCGCAACCTTCCAATCGTCTCTGCCCCCGCCCCCGGTGCCTCCGACAGCCGGAATGATTCCCAGGCTTTTCAGTGATTCAAACACTTTGCCTACGCCATCCAGGGGATTATCGTTCCGCTTCGACAGCAGGCCCAGGCGCTCGAACAATTCCAGGTTCTTTATGAAGCCCGAATCGGCATCGGCCTTTGGCGCGGGCGTGTCGATGGTGCGAAGGTCCTTGAGCAGCGCCAACATGCTCGACAACTGAGTCATCGGATCGCTGGCCTGTGGAATCTGCTTTTCCAGCATCTTAACCGTAGCGTCGTTGGCCTTGCCCATCATCTCCATCACTTTCGCTACGGCCTCATCGGGCTTGGTGAGGTTCGCTTTCACGTCGGCCATTTGCTTCTCGACTAACCGAATCAGAAACTCTTCCGTGCTCTGATTGGGCGCGCCTGCGGTGGTGTCGGTTTTCGCCTGGCCGATGATGGTGAACTTGCCGGAGAACAAGCCGCCGTGCTCGCCTTTGGCGTCCCAATTCACCATGCACCAATAAGTTCCGCCGCCAAAGCGCTGCCGGATTTCTTCGATGGTGAACGGCTGGGTAAAGATTTCGAGATAGCCCGAGCCGCGAGGCGGGCGGTTGAATGGACGCCCTTCTTCCCGGTAGTCACCCTTCACGCGGTATAGGTAGGCGGAGACGCGGTGTTCCCAATCGGGCGTGGGAATCGCTTTCAACTTTTCCCAGAAATCCAACTCGCTCAATTCCTGCCGAAGCTCTTCTTTGCGGCTAAACGGTTCCTCGGCCCCAGCCTCTTCTACAGCCGCGCCACTCGCGGGCGCTTCAATCGTTTCTTTCACGATTGTCGTCTTAGTCGTCGGCACGCGCGCGGATGGACCCGCTGCGGGCGCTGGCTTCAGTGTGCTTGCTCGTGGCATGGTTCTCCTGCTTTCATCCGCAGATTACGCAGATTTCGCAGATTTCGTTCTTCTGGTCTGCTTGATTGTTTGCGGTGTTTTCTTGTGATGTTTGCCGAGAAAATGTTGCTGAATCTCCTGCTTAGTTCCGGTTAGAGCTAGGTGATGCTCCAAGCACCTAGCGGCGTAACCGGACTGTCGGATTTTCCCCATATTCGTCAAAGTTGGTACTGTGGACATCCAGTTTGTAACTTTAATCTGCGTCCTCTGCGGCTCAGTTTTCTTTCTTGGCTTCTCCCGCTTTCGGCGCTGGCGGCAGCTGCATCGTCCGCAGTAGTTCCATCTGCGCTTTGATCTGCCGGAAGGCTGTCCACACCTTGACCGCCAAAGGATCGTTGCTCCCAAACCAGATCACCGCCTGGCGCACTGTCTCCACATCTTCGCTCATGTCGATGAAGGCTCCGAGCACTGAGCCAATGAGTTTTTTGATCTCTCGGTCGGTGAGTGACCTTCCTGGCTCAGTAAATGGGTTCAAAGATTCGTCCATAAAGCCTCCTGTAACCTCGTTTTGATACGCTGTCGTGTGGCACTGCCAGGGATTATACGCGCTTGCAGCGATTTGTCAAGAGTTGCGGGTTATATTTTTTGCTCATCCTGCGCCTTTGTCAATCAAATTGCTTGCGTTCGCGGATTATGTCTCTCTAACCTTGTGAACGATGCTGAACGTCCAACAGGTCGGCGCCTGGCAGACCATCCGCGTGCCCCTTTCCGATGGCGACCCCGGCGTTGACGAAACCATTGGCTACATCCGTCAATTAGTGGACGAAGGGCTTTGCGATCCTCGCGTGCGCCGCGTGGCCACAGAGATCATTCGCGGCGCCGGCGTGCTTCCTTACGACGAGTTGGGTGAAGTTCGCGCTATCTTCGAGTGGGCGCGCAACTGGCGCAATGTGCGCTTCTTCAAAGATATGGTGGGCAAAGAGATGTTGCAGCCCGCCTGGTCGATCCTGGAATCCGGCGCGGGCGACTGCGATTGCATCAACGCGATTCTGCTGCCCTCGCTGCTCGGCGCGGTTGGATACGCCACACGCGCCGTCACGATCGCGGCTGACCCTTCCGACCCTGACAACTTCTCGCACATTTATATCGAAGCGCTGGTTGACGACGGCTCGGCAACTGGCGCTTGGATCCCGCTCGACGTGGCCCGGCCCGGCGCAGCTTGGGGCAGGATGCCGGAACACTTTTGGCGCATTCGCCGCTGGCCGTTGATGGAAGCTGCGGAAGTGGCCAGTCAAAACATCGGTAGGGGCGGTTCGCGAACCGCCCCTACATACCTGAATGGCGTTGCAGCTCGCCCGCGTGTGGGAGTTCCGCTTATGAGAATTCGAGTGGGCCGCCTGATGCCGCGTTTTGGCCTTGGCCAGGATGATGGCGGATCGGGCCTAGACATCCTTCCTTCAGGTTCGAGCCAGCCGATTCTTTCCACTCTTGCGCCTGTAACGATGCCGCAGAATTATGCGCCCGTGACCGGCTCGCCTGTGGTGAGCAGCACTGGACCATCTTCCAGCTATGTTTCTTCATCAGGCCCTTCACTAGCGCAACAACTCACGCCCATCCTCCAAGCCGTTCCTGGAATCGAAACGGGCGTGGCAACCATTGTGAGGGCGGCGAACGCGCCGGCTGCTGCCACGCTGCCGGTTGTCCCAGGCGCGCAAAGCGGAACGGCGGTAGCGACGCTTTCCACCGGAGGCTCGAGCCTCTTCACCATCGGTCTGATACTTCTTGCCGCAATTGCGGCAATGAAAATGTTCAAACAGTGAGGCGACACATGGCACGGCTAATGCATTGGCAGGTTACAGTCCCAAGCGCGCGGCGCCCTTCGCCTCGCTTCGGCTTGGGCAGCTACTATCGGCAGAGTGTCCAGACGCGAAGCCCTTTGGGGAACTTGTTTTATAGAATCCCCTTGAGTTTCTACCGCGAAGCGCCATCCCCCATGCCCTATCCTGTGGGAAGTGACCTTTTGGGCGGCGCAATTCTGCCCACTCCTTCCGGATCCAATCTGACAGGCGGCGTTTGCCCGGCAAGGGCTTCCGGGAATCCCTGCCCAATCGCGGTCCGCGGCGCTCCAGGAACCGGGCTTTCGGGCCTCGGAACGTGCCCCGCGCACGCCACAGGCCATGCTTGCCCATTCGCGGGAAGTTCAGGACGGAAATTCAGGGCCCCGCGCTTTGGCATGGGCTCGTTGGGACAGACAACTTCCTATACCGATGCCGCAACCGGCTGGAGCGTCGGGGCGGCAGGGCAAATCAATAACAACGCGGGAAGCAACGTCTACGATCAGTATATGACGCCCGATCCCGGAACTTACGGTCCCTTCACTGTCGATGCTTCGGGCAATGTCTCATTGACCGCTACCGGAGCCGCAATTTGGTCCGCTGCTTCGGGTGCGCTGGTAGCTTCCAATGCTATCGCGCCTCCGACTCCGGCTGCTGCGGCGCCAGTGACGAGCGCTGCTCCTGCTGCTGCCGCGCCAGGGTCAGGTGGTACTCCAATTTACGGCGGGGTTGCCGCGTCTGTGCCAGCTATTGCAGCCGCAGGCGCATCGTTTTTTGCTGCGCCCACCGGCTATGCCGCAGCTCCAGCCGCAGCAGCCGCTCCGGTTTCCTGGTGGAATCAGACCACCACGCTCTTTGGAACGAAGATCGCGAATTCCAGCCTGGCTGTCGGGGGCGCGGTCATTGCTGCTGTCGCTTTGACTATGGGTAAGAAAAAGGGCCGGTAATTCATTGCGTAGCGCATACCAACCCGTGATGCCACGATTCGGAAGCCGCCCGCCGATTCTGCGGGCGCGCGCGCTTGGGCAATCCGCGTCTGATTATCTCGTGCCCGGGCAAGCCTACACCGTGCAATTGGGGATTGCCGCAACTGGAATTCTTTCCAGCGCTGCAAGCGCCGTGCTTCCCAGCTCGCTTCAGACCGGCGCGATTCAAAGCCTGATTGGCCAGTATGGTCCTTTTTCCGGGGGAACGTTGACCCTTTCGGGAGTCTCCGTCTCCGGCTCAACGGTAACAGTTGTTTTCGTGGCTAACACTGGCGCGGACGTGCTCACGCTGGGCGGCATCGCGGCGGCGGTCGCTGACATGCTGAATAATGTGGCCAGCGGATACTCTTTCACCGTGCTGGGCCTTGGCTCTGGCCTGGGCACTACCACCACCGCAGCTCAGGCTGCACAAACTCCGACGCCGACGTTGTGGAATAGCCTGAAAGCTGTTCTTGGAATGGGGCCAGCGCTTCCCGGAAATCCGCCCCCGACAAACGCCGCGCCCACTTGGATGGTTGTCGCTTTACTAGCTTTCGTCGGATACGCCGCTTACGACAGTTTTTCTTAGGAGGACCTATGGCGCAAAAAGTGAAAATCAGGTTCTACAAGCGCAACCCAAAAGGGAAGCGGGGCGAGCTGGTGATGACCATCGTGGGCACAGGGCGAACGAAGGCTTTGGCCAAAAGCAGTGCCACACGAAATGCGCGCACCTACGTGCGAAGGAACATCATTGCGGGCTTTCACGACGCCACGGGCTTTCACCCGATCCGAGCCAGCGCCGATTATAGCCCTGGACGCGCCGGAGAAAAATTCCGCTCTCGCGGGCATGGAGTTTCAAAAGGAAAACAGCGCCGAAGGGTCGCAGGCGGCAAAGCGAAACGCGGAGGCGCGCTTTACAGTTCGCATTTCTAACGTAGGGGCACGGCTTGCCGTGCCCTAGTAGGTCTAAATCCTATGGCTGGCTTTCGCACTCAACACATCGCAACGGTCCCCAAGGGCTGGAAGGTAAAGACCGTAACGCACCCTTCTGGCCACGAAGCGCGAATCGCCTTCCCTCCAGGCGCGCGTAAGAAGGGAAGCGGCCGGCTGGTGGAGATCCTTCACCCTAACCGCGAGAAAAATCCCGAGCCCGGCTGCATTGAGATTTACGATCTCGCGGTAGGCCACGCGGGAGTGCCAGAGCCTGGCAGTCCTTCAGCGATCGGGATCTCGAAGGGGATTGGCGAACTCGCTGGTGCGCCTTTCCAGGTCAGCTCGAATCCCAAGGAGAAAACCAAGACGCGCGAGCAGCTCGAGAAGATGCAGGCCAAGGCCGTGCGGTTTCTCCGTGATGTTGTGGGCGACTCCGACAAGGCCGACGAGATCGACGACATGACCCCGGAAGAGTACGCCGACAAAAAGCGCGTTCACCTGGTCAACAAACGCTCCGTGCGAAAAACGCTCTCCAAGGTGAAAGAGAAAGTGAAGAGAGCGCTCCACATCAACAAGAGCAAAAAGCGCTGCAACAAGCGCCCGCGCCGCAACCTTGATGAGATCCCGGAGGTCCAGCGGCTCTATGAAACTTTCCAGGGCCACCCGGCAAAGGTAATGACCGAGCTCGACGAGCCTGACGCCCGCCGCGACGACTTCGCGCACTTGGGCTGGCTGGTTGACTTGGTGATTCAGCCTTACGGTGACGCCCTCGAGGGAATCGCCGATCCCAACGACCTCTCCGATGAAGAAAAAAGTTTGCGCGATTCTTCGCCGGACATGAGCCAGCGCGCCGTTTGGCAGCAGCTTGCAGAGGATTTCGGGGTTGTCTACGTGGTGCTTGACTTCTCCGGTGGCCAGAAGATCCCGGAGACTACCGCATTCAAGAAATACGGTGACGGCGTCATCGTCGCGGGCGCCGCTTCCGGCAACAGCATTTATTTTTTGGGCGGGAATCAGGATGTGAGCGGGTTGCTCGACCGCTTCAAAGTGGACGCGAGCAAGGACCGCGTGGCGCTTGGCGTGCTGGTCGCGCTCACTTATCTTGCCGCGAAGTCGATTCCTGACGAGCCTGAGATCGACAAGAAACCTATCGCCTGGCAACACATCCTTGGCGAAGAAGGCGGCGACCCGCCGCTGGTGTTCTACGACAAGCTGCAAAAGCGCCTCTTCCTGGCAGGCGGGAACTATTCGATCGAGGCGCCGGGTATCACGAATTGAACGGGTAGCGCAGACCTGTCCTTTAAGTCTGCGGCTCTTACAAATGCAGATGCCAAGATTTGGAATGAAAAGTTCGGGGGCCTCACTGCGTATAAACGCGCGGTTTGGACTTGGCCAAGGCCCAACAACGGAAGGCCCCCGATTTACTTCTCGCCGATTCCATCGTCCGCTCGGCCAAGCCACGAATATGCCCACCGCCGTTGTGAGTACAGCCGGGTCTGCGGCTTCTGCGGGCCTAGCCACGGCGGCCATCGTCGGCGGAGCGGGCAGCACGGCGGCGGGCATTGCCGCTGTAGCGATCCCTTTGATCGGAATCGGCGTTGCGGTTGTGGCCATCCTGCTGAAATTCCTCGGCAAGGGCTGTGGAGCGCCTTGCACGGTGACGGCTCAGCTTCACCAGATCGTGGATGCCACCATCGACAACATTATTAGAGTGGCGCAAGCGGGGCTGATTACTGGCCCCGAGGCGCAAACCGCTCTTCAGGGCATGATTAACACCGGCCAACAGATCGAAGATCAAGCTTCTCAGTATCCCCAGCAGGTTGCGAACAGCATCAAGCAATTCGATGCTGACATTCAGAATGGGATCGCGGAGATGGCCGATCTGCCGGCCACGCTCTCACAAGCTTGGTCTCTTAGCGCGGCGCGGGCGCTTTACGTTGGCCACGGAACGGGCTCAGGGGAGTTGCAAGCGTGCGGTCCCGGCACGTGGTACTGCGCTTCGATCAGTCAAGCGGACACGCTTACCGATCAAATTTTGCAAGCCATTATCAGCAACCGGAGCGCGGCAGCCGCGGCGCCGGCAGCAAGCGGGGTTGTCTCGACACTGGAATCCGAAGCGGCGTCCGCTGGGCTGACTTCTCCATCCGGGGGATTGACTGAAATGGGATACCTCGCGATCGCGGCAGTCGCCGTGGGAGGGATTCTACTTTTGCGGGGAACTGGAAGGCCCAATTGACATGGCAATGACAAGCATCCTCGACACGGTAGGCCGGGCATTCGGGATTCAGTCGCCGTCTTTGAGTTTGGAGGAGCGTATCAAGCACCAGCGGAATATCGTGTTGCGCAAAGAGCAGAAGCGCCTTGGCCGGCTGGTGATGGTTATTTTCGATCCCTTGGGAATGCACCGCCCGGTTGTGACGGATCGGAAACTTTTGCCGGCATTCAACGCGCTCGACTGGCAAGGCGACCCCATGCGCCCGGGTCCGTGGCTGGGACTCTCGAGCGACCAGCAAGACTTGGTGCTTTATGGCGAAGATGGCCATTTTCTCGGGGCAGTGCCTCATCCGCCCGACGTCCGTGACACCACCGGACCGGTTGCGGTGGACGTCGAGCAAAGGTATCGGGATCGCACTACCGAAAAGCTGAGGAATTCCAATTTCCTGTTGATCGAGCCGGTGAACGAAATAATTTACAAGCCTTTCGGCATTGGCTCTTGGTCAAAGATCAAGGTGCTCGCCGATCACCACGGAAGGCACATGAGTTTCTTGATCGACCCTGGCGCGCGCGAAGGGCACTTTATCGGCGGGCGCTTCATCATCGGCGCGCATGTGTAAGAAGGCTAGCGCCGAACGGCGCTCGGCCAGGATCACGAAGCAAAGTTTTGAAGGAGGCCGTATGGCGAAAGCTTATGTAGTAGGGAACCCAAGAGGCAAGAAAAAAAAGAAGAGTGGTCCCTCAGCTCAGCACAAGGCCAAAAGACGCAAGCCAAATCCGCTCGAGGCGGTAATCACTGGCGCGGGTCTGAACCCACACCGGAAAAGGAAAAACAAAATGGCAGCGAAAAAAAGGCATCACGCGAAAGCGCGGAGTAGCAACCCGCGACGGCATCACACGGCAAAGAACAGACGGCGGCATAACCGCCGCCACAATCCGCTCCTGCCCGTGCAAGCGAGCAGAATCCCGGCTCTGCTGATTGGCGGAGCTGCGGGCGGTGTGGGCTCGGTCTGGATTCCGAATCTCCTCCTGGCGTCTAGCGACGTGGGGATCTTCGGGTATCTATTGAACGCCATCACGGCGGTTTTGGGCGCTTGGGCGCTTTCCGCCTTGAAGCTCCCCGATGTCGCCCTCGGCTGGCTGATCGGCGGTGGAGTCGCTGTGGTGGGCCGCATCATTGACGATTACACCGGCAAGCAAATCATCCAGTTCTCAGCCCCTATGAGCGGCATGGGCCAATTCTACCGGCAGAACAGGACGGCTCTCCCCACATTCACGGGAACTGACCTGGTGGACCTCCGTGGAACGCCCGTGCAGCAAGCTGTAATGGCGCCCGCGCCTGGCACCGGAGTGGTTGCCGGAGTCCACACGGCAGGCTCTCCCGCAGCCGCCAGGAAAGCCGGAATGGGCTGGGCGCAAATGCGCCGGCGAACGGCGTAATTGGTTTTAGGCAAGATCGTAGGGGCGCTTTGCGAAGCGCCCCTACAGTAAATTCACATTCACCGTCTCCGGCGACAAGCGCCGGAATGAGAGAGGACACCAATGCTAAGAAACTTTCACGAAGTTGACGAATCGGAACTTGGCCGGCCTCACCTCCGGCGCCGCAATCCCGTCTTGCAGGCCAACATGCCCGCAAGCACTCAGGATCCGAGCGGTCTACCGCTGCTGACCCTGGACATCATCCGCCAAAACCTCTACACCTTTTACCAGGTCGAGGTAGCAACCAAGCTCGCCAAGCAGGCGATTTTCTCGGTGGGGCAAAACGGATTCTACACGCCCATCGGTGGAACGCAATTCCAACTGACCGACCTCCACACCAACCTGCTCACCGGCGCTTCTGGCGGGCTGGCGAA
>Ga0208034_1000466_pt1 | contig 33010 bp, 28 predicted proteins | sample June2015DPH_8_10_FD_184699 | JGI IMG/M metagenome (GOLD analysis project Ga0208034, IMG submission 184699) | Peatland microbial communities from SPRUCE experiment site at the Marcell Experimental Forest, Minnesota, USA - June2015DPH_8_100... | ecosystem: Environmental > Terrestrial > Soil >...
CCTCAACGACTCGCCGGCGAAGATCCTCTTGGGACTTCCCCGGCAGCGAGCGAGCATCCTGTTTCTTCATCCCAGGACGATAACAGAATACTCACTGAATGTCATCTATATTATGCTCTGATTAGTAGCAACTAGCAACTAGCAACTAGCGAAAAGCGAAAAGCGTCCGAGACCTTCGTTGCTGTTCCCTAGCTGCTACTCTAGTACGCGGAAGGCCTTTCCGCGAGTCAGTTGTCACAAGGAATTTACATTTCGGTGCCGTTCTGCCGCACGAAGTGCAGCTTCTGCAACTTTGCTTCTGGGGTATTTTCGCGCACGCTGTTCGACCGCTATGTCGGCCAGGTGTGCGCGGAGATTGAGGCCGCTGATCATATTGCGCGGGAACTGGGCGGACAGTTGGACCGTGAAGCGGATTCGATCTATCTCGGCGGAGGCACGCCGTCGGTGCTCGCGCCCGATCAATTGCAGCGCTTGTTTCGGGCGGTCCGCGAAAACTTTGAGGTCGAGCGCACGGCGGAGATTACGGTCGAGTGCGCACCCGGCACCATTTCTGGCGAGGTCATCGACGCGCTGCTGGGCTGCGGCGTAAATCGGGTCAGCCTGGGCGTGCAGTCGTTCGTGGACAAGGAGTCTTCGTCGGTGGGCCGCCTGCATTCACGGGCCATTACGCTGGATGACATTGCGCGGCTGCGGTCCAGCGGAATCGGCAACATCAGCATTGACCTGATCGCCGGCCTGCCGCACCAGACCGAGGAGAGTTGGCAGCTTTCGCTTAGCGAGACACTCGGCAGCGGCGTGCCGCACGTCAGCGTATACATGCTGGAAGTGGATGAGGACTCGCGGCTGGGCACCGAGCTGCTCGCAGGTGGCAGCCGCTATCATGCCCACTTTGTTCCCGACAACGATCGCACCGCCGATCTCTACCTCGCGGCGTGCGAGCGCCTGGCGCGGGGCGGCGTGCAGCAATACGAGATCTCAAATTTCGCACGGCCGGTCACACATGGCATCGGGTTGCGCGACTCGAAACATAATCTGAAGTACTGGACGCGCCAGCCGTATCTCGGATTTGGCGTGGACGCGCACTCCATGCTGGTGGCGGGAGATGACCTGCACGCGACGGGAGTTGAGGCGGTGCGTTTTGCCACGCCCGATTCGCTGGAGGGTTACTCGGCGGCGAACGGCGTCGCTGCTCGCGCAGAGCAACTTCTGGCGTCGCGCACCCTGGTCAATGCGCAGGCTGCCCTCGAAGAGTCGTTCTTCCTCGGATTGCGATTGAATCGCGGCGTCTCGCTTACTGCGTTGAAGGCGCAGTTCGGCGATCAGGCGATCGGTAGCTGCAGCGCAGTAATCGCCGAACTCACACAGGATGGATTGTTGGAAGAGGCCAGCGAGCGGTTGCGCCTCACATCGCGAGGCCGTCTGCTATCGAATGAAGTGTTTGCGCGATTTCTGCGCGAACAGACGATTCACCACAGAGACACAGAGGCACAGAGAAGTTCTTAGTTTCCAGTTTCCAGTTTCCAGTTTCGAGTTTTGAGCTGTAAACCGGAGCCATGCAAAACTAAAGAATTCTCTGTGCCTCTGTGTCTCTGTGGTGGATTTACACTAATTGCAGAGGACTACCCATGCACCTTTTCGCTACCGGCATTGACCTGCGCAGCGACACCGTGACCAAGCCTTCGCCCGAGATGCGGCAGGCGATGTTCGAAGCCGAAGTCGGCGACGATGTGTACGGCGAAGACCCGACCATCAATCGTCTGGAAGCCATGGCGTCCGCCATTTTCGGGCGCGAAGCGGCGCTGTTTGTTCCCAGCGGGACCATGGGCAATCAGATCGCGATCAAGCTGCACACTCATCATGGCCAGGAGGTGATTTGCGAGGAACGCGGCCACGTCTTCAACTACGAGATGGCGATGATGGCGCATTTCTCCGGCGTAGTGCCGCGCACGGTGTGGGCGGAAGACGGCATTCTCACCTGGCAGCATGTGCAGTCCAAATTCAAGACCAAGAGCTACCACGCCGCCAAGACCGGCCTGGTCGCGCTGGAGAATACCCACAACATGGCCGGCGGGACGATTACGCCGCCCGGCATCTTCGACGAAGTCTGCGACCAGGTGCATGCCGCGGGCCTGCCGGTGCACCTCGACGGGGCGCGCGTCTTCAACGCTTCGGTCGCGCTCGGCATTCCGGTGGCACAACTGACGGCCAAGGCCGACACGGTCATGTTCTGCCTGTCCAAGGGACTGGGCGCGCCGGTGGGATCGCTGCTGGTAGGCAGCGCGGAGTTGATGGACCGCGCCCGCATCTATCGCAAGGCGCTCGGCGGTGGCATGCGGCAAGCCGGAATCCTGGCCGCTGCCGGCATCATCGCGATCCAGCAGGGACCGCGGAAGCTGAAGCAGGACCACGCCAATGCGCGCTTTCTGGCCGAGGGGCTGGCACAAATTCCGGGCATCAAGATCGATCCCGCCAAGGTGCAGACCAACATTTTGATCTGCGAAATTTCGGGCACGGGCATGACATCCACCGAGCTGTCGCGCAAATTGGCGCAGCGCAATGTGCTGGCCAACGGAGTCAGTCCGCAAATCATCCGCTTTGTCACCCATCTCGACGTGAGTCGCGAGCAGTGTGAGCAGGCGCTGGAAATCATTGCCTCGACCTGTGGCGCCAAGGCGCAGCGCGCCTGAAGCCGCGCCCCTTCCGGATTGCATCGAAAGCGGGTAGCCTACAACTCCCTGTAGTTCAGCAAACCGACGCCGATCAGCGCGAAACAGACCGGCCAGATCCAGGCGGGAATAGCGCGATCTTCGGGGGGAAGGCGAATCTCCAGCCAGCGCGCCCAGCCGGAGAGGACCGCCAACAGGCCCAGGGATACGTGGGTCAACTCCACCAGCAGGTTTTCCTTCACATTGGTAATGGCATGGGTGTGGGTCAGCAATACCACTCCACCGGTAGCGACCATAAGAGGGAAGATGAGTGCCATGCGATCATTTTCCCATTTGCGCTTGCGGACTTTTAATTCAAAGACCGCAAAGGCAACGCATACCAGCGCGGCCAGCCGGTGTTGAAACGCCTCGGGATTGGCCCAGCACGCCCAGAAGCCTTTGGTGCCCACCGGCCAGCACTCGGTATCAGCTTGGACGAAGATGAAGATGGCGATGCCGACCAACAGCAGCGGCCAGTATTCCGCCCAGCCTGCCTTGCCGGTGCGGGCCAGAAGCGCCAGCAATCCCATGGCGAGCACGACCAGCCCCATCCAGTGATGGTTCGACTCTGACTCCATCGCCCATGCGATCCTCTGGGGCGAGAGCGGCTCGCCGTCGGCGTTGTAGGCAGTCGGAATCTTGTTCGGAACGTCGCTGACGGTAGCTTCCCGTCCGGAAGCGGAGAGGCTTGCATCCGCCACCTGCGGGTATGTGAGCCGAGGCAAGGTGGGCTTCATCCGCTGCATGATCTGGTGAAAGGTGACCGTGTCGTTGGGCTGGTCAACCGCGGGCGGTTGTGAGGTGAGCGAGGCCGCCGTCAAAATCACCGTGATCCCGATCCCAACTTCCGCTTCGATGAGTCGGCGCAAGCGGGGCATCACCCGATCTTTGCTGGTGCTGCGCAGCAGCCAAAAGTTGATGCCGCCGAGCAGCATCAGCGCTGCCAGCATCAACACCTTCGCCGTTACCATCACGCCGTAGGCGGTCCCCAGAACGGCTCGCCATGAAGCGATGTATCGAATGCTCAGGCCCAGGCCGCTGAACACAATCGCGCCAACGCTGACCAGCGCCACCCGCGAGAAGCGTTCGGTTATATGCCACCACGCGTCTTCTTCGTTGTCGCGAAATAGCGCAAGCACCAGAAATGGCAGCCCGCCGATCCAGAACGCCGCAGCCGCTTCGTGGATCGTGGTCAAAATAATGAGCAGCGGGCGGCCGTCAAGGCGTGAAGCGGCGTGGTTCGTCATGACCGATGCGCCCAGTACGGTCATCGCCAGCACCGGTAACAGCCAGTGTGCGACTTTCCAATGCTGGCGTGCCACCAAATGGGCCGCCACCGCCGCCGCCAGCACAATACTCCCCGAGAGAAAGAAGTTCGCTCCGATCACTGCGCGGAAGCCGATCTCGGCCGTGGTCATCAACACAGCCGAGTTCACGTACAGGTACAGTACCTGCATGACGATTAGCCCAATTGTGCTGAAGCGCAGAAGCGTCCACGAACCGGATTGCATCTTCTCGATGGATTCGGGATTGCCCGGCGCGCCGCGCGCGATCCACAGAACGAACACGATGCCCCCCAGTAACAACGACTGGAAAACCAGCGTCCCCGCCCGCAACAGCACGGAAAGATACCCGAAGAGGTTGACCAGCTTAAGCAGCATGGATGGCTACTCCACGTTAAAGGCGACTTCGCCGCTGCTGATGTGTCCATCGGAAGCGAGCACTTGCCAGCGCAATTTGTAGGCGCCCGGCTTTAGTCCGGTGGCCTGCGATTGCAGTACGTCGGGAGTCGATTGTTTAGCCAGAGGAAGGGTATGTAAAGAGCCGTCAGGGGCAAGCAAATGCAGGCGCGAGCGGCTGCCGTCAACGCGCACGTTGAAACGCAACTGGATGGGAACGTCGGGCCCGGTGACCGTGGAGTGGAGCTTGGGCGTCGATTCCATCAGGATCGCGTGTGCCCATGCCAGATGAGAGAGCCCGGTCAACAAAAGAAGAGTTAGGAGCATCGACACCGGTGACTTAGGAAGTGCGCGGCGCAATTTGCATTCCTCCTTACGGAAACTGGGCTGGATTGCGACGAAGCCGATCAAGGTTTCATTATGCCACGCTGACGGCGTGGCTAAAGCCCGGCGCTCCCACCGAAGTCGAGGACATTTCTTATGCAGTGGTCAATAAAGCCCGTGTGTGAGAACTGTGCCGTCCCTGAAGGGACTCGATTCCATTCTCCGCCTTACCCAGCACTCCGCCTGCGGCTCCGTGCTGGGGTAAGCTTTGTCGCGCCTACGGCGCTGGATTATTGGTTGGCAAATTCCACTGGCAAATACCAAAGCTCGGTTCTGACGCATGGCAGGCAACCCCCAAGCAAGTATCGTCGGGCCATGGGCCACTAACACTCAGCGCAACAACTGCGGGACGCTATTCCGTCTGAAAGATTTTCTCTAGGGCGCGCTTTCAATATTCGAAGGTTGAGCGGATCGAAGAAGGCGAACACGCGCGCCAGCAGCGCCGCGATCCACTGTTCGGCTTCCAACCGCTGGCTCATGCCTGCTTACCTGTTTTGTCCGAAATCGCCGCAGCGGAACCTTCAGAGTAAACCCAAATTGTTGGGGCTGGAGAATTCGGCGCCTACTAGGAATTGTATTGGGTCCTTCCGAATCACGCGGGTCGCAAAAACCCCCAAATTCCTCTTGACACGCAACAGTTTAGGAGTAGGATACGTCCAAAGTGGTATAAAGTGGGATGCAGTGGTACGGAGGTTAGCTCCAGTGGGAGCAAGTTGCTCGAAATGGTTTCATCGCCCAAAACGCCATGCAACCGGATCGTAGCTGCCAATTGGGGTCGTTAATGTTCACCTCCATGGTGAAAGCCCCGCATTTCGGGGCCGAAAGTTATGTTTCGCGGCACGCACACAACTCGACTGGACGAAAAAGGGCGCCTCAAGGTGCCGGCGGACTTCAAGCGCCAGATCGACGAAAACTATGGCATCCAATTCTACATCACCAGCCGCACCGGCACTGTTGCCGAAGTGTATCCCATGCAGGAATGGGAGGAGATCGAGCGCAAGCTGGCGGCCGCACCGGACTCGCATCCGGTCAAGAAGAAGTTCCTGAAGGTCACCAACTTTTACGGCCAGGTGGTGGAGATGGACGGGCAAGGCCGTTTGCTGCTTCCGGCCGCGTTGCGCGATACGGCCAAGCTCAAAGGCGAGGTGGCGGTGATGGGCAGCCTCAAGCACCTGTTGGTGCGCAACGCCGAGGAGCTGCGCAAGGAAATCGCGGCGGAGCCGTTTACCGAGGAAGATGACGCGAGCCTCAGCAGCTTGGGTATATAGAGCGACGCAGGTTTCGGGTTCCATTCGCGATCTCGGAATGGGAGTGAATGGACAACGGGTTTTCAGACGCGAACAGCGCCCCTGGGCGCGGACATGGCGAGAGCAAAGAGTTTGGCCATGTACCGGTTCTTTTAAAACTAGCGATCGAATTCCTGGCCGTACGGCGCGGCGGGACCTATATCGATGCAACTCTCGGCTTAGGCGGGCACAGTTGGGAAATCGCAAAACTCCTGGGCCCAAAGGGTCATTTGATTGGCGTCGATAAGGACCCGTCCGCATTGGAGCGGGCACGCGAGCGGTTGACCAACCCTCCGCCGCCCGCCGCGGCGGGCGAGTGGCCGAAGGTTGAGTTGGTGCGTGCCTCGTTTGCGGATGTGACGCAGCACGTTGCGCCGGCCAGCGTGGATGGACTGCTGGCCGACCTGGGCGTCAGTTCCATGCAATTGGAGGACGCCGCGCGTGGATTCAGTTTTCAGGCAGATGGTCCGTTGGACATGCGGATGGACTCGCATTCCGGGCTGACTGCCGAACAAGTGGTAAATCGCTGCGACGAGCGCGAGCTGGCCGACGCGATTTACGAATTCGGTGAGGAAAGGAGGTCGCGGAGAATCGCCAGAGCCATTGTTCGGGCGCGGCCGATTCACACTACCGCACAATTGGCGGAGGTGATTTCGGCCGCGGCCCGGCCAATGAACCAGGCCGAGCGGCGCATTCATCCGGCGACACGAACTTTCCAGGCACTCCGAATTCTGGTGAACCGTGAACTCGAAGACCTGCGGAAGCTGCTAAGTATGGACGCGGCGCCGCAGGTGCTCAGGCCGGGCGGCAGGTTGGTGATCATCAGCTTCCACTCGCTGGAAGATCGCATCGTGAAAGATGCGCTGCGAGATGGAGCGCGCGCCGGTGTATATCGCGTGCTGACCAAGAAGCCGATGACGGCTGATCAGGAAGAAGTCGATCGCAATCCGCGGTCGCGCAGCGCGAAGTTGCGGGCAGCGGAGCGGATTTAAGTCGATGGTGCCGCCGGCTGAAGCCGGCTCTGGATCTTACTGAGCTTGTAACGGCGTACCTAAAGGTCCGCCCCTTCAAAGAAGCGAAGGAAAATCTTGGTCAGGGTTTGGAGCGAGTGCAGCCGTTTGGGTCGAGCGCAACCGGTAGGTTTCAGGCATGACTCGAATGCGGCGTCGGAGCAATAGTGGAAATCGCGAAGCTGGAATATAGATCGAAGTCCCGTAGGGACGGTACAGGTTTCGAAGTGCGGCACGGTTAAGTGGTTTCGAAAGTTCGCAACTCTTCAAAGCGATGTTCGTGGGAGCTGCGGAAAAAGCTGTGCAGAATGTGAATAACTGCGGGCCCAGAAATTCTGCGGGTGTCTAGAGAATGCAGGCCGGACAAAGGCCGATGACGTAAGGCCGTTCGGCAGGAGAGAGTAATGGCAGCCGGAGTTCTTTACCCGACCATGGCGCAAGTTGGCGATTGGAATGGGCCGCCAGCGGAGCAACCGCGTGGCATGTTCATTGGCACGCCCGAGATCTATTTCGCCAAGCGCATCGACAACTCGCGAGTGGCCAAGGTGGCCGACCCCAAGCGCCGCCGCGAGATGATTTGGTTCGGCATCACCTTGAGCGTGCTTTTCCTCTTCGTGATGGTGTATCTGTGGCAACACTTCAGTGCGATTGAGTATGGCTATCGCATCGAGCAGTTGACGGTGCAACGTAATGCGATCACCGAATCGAACCGCGCGCTGAGCTTGGAAGAGGCCTCGTTGAAGGACCCGGCGCGCATCGACCGGCTGGCCAAACAAATAGGTATGCAGCGGCCGGCGGGCGGACAATTGCAGCCCATGGATACGGCGATTGCCGATCCATCCACCCCGGTAATGGCGCAGGCCAACGGAATTACAGTGATCTCGGCGCAACCTTAAAATGAGGCCGGCTCAAGACACCACACGAAACCGGCTGAATCAGGCACGGTGGAAGCAAAGCGGCGGTCCGCCAGTAACGGACCGCCTTCTGCATGTAAAGCGCCAGTAGCAGACACGATCTTTGAGCTTCGGCGACGCCGGAGCACAGCGGAACGGAGTGAAGAGGGAATGCGGGCCAGCGCTCCCAGGACGCCAAGCCGAAGGCTCTACATCTTTGCCGCGCTGCTTTTCATTTGGATATTTGCCATCGGCTTTCGCCTGGTGCGCTTGCAGGTGATGAAGTTTGGCTTCTTCGAAGACCTCGCCGAGCGGCAACGCACCCGCACCGTCCCCGTCGAACCGCGCCGCGGAAACATCTACGATCGCTATGGCCATCCGCTAGCCATGTCCATTGACGTCGATTCGGTGTTCGCCGTGCCGAGCGAAGTCCACGACAAGGAAACCACGGCGGCGATGCTCGGCAAAGTGTTGGACCTCGATCCCCAGGACATCCTGGTGCGGCTGAAGATGGCGCGTCCCTTCGTCTTCATCGCCCGCCGGATTGACGCCGAAACCAGCACCCGCATTCGCCAACTCAACCTGCGCGGAATTGCCTTTCGCAAAGAACCCAAGCGCTTCTATCCCAAGCGCGACCTGGCCGCACAGGTCCTGGGATATGTCGGCATGGATGGCGACGGGCTGGGCGGCCTGGAGCGGGGATTCGACGACGACTTGCGGGGTATTCCCGGCAAAGAATTAGTCTCGCTCGACGCCCGCGGCAAGTGGTTCAGCCGGGTGGAGAAGCCGCCCGATCCCGGACAGAACCTGGTGCTGACCATCGACCAGACCATCCAGTACATCGCCGAGCGCGAACTGCAGCAAGGGATGGAGGACACCAAGTCGATCGCGGGAACGGTAGTCGTGGAGAATCCTCGGACCGGCGAGATTCTGGCGCTGGCCAATCGCCCGACCTTCAATCCCAACGTGTTTAACAGCGTTCCAGCCGAGGCGCTGAAGAACCGTGCTGTCAGCGATATTTATGAGCCGGGTTCGGTGTTCAAGGTCGTTACCTATTCCGCGGCGCTGGATCAGCATGTGGTGACGCCGGACGATAAGGTCGATTGCCAGCACGGCTCGATTGACGTGTTCGGCATGAAGATCCACGACCACGAGAGCCTGGGCGTGGTGACCATCGCCGAAGCGCTGGCGCATTCCAGCGATGTGGCCGCCATCAAGACCGGCATGAAATTGGGTGACCAGCGTCTCTACCATTACATTCACGACTACGGCTTCGGTCAGCAGACCGGCATCGAACTTCCCGGCGAGACCCGCGGACTGGCCCGGCCAGTGAGCCGTTGGTCCAAGGTCTCCATCGGCGCCATCTCGATGGGGCAGGAGATCGGCGTGACGCCGCTGCAAACTATTTCGCTGCTCTCCACCATCGCGAATGACGGAATTTATACGCCACCGCGCATCGTGGCCGGTGAGCTGCCTCCTGACGGAACGCCTAAGCCGGTGGTGTTTCACTCCGCGCAGCAACACCGCGTGGTTTCTGCCATGACCGCGGCCCAAATGAAGAAGATGATGGAAGGCGTGGTGTTATTCGGGACGGCCAGGAGAGCGGTCCTCAACGGTTACAGCGATGCCGGCAAAACCGGCACGGCGCAGAAAGTTGATCCGGCGACGGGCGCATATTCCAAGACCAAATATGTCGCTTCCTTTATCGGATTTGCTCCCGTCAACAGCCCGGCGATAACCATTGCCGTAATTCTCGATTCGCCGGTGGGGCTGCATCAGGGCGGCCAGGTTTGCGCCCCGGTGTTTAAGCGCATTGCCGAGCAGGTGCTGGAATACATGCACGTGCCGCACGATGCCGATGTCAAGAACCCACAGCGGCAGAACCTGCGGGCCTCGGCAAAGGATGACGACTTGGCCGATGAATCGTCCGATCGGCTTAGTCCGCCGCTGCAGATGGCTGACGCGGATGCACCCAGCAACCCAGGCCCCCAAGAAAATTCGCAGGCACCGGTAGCGGGCGCAAAGGCGTCGGGCGTGAAGGCGCCGGGCGGATCCAATGCCGGCCTTGTTCCGTCAGCTTTCGGTGTGCCAATGCAGCAAGGCCAGCACTCGCCTGGAACGGAGATAGCACAGGCTTCGCCTCCGTCGCAGCAGCCCAGTCCAGCCGAACAGGCTGCTCCACAAGGAACCGTGGTTCTCGATGTGGACAGCGGGGTGATCGTACCGTCTTTCCTGGGCAAGCCGCTGCGGTCGGCGGTGGAAAGCGCCCAACAATCTGGGTTGGAGATCAACGCAATCGGGAGCGGGGTCGCGCGCCAGCAGTGGCCTGCGCCGGGTAGCCACCTGCCTTCCGGACAAAAGATCACGGTGCGCTTCACGCATTAGCTGGAGGCTTACAGAAGCTCGAACCCGGGAAGCCGCAGCGCTTTGCGGTCGAAGGTAACGGTACGTGAACAGCCGGCTTTCGTATTGATCCCGCCGATAAGGGCATCAGCAAAAGCCCCGTGCTTCCGCTTGAGAGCTACCATGGCCAGAAACACCTCGGCTTCATGCTCTACCACGAGCAGCTCAATTTGCAGAATGCGCTCAATAGCTGCGGCGATTTCCGTATGGGTGAAGCCATAGACGCTCTCAAGAACCCATGCAATTTCCGCTATAACTACGGTGCTGATGAACCCGTAATTGCGCTCCGTAAGGTGCTGTTCGATGCACTCAGTCGCCTTCCGCAACTGTAGAGGGTCGTCCTCGACGATATAACGGACCAGAATGTTAGTGTCCAGCCCAATCATCTACGCGTAGCCCGTCGATAACGTTCGCTGACGCCGGTTGCGATGGCTTCGTCCATCTCCTCAAGCGAGGCATGCCTCGTGGCTTTAAGCATCCCCCGCAGGGCCGAGGCAGGAAGTTTCGGCAAGAGGACCACGGTGCCGTCGGGATGCACGAAGAACTTCACCCGATCCCCCGACTTCACATGGAGGTGCTCGCGGATGGGCTTGGGAATTGTGATTTGGCCCTTAATGGTGATTGCAGATTCCATGTTGGCTCCATTACATTTTTTATAATGTAATACCGTACCTCCGAATGTCAAGTTGCGTCGGCGGGACTACCGCCGCTGAGTTCATGGCGCGGCCGATTGCGACCAAGACGAGTCCGAAAATCTCTGATAGGTTACAGGTAGCTCGCCGTCGAGATGAATTAAATGGCACGAACCCAATCCAGGCCGTCGCGAGATAAGGTTAGAGCGCATCGGGAAAGGCTGCGCCGCCAAGGGCTGCGGCCTATTCAGATTTGGGTGCCTGATGTTCACTCTCCTGAGTTCGCCGCTGAGGCGCATCGCTAGTCGCTCGCCGTTGCCAATAGTGCCCAGGAAAAGGACGATCAGGACTTTATTGACGCAATCTCCAGTTGGGGCGGCGAGTGAAGCGCGGCGAGATTTGCGTGAATTCGATCTGTCGAGTTTTTTCAATCTTTTGTTGCTAGTTCCTTACTAGCAAGGGACCCGCGATGAGCGGGTCAAGCAGGTAAGGAACTGAGCCCGAAATGGGGAAGGCTAAAATGACGGGGCCATGCGCGTCGGCAAGTAGACCGAATTTCCAATGGTGCATCCTTCGGGAGCCCGTTTACTAGCGTGGTCCCAAACTTAGTGCTCAAGTCAGTGATGACGGCGGCCTCGCATTTGAGGTACGTCGATCTCGATCAGGAGAGTGCCCTCTTTTGCCTGGTTTGGGCCGTCTCGCATGGCAGATCAATTTCAGGGAGGAGCCATGGCGAGAAAACGAAAGAGCAGAAAAAAGAAAATAGGTGCGCCAGTGTTGCATTCTCTGAACCCGAATGCTGCCGGTGTGGATGTGGGGGCAACGGAGATCTATATTGCCGTGCCTGTGGACCGAGATCCGCAAGCGGTGCGCCATTTTTCGACCTTCACGGAAGACCTACACACTGTTGCAGCCTGGCTGAAAGCTTGCAAGATCGAGACGGTGGCGATGGAATCGACGGGCGTCTACTGGATCCCATTGTTTCAGGTTTTGGAAGCCCGAGGGTTCACGGTGTTTCTGGTCAACGCACGTCATGTGAAGCATGTGCCCGGGCGCAAGTCTGATGTTTCCGACTGTCAATGGTTGCAGTATCTGCATACAGTGGGCTTACTGCGCGGATCGTTCCGGCCCGAACAGGCGGTCTGCACGGTGCGCTCCATCCTCCGCCACCGGGACAGCCTGGTGCAGATGGCCTCGACTCACGTGCAACACATGCAAAAGGCTTTGGACCAGATGAACCTGCAACTGCACCACGTGATCAGCGATATCACCGGCTTGACGGGCATAACGATCATCCAGGCCATCCTGAGGGGTGAGCGCAACCTGCACACGTTGGCGGCGCTACGCGATCGGCGGGTCAAGGCCACGCAGGATACCATTGCCAAGTCGCTGGTGGGAGATTACCGGCGCGAGCATCTGTTCACGCTCGGCCAGTCGCTGACGGCGTTTCGTCATTACCAAGAGTTGATCAGGGCATGTGACCAGGAAATTGAGCAGTATCTCGAGGCCTTCGAGTCCAAGGTGGATCCTCGCGAAGGGTCCCTGCCGGAACCGAAAGACGAGCAAGAACCGAGTGATGGCAGGCCCCGCTTCGACCTGGGGAGTCATCTCCATCGAATCTTCGGAGTGGACTTGACGCGAGTTCCAGGAATAAACATCCTCACAACCCAAACTCTGTTGGCGGAGATCGGTCCTGACCTCTCGCGTTTTGGCAGCGCACCGGCGTTTACATCTTGGCTCGGGCTCTGTCCGGACAACCGGGTTAGCGGTGGGAAAGTGCTGTCGGTCAAAACACGTAAGGTCAAGAACCGAGCCGCCACGGCACTCCGCATGGCCGCTCAATCACTCCACCGCAGTCAATCCTATCTCGGCCACTTTTATCGCCGGATGCGGGCTAAACTCGGGGCTCCCAAGGCAATCGCCGCCACGGCCCACAAACTGGCGCGCATCATCTATCACATGATGACTATGGGACAGGCCTACGACGAAACCGTCTGTGCCCAGAACGAAATACAGAACCGCCTACGTCTGGAAGCTAGACTTCGGAAACAGGCGCGTAACTTGGGATTCCAACTCGTTCTTGCTAAGACCGCTGTCTAACAACAGAGGGAGTTCCTCACGAGGGAGTTCCTCAGGAGGAACGTCGGCGATTCCGCTGCCCTCACGCCCGCAAAGCATAGCTATAATGCGGGTAGAATGAATTTCCTTGATTTGCTGGATGGTGCCGAATATCTCGCGCAGCAAGGCAATCCGCAGATCGAGGGTCTCGACTACGACAGCCGGCGGGTGCGGCCCGGCTGGTGTTTCGTGGCCATGCGCGGCGAGACCAGCGACGGCAATCGCTACATCGATGCCGCGCTTAGTGCAGGAGCCGTTGCGGTTGTCAGTGACTCGTTGCCGCCCCGGCCTGAAGTCGCTTGGGCGCAGGTTTCACACGGACGGCGAGCGCTGGCGCGGCTTAGCGCAAACTTCTATGGTCGTCCCGCGGAACGGCTGTCGATCACCGGAATCACCGGCACCAATGGCAAGACGACGACGGCGTTCATTCTGAACGCCATGCTGCGCGCCGCTGGACGCAAAGCCGCCCTGGTGGGCACGGTGGAATATCGCATTGGCGAAGAGGTCCTGCCCGCTCCCCACACCACTCCCGAGGCGCTGGAGTTGAATCAGCTCTTTGCGCGTGCCGTGGAGGCAGGCTGCACCGAGGCCGTGATGGAGGTCTCGTCGCATGCCTTGGAGCAGCAGCGGGTTTATGGAGTGCCGTTCGACGTTGCTGTGTTCACCAATCTCACGCGCGACCATCTCGACTACCACGGCACCATGGAACAGTATTTCGCTGCGAAGACGATACTGTTCAGCGGCCTGGGGACCGAACCGCCAAGAGCCGCAGTGATCAGCGTGGAGGATGAACACGGCCAGCGCATCATCAAGCTGCTTAAGAAGCAACAGGAGTTGATTACGTACGGCATTAATGGCGGCGATTTCCGCGCGAAGGATGTCAGCATCGAGAGGAACGGAACCAAGTTCACCCTGGTGACACCGACGGGTCAATATCCCGTTTGGAGTCCGCTGCTGGGGCGGGTCAATGTGCTGAACCTGATTGCCGCCTCGGCCGCTGCCTATGCGCGGAATGTTGAGCCGCGCGCTATGGTTCTGGCGGCGGATGAACTCGCCCAGGTGCCGGGGCGCTTCCAACGAGTGGACCTTGGCCAACCCTTCACGGTGATTGTGGATTATGCCCACACCGATGATGCCCTGCGTAACCTGACCGCGGTGGCGCGGGAATTCCTGGCGCAGCGCGGAGAGCCGGGACGGGTCATCACGGTATTCGGATGCGGCGGCGACCGCGACCGCAGCAAACGTCCGCTGATGGGCGAGGCCGCCGGCGCCGGCAGCGACTTCGTGGTGCTGACCAGCGACAATCCGCGAAGCGAGAACCCGCTCGACATCATGAACGACGCGCTGCCGGGGTTGCAGCGTTCCGGCACTCGCTACACCCTGGAACCTGATCGCGCCAAAGCCATCACCTTGGCCATTCACGAGGCCCAGGCCGGTGATGTCGTTCTCATCGCCGGCAAGGGTCACGAGAAGGTCCAGGTCACGGCCGCGGGCGCCATCCCGTTCGACGATATCGAAATGGCCCGCAACGCACTGCGGAACACCGGGTACGCAACCTCCCAACCAACGCAGTCGATAACGTCATGAAGTTAACTCTGTCGCGCGCCGCCGAATTCATGCAGGCTACCGGCGAATTCGATCCTGCCGAAGTCGCCAGCGGCTATTCCATCGACTCGCGCAGCCTGCTGCCGGGCGATCTGTTTTTTGCGGTTCGCGGCGAGCGCCTGGACGGCCATGATTTTGTCGAGGCGGCGCTCGCCAAGGGCGCGGTCGGCGCTGTCATTAGCAGGGACCAGCTCGCGCGGTTCACGCCGAAGCATCAGATCTTGGCGGTGGAGGACCCGCTTCTGGCACTACAGCGGCTCGCTGCCAGTGTCCGCCGATTGTGGGGAAAGCCACTCATCGCCGTGACCGGGTCGGCGGGCAAGACCACGACGAAAGAAGCCATTGCGCATGTGCTGGCTGCAAAGCATCGGGTGCTGAAGTCGCAAGGCAATTTGAACAATCATTTCGGCATGCCGCTGCAATTGCTCAAGCTGGAGCCGGAGCACGAGATGGCGGTGGTCGAGATGGGGATGTCGCATGCCGGCGAGATCACTGCACTCGCCAAGCTGGCCCAGCCGGATTGCGGTGTCGTGACCATGGTCGCTCCTGTGCATTTGGAGTTTTTTGAGTCGATCGCGGCCATCGCGCGTGCCAAGTACGAACTGATCGCGTCGCTTCCCGCCGGTGGTATCGCGGTGTTGAATGCTGACGATGAGTATGTTTCGCAGTTCGGCCGAGACTTCCACGGGAAAGTCATCACCTTCGGATTGCACAAACCGGCTGACGTGTCGGCGCGGAAGGTTGAAACCCGCGGCCCGCTGGGCTCGGTGTTCGAAATTGTGGCGGATGACGAGCATATCCCCGCGGTACTGCCGCTGTTGGGCGAGCACAGCATCTACAATGCGCTGGCGGCGGTCGCCGTCGGATTGCAGTATGGAGTTCCGCTGCGCATGGCCGCCGAATCGCTCGCTACCCTGGCGCCCGGAGACAAGCGCGGCGAAATCCTGGACTACGCAGGCGCAACCATCATCAACGATTGCTACAATTCCAATCCTAGGGCCCTCGACAGTATGGTCCGGTCGCTGGTCCAGATTCCCGCTCGGCGCCGGATTGTAGTTGCCGGCGAAATGCTGGAACTCGGTCCCGCGGCTGACGCCATGCACCGCGATTGCGGACAGCACATGGCCCGCTACGGAATCGACAGGTTGCTGGGAGTCCGAGGATTGGCGAAGTCAATGGTGGAAGCCGCAGTTGAAGCGGGGATGAACGCGGAGTTCGTCAACACGCCGCAAGAGGCCGCCGATTGGCTGCGGTGCGAGGTCAAGAGCGGCGATGTAGTTTTGCTCAAGGCGTCACGCGGAGTGCGCCTGGAGCGCGCGCTCGAAGCCTGGGCTGGTAAAACGACGGAGGCTGCACATTAGAGTAGTTTCAGGATGGTGTATCCGCTAGAACGGGTAGTGCGGGGCAGTTTGCCCGCAATGTACGCGGCGCTAAACCTGGATTATTCATCTGTTGCGGTGGCTGAGGACAACAAGCTTTGAAAGGGCACGGCTTCAGCCGTGCCGTTATCCGTATATGGAGAGCTGGGCTTCAGCCCCTGAGGGAACTCGCCCGCCGCGGCGGGTCTCAACACCGAGGTCCCTCAGTGGCTAAAGCCACCACAATGACGGCCTCTTACGGCACGGCTGAAGCCGTGCCCCTTCAAAGCGTGAGATCATGATGAATAATCCAGACAGAGCGCCGCACTATCCGTGCTCGCCGGAGTACAAACAGTTGTGGAACTGCTCTAGGATTGCAGCTCCTGCATAACGTTCAGAACGGGGAAGAATTTGCTCTATTGGTTGCTGTACCAGAAAGGTTTTCTCGTCTTTCACGTCGGCCCGTTCCGAATCTTTCGCTATTTGACTTTCCGCACCGCATTCGCCAGCCTCACCGCGTTGTTCATCGGCCTGATCATTGGCCCGGCGGTGGTCCGCCGCCTGCGTGAATTCCAGATCGGCCAGTACATCCGCGAAGATGGGCCCAAGGACCACCTGAAGAAAGCGGGCACTCCGACCATGGGCGGCTTGCTGATTGTGGTGGGCATGATTGTCCCAACTTTGTTGTGGGCCGATCTCAGCAATCGCTTCGTGTGGATTGCGGTTTTGGCGACGCTGGCCTTCGGCGCCATCGGCTTCACCGACGACTACTTGAAGGTGGTACACCGCCGCAACCTCGGCCTCACCGCGCGCGCCAAGCTGTCGTACCAGTTTCTGGCGGCCCTTGTGATCGGCGCGATCTTGGCTGGCCTGGAAACCCATGGACTATACTCCACCCGCCTGATTGTGCCTTTCCTCAAGCATTTCCGGCCAGACCTGGTGATCAGCCGATTGCATCATGGCTACCTTTCGCCATTGGCGTTTCTGCCGTTCATTGCATTCGTGGCCATCATCCTGGTGGGCTCCAGCAATGCCGTAAACCTTACCGATGGTCTGGATGGATTAGCGATTGGCTGCACCGTGATCGCCGCCGGAGCGCTCACCGTCCTTACGTATGTCAGCGGCCACGCCGTCTTTGCGGATTACCTCGAGCTTTCCAAGATGCCCCAGGTTTCGGAGGTGACCATCTTCTGCGGATCGATGGTCGGTTCCGCCATCGGTTTTCTCTGGTATAACGCGCATCCCGCGGAGATCTTCATGGGCGATGTCGGATCGCTGGCGCTGGGCGGCGCGATTGGGACCGTGGCCGTCATCATCAAGCAGGAACTGCTGCTGCCGTTCATCGGCGGCATCTTCGTGATTGAGGCGCTCTCCGTCATTCTTCAGGTGGGCTCCTACAAGTTGCGCAAGAAACGCATTTTCAAGATGGCGCCCATCCACCACCACTTCGAACTGATGGGCTGGAGCGAGTCGAAGGTGATTGTGCGCTTCTGGATTGCCTCGCTGGTGTTTGCACTCTTTGCTCTCACCACCTTGAAGTTGCGCTAGAGGCGCAGTAAACGTGGCACAATGGCGACGCGAGCAGAATTCTCGATGGACGTTAAAGGCAAACGCGTGCTGGTGGTTGGGCTGGGCAAATCAGGCGTGGCCAGCGCGCTTTTCCTGGAGAAGCGCGGCGCGCGGGTTGCCGTCTCCGACGCCAAATCGCCGGAGCAGCTTCGTCACGAAATTCCTCTGCTGCTCGATCACGGCATCACCGTCGAAACCGGACAGCATGGCGAACGCACCTTCCGCGATCAGGACCTGATCGTCATCAGTCCGGGCGTCCCCTTCGATGTTCCCCAACTGGTGCAGGCGCGCGCGCTGGGCATCCCTGTCATCGGCGAGGTGGAACTGGCTGCGCGCTTCCTGAAAGGCAAGATCGTCGCCATCACCGGCTCCAATGGGAAGACCACGACCACCGCGCTGGCGGGCGAAATTATCGCGGCTGGAGGCGGGAAGGCGTTGGTCGGCGGAAACATCGGAACCCCGGCAATTACGTTCGTCGAGAGCTCCACCGAAGACACCTGGGTGGTGCTGGAGATCAGCAGCTTTCAACTGGAGACCGTCGAGAGCTTTCACCCTCGCATCGCAGTGGTGTTGAATGTCACCCCCGATCATCTTGACCGGCACCATTCGTTTGAGAATTACGCGTCGGCCAAGACTCGTATTTTCGAGAACCAAAGTGCGAATGATTTCGCCGTTCTCAACGCGGACAACGGGCCTTGCACTGAAATGGCTTCGGCAGCCAAAGCTTCTGCGTACTGGTTCAGCCGGTTGAAGGAAGTCGCGAGCGGGGCATTCGTCCGCGGAGAACGCATAGTCTGGCGCGACAGCCATGGCGACCGCGAGATCATGCCTGCCAAGGATATTTCGCTGAAGGGCGCGCACAATCTGGAAAATGTGCTGGCGGCAGTCTGTGTCGGAATGTCGGCCGGAGTCGAACCCGCACAGATTCGGCGCGCGGTTTCCGAGTTCAAGGCAGTGGAGCATCGCCTGGAGTTTGTGGCCGCGGTCCGTGGCGTCGAGTACTACAACGATTCCAAAGCCACCAACGTTGACGCGGCCATCAAGGCGCTGGAGTCATTTCCCGGCCGTATTCACCTTATTCTAGGCGGCAAGGACAAGGGCAGCGACTACAGTGTGCTGAATGCGTTGCTCAAGGAACGAGTGAAGCGCGTCTATACCATCGGCGCGGCGGCCGCGAAGATCGAGTCGCAGGTGCAGGGAACTGAGATCGCAAGCGTCGGGACGCTGGAGGCTGCGGTCAAACGCGCCAGCGAATCTGCCAGCGCGGGCGATGTGGTGTTGCTGGCTCCGGCCTGCGCCAGCTTCGATCAATTTGACAGCTACGAGCACCGCGGACGAATCTTCAAGGACCTGGTTCGCCAGTTGTCATCGAGGGAACAGCAGAGAGAGCATGTGGGCAGCACCTCTCGCGGAGGCAACGAATAATGGCCAAGCGGGTCAGCGTGGATAAGTGGCTGTTCGCGGTTACGCTGTTGCTTGTCTTCATCGGACTGATCATGGTTTTCAGCGCCTCGGCGGTGATGGCGAAGGAGCGCTTCGGCTCGCCCTACGGCTTCCTGCTGCGGCAAATGGCGTGGGCGGGCGCAGGCCTGGCGGCCATGATCGTCATCATGCACATCGACTACCGCAAATACCGGCGGGCGTCGGTGGTCTTCACCTTTCTGGGATTTACCTCGCTGCTGCTGATCGCCGTTTTCCTGTTTCGCGATTCCCACAATACCCACCGCTGGATCAAGCTTGGCGGTTTCTCCTTGCAGCCTTCGGAGCTAGCGAAGCCCGCAATCATTTTTTATCTCGCTTACTTTCTGGAGTCACGCTGGCAGCAAATCACCGACTGGAAGAAGGTGCTGCTTCCGGCCGCCGCTCCGGTAATCTTGTTCGCCCTGCTCATTGTGAAGGAGCCCGACCTGGGCACCGCCATCGCGTGCCTGGCCATCTCCGCCGCCGTATTGTTCGTGGCGGGGATGAACATGAAATATCTAGGGTACGCATTTGCCATATCGCTTCTGCCGCTGTACTTCCTAGTGGTCCGCGTGCCTTGGCGTTGGGCACGAATGCAGGCATTCCTCGATCCCTTCAAGGACCCGCAAGGCAAAGGCTTCCACATTATCCAGTCCATGATCGCCGTCAGCACCGGAGGCCTGACCGGCTTGGGGCTGATGGAAGGCAAGCAAAAACTGTTCTACCTGCCGGAGCCGCATACGGATTTCATCTTCGCCGTTACTGCCGAAGAGTTGGGCTTGTGGGGCTCGCTGCTGGTGGTCACGCTGTTCGGCATTTTCCTGTATCGCGGCATCCGGACCGCACTGCGCACGGATGACATGTTCGGGAAGTTTCTGGCGACCGGCTTCACCGCGATGGTGGTGGTGCAGGCTCTGTTCAACATCAGCGTAGTGCTTGCCATGATGCCGGCCAAGGGAATTCCGCTGCCGTTCATCTCCTACGGCGGTTCTTCGCTCTTCATCACTCTGGCCAGTGTCGGAGTTCTGCTCAACATCACCCAACAGACGGACTAGCCATGCGTGTGATTGTGGCTGGCGGCGGAACCGGCGGACATGTCATTCCTGCGCTAGCCATTGCGCAGGAGTTGCGTTCGCGCTACCACGCGCAGGTGCTGTTTGTCGGCACCCAGCGCGGCATTGAGACCCGCCTGGTTCCGGCGGCGGGATTCGAGCTGCATCTCATCCAGGTTGGCGCACTGAATCGTGTGGATCTCGCGACCCGGCTCAAGACTTTGCTGGATCTTCCGCGCGCCTTCATGGAGTCGGCGAAGCTGATCCGCGAATTTCGGCCCGATGTCATGATCGGCGTGGGCGGCTACGCGTCGGGGCCGGCGATGCTGACGGCTGCCATGATGAGCGTGCCCACGATTGCCTTCGAGCCTAATGTGATCCCCGGTTTCGCTAATCGCATGATTGCTCCCATGGTGAGTGCGGCGGCAGTGCACTTCGAGGCGACGTGTCACTACTTTCGCAACTGTCATGTGACCGGCGTGCCGGTGCGGCAGGAGTTCTTCCATGTTCCAGCGCGTGCCACAGTTCGTTCTAAAGATGCCCGCCCTACGCTGCTGATGTTTGGAGGCAGTCAAGGCGCCCATGCCATCAACCAGGCCGTGTTGGACGCTTTGCCAAAACTGATGGAGGCGGTGCCGGGAATCCACGTCATCCATCAGACCGGCGAGACAGATTACGTTCCCGCCCAGGCAGTTTATTTGCGCACCATGATTTCGGCTGAGGTGTCGCCTTTCATCGATGACATGCCAGGTGCTTTCGCCCGCGCCGACCTGCTGGTTTGCCGGTCTGGCGCCAGCACCGTCGCCGAAATCACGGCGGCCGGGAAGCCCGCTATCTTTGTTCCGTTGCCAACCGCTGCCGACGACCACCAGACCCAGAATGCGGCAACGCTCGCTGATGGCGGTGCGGCCCGCTTGTTACCGCAGTCGGAACTTTCCAGCGATCGCCTGGTGAGTGAGATTGCCGAGCTGTTGCGCGACCGCCCGCGATTGGCGGCGATGGCGGAGGCGGCGCGCCGCTTTGCCCATCCTGACGCAGCCGCCAGGATCGCAGCGCTGGCGGCCCGCGCCGCTGGCGTCCAAAGCCAGCACGCTGTAGCCTAGAGACTCGCCTTTCCCATGTTTGCAAAAATCCAACGCGTTCATTTTGTCGGAATTGGCGGCATTGGTATGAGCGGCATCGCCGAGGTGCTGCTCAACCTCGGGTATAAGGTGTCCGGCTCTGACCTGAAGCCGTCGGCGGTCACGCATCGCCTGGTTGGAATGGGTGCTGTGATCTGCGGCGAGCATCGTCCTGAAAACGTGATTGGCGCCGAAGTTGTGATTACCAGCTCGGCCATCACACGCGACAATGCCGAAGTCGTGGCCGCGCACCAGCAGCATATTCCGGTCATTCAGCGCGCCGAAATGCTGGCGGAATTGATGCGCCTGAAATACGGCATCGCCGTCGCCGGCATGCATGGCAAGACCACGACCACTTCGATGATCGCGGTGGTGTTGGCTGCCGGTGGTCTCGATCCCACGGTTGTCGTCGGAGGCCGCGTGGATGCGATGGGCTCCAATGCGCGACTGGGCAAGTCCCAGTACTTGGTGGCGGAGGCCGACGAAAGCGATCGCTCCTTCCTGAAACTTTCGCCGATTCTTGCCGTGGTCACCAACCTTGACCGTGAACACATGGACTGCTATCGCAACATGGAAGACGTGGAGCAGACCTTCCTGAAGTTCATGGACTTGGTGCCCTTCTACGGGATGGTTGTCGCCTGCAATGACAATGATGATCTGCGCCGGCTGCTGCCCGCGGTGCAACGGCGGATCCTGACCTATGGAACGCACCACCAATCCGACTTCCTGATTTCGAATGTTTGTTGCGGCCCGCGCAAAGATTCTGCGGCGCTGAGCAGCTTTCACGTCAGCTACCGCGGAAATACCCTGGGCGAATTTCATCTGCGCGTTCCCGGTGAACACAATGTGAGGAATGCAACTGCCGCGATTGCGGTGGGGATCGGGCTCGACGTGCCGGTCGAGGAAATCCGGCGGGCGCTGGAAAACTTCATTGGAGTGGATCGCCGCTTTCAGATGATCGGCAGCGCCGGTGGCGTTGCGGTGGTTGACGACTATGGGCACCATCCCACGGAGATTCGCGCCACCCTGGCGGCGGCGCGCCAGTGCGGATTCGGCAAGGTGCATGTCATCTTCCAGCCGCACCGCTACACGCGCACCCAGTTGCTACTGGAGGAATTTTCCACCGCCTTCCGCGACGCCGATTCGGTCATCGTGCTCGATATCTATCCGGCGAGTGAGCCGCCTATCCCGGGAATTACCGGCGAGATACTGGCGAACCGCATTACGGAAGCTGGCGGACGGGAGGCGCTCTACGTCTCTTCGTTCGCCGAAGCGGTGAAGCTGGCGGCGACCGCAGCCACGCCAGGTGACATGATCCTGACGCTGGGCGCGGGAAGTGTTTCGCATCTCGCGCCGCAGGTGCTGGAGCAGTTGGAGAGCAGAGCGGCAAAGAGCGTGGGATGACCGCATACAGGCTCTTCGCGCTGACGACCGTGAGTTTACTCTTCTGGTTCAACTTTGCCGGCGAATCCGCCGCTTCCGATTCTCTCTTTCCGCAAGCTGAGTGAAAACAGTTATAGTGAGGCGAATAGCCGAAGTTCTGGGCGTTTCACCCGGTTTTCATGGCTCGGAAAAGTTCATCAGCAACCACGGAAGACGAACTCGAAGCGCGGGTCAGCGATGCCGCGGTGGGTTTGCGCGGCTTCGACGAATCGCCGCTCGACGCCCGCATGCTCGATCTCGAGGACGAGGCCGAGTCCCCATTTTTGCGGGGACAAAAGCGCGTTCCAGTGCGCCGCGGGGCGCTCCCGCGCAAAGCTGCCAGCCGCATCAAGGTCGCGCTTATCCTGGTCGTGGTGCTTGCGAGCGGCACTCTGATCTGGATCACGCTTCATCAATACGCCACGCGCTCCTGGCGCTTTCGCATCGATTCCAGCGACAACATCCAAGTTTCGGGGAACAGCAATGTCAGCCGCTCGCAGGTGATGGAAGTGATGGCCAGCGACCTCAATCGCAACGTTTTTTTCGTTCCGCTGGAGTTACGCAAGAACCAGTTGGAGCAAATTCCCTGGGTGCAAACGGCTTCGGTGCAGCGGCTGCTCCCCGACCGCCTGAACATTGTGGTCAAGGAGCGCACCCCGGTCGCGTTTGTCGAGGTCAATTCGCACATTGAACTGATTGACGCCCACGGCGTGATTATGGATCTTCCCGCAGGCCAGCAGGCAAAATATTCCTTCCCGGTAGTGGTCGGAATGCCGGACAGCGAGCCGGTTTCGACGCGCGCCGCGCGCATGAAGATGTACGTTCAGTTGATAAAGGAGCTCGATGCCGGTGGAGCGCATTACTCCCGCGACCTCAGCGATGTCGATCTTTCCGATCCTGACGATGTGAAGGCGACGGTCACCGATCCGAACGGGGCGGTGCTGGTGCACCTGGGATCGTTGAACTTTCTGGAGCGTTTCAAAATCTACGTGGCCCACGTGCAGGAGTGGAGAGCGCAGTTCCAAAAACTGGAATCGGTGGATTTGCGTTTTGATCACCAGGTCATCGTGAATCCCGATTCCGCCGGCGGTAACCCCAAGAGTGCTGCCGAGTCGGGCAGCGTGGAGAATGCGAAGAGCGCACCGGCACCTGGGAGCGTGGAGAATACGACGAGCGCACCGGCGCCGGAGCCGGCCGCAGTAGTGCAAAGCAAATCGGCGGTGAAGCACAAGACGAAGAAGCACCGGTAACCATGGGAAGTCAAACGGAAAACCTGCTCACGGTGATTGACGTCGGTAGCGCCAAGACGTGCGTGATCGTCGCCGAAGTGAATGACTATGCCTTGCGTTATCGCGGCCACGGCATCGCCGATTCGCGCGGTATGCGCAAGGGCGTGATCGCCGATCTCGACAAGGCGGTTGACTCCATCCGGAAAGCCGTCGAAGACGCCGAGAACGTGGCGCAAGCTCCGGTGGAGCACGCCGTGGTGGGAGTAGCCGGCTCGCACATCCGCGGCGTGAATAGTCATGGCGGCATCCTGCTGGGACCGCGTTCGCGCGAGATCAGCCGCGAAGATGTGCGCCAGGCGGTGGAAAAAGCGCGCAGCATCGCCATGCCGGACGATCGCGAAGCGTTGCATCTGCTGCCGCAGGAATTCATCCTGGATGGGCAGGGCGGTGTCCACGATCCCGCCGGGCTGATGGGAAGAAAGCTCGAAGTGCGCGTGCATGTGGTGACGGCGGGCACCACGGCGACGCAGAACGTGGTCTCGGCCATGAACCGCGCCGGTATCCACGTGGACGACACCGTCTTCGAAGCGCTGGCTTGCGCCGACTCGGTGTTGCAAACCGACGAGCGCGAACTCGGCGTTTGCCTGGTTGACATTGGAGCCGGTTCGACCAGCCTCATCGTGTACTACGAAGGCGTGGTGATCCACAGCGGCGCCATTCCCATCGGCGGCGATCATTTCACCAACGATGTGGGAGTGGGCTTCCGCACCCCGATTCCCGATGCCGAGAACATCAAGAAGATGTTTGGCTGCGCCATCGTCACTCGCATTCCCGAGGGCAATGAAATCGAAGTGCCTTCGGTGGGCGATCGCCCCTCGCGTCTGATGCGGCAGCGCATGTTGGGAGAAATTCTGGAGCCGCGGGCGCGCGAGCTGATGGAGTTGCTGCGCGATCACCTGCGCCAGGCGGGGGTTTACGATTTGCTGGGCGCGGGACTGGTGTTTACCGGCGGCGGCTCGCGGCTCAATGCGCTCCTGGAAGTTGCGGATGGCATCTTGCGGCGGCCGGTGCGACTGGGATATCCGGTGCCCATCGCCAAGTTGCCGTCGAATCTGTTGGAGCCGGAGTTTGCCACGGCCATTGGGATGGTGCTTTACGGGCATCGCGCGCGGCAAGCGCGAATGAACATTGATCGAGGACTCGGAGCAAGACTCAAAGCCTTGTTCGCCCGGCAGAACGGATAATCAATCTTGCAGAACTGAGTAGCGCCGTCGCGGCGGCGCATAGGGAGTAAAAGATGATCGAAGATTTCAACGACAAAAGCCAGCCCGAAAACGACATTCGCATTCACTTCAACGAAGAGCTGCTGAACGCCGCGAAGATCAAGGTCATTGGCGTCGGCGGCGGTGGCGGCAATGCCGTCAATCGCATGATCGAGTCGCACCTGGAAGGCGTGGAATTTGTGGTGGCGAACACCGATCTGCAGGCGCTCAAGCTGTCGAACGCGCCGGTGAAGATCCAGCTTGGCGTGAAGCTCACCAACGGCCTGGGTGCGGGCGCCAATCCCGACGTTGGCCGCAAGGCTGCGCTGGAAGATGCCGACAAAATCATCGAAGCGCTTGAAGGCGCAGACATGGTCTTCGTCACTACCGGTCTTGGTGGCGGCACCGGCACGGGCGCAGCGCCGATCATTGCATCGCTGGCCAGCGAAATGGGCGCGCTCACCGTCGCGGTGGTCACCAAGCCCTTCGCCTTCGAAGGCAAACGCCGCCAGAACCAGGCGGAGCGCGGCTTGCAGGAGCTGATCGACTCGGTTGACACCACGGTCGTGATCCCCAACGAAAAGCTGCTGGCGGTGGCCAAAGATGCAGGTTTCTTCGAATCGTTCCGCGTCGCCGACGACATTCTGCGCCAGGCGGTACAGGGCATCTCCGACATCATCACCATTCCCGGAATCATCAACCGCGACTTCGCCGACGTAAAGACCATCATGGCGGGCATGGGCTACGCCGTGATGGGCACGGCCACCGCGAGGGGCGAAGGTCGCGCCACTCTGGCGGCGCAGGCCGCGATTGCGTCTCCGCTGCTCGAGGCCGGAGCGATCGACGGCGCGCGCGGCATCCTCATCAACATCACCGGCTCCAGTTCGCTGCGGCTGGCAGAGGTGAACGAGGCCTCCACCATCATCCAGAGCGCCGCGCATGAAGACGCCAACATCATCTTCGGCGCCGTGCTCGACGAGAAGATGAAGGACGAAGTGAAGATCACGGTGATCGCGACCGGCTTCCGGGAAGTTTCCCGCCGGCGCGAGGCGTCGAACCCAGTGGCTGAGGTGGTGCACCAGGCGCGTGCCACCGCTGCCAGCGTTCACGCGACCTACGAAGTGCCGGCCATGCGCGAGCCCCAAGCGGCGCCCGAAAAAGCTGTGCCTACCCGCTTCGAAGCGGTCAAGCCGGCAGAACCTGAAGCGCAGCGGGCGGCGGAGCGGCCGCGAGCCATGCCCTACATTCCCGACAATCTCGACGAGATTGATTCCGAGATCGTGCGCCATGCCGAGCCGATGGACGAGGCACAAATGCAGGCGCGGGCCGCCGCTGCCGGTCGAGATGAGCCGTCCACGATTGACACCGTGAGCAGCAGCGTCAACATCACCTACGACTCGGATGATCTGGAGATTCCGGCCTTTCTGCGCAAGCGGGCCGAAAGCTGAAGGTAGTAGTCAGTAGTCAGTAGCCAGTTGTCAGTGGCCAAGAAAAGTCGACTGCCCTTTTGCTGAAGCCGAGGCCACTGCCCAAGAAACACGAACTACCGAATTCGCAGCCACCGGCGATGGTCGGCAGCGACCGGTCTGCAACTGGCAACTGGCTACTGGCAACTGTATTATGAGCAAGTGGCAATGAGAATCCTGCCGCCTTCCGCCCCGGAGCACGTCCTGTACTGACCCCTATGCCCAGCAAACTTGGCAAGACACTTTGTTTGTTTCTCTTCTGCTTTCTTACGTTCTCCCCGGCGCTGGCGCAGACTCCCCAGTTCGGTTCCTTTTCGTCCGCGCAGCCTGTGCTTGAGGCCATGCGCAGCTCGTTGCCGCCCGAACTGAAAGCGTCACTCAACACATGTACAGCTACGTGCGGCAGAAGTGAGGGGCTTCGCGAGGGTGCCCGACCCAAGCTCGTTTTGTGTCCAGTCTCAACACATCCTTTACAGTCTGTGGCGTGCGAAATTGCGGCAGCCTCCATAGGCCGGAGCTTCGCGCTTCTCAAGAGCGGGGTCACATGAACAAACAACGGGTATACCCCCCTCCCCCCTCATGCCCGTAAAATATTGAAAACATTGGGCCAGCACCAGGTAATCTGCGCAAAATATTGAGCCCCAAGGACTTATTGGCAAAATCTTGAGCCAGCAGGACTTACGTCAGCCTGGAGAGCCTGGAGCGAACCCGAAAATGCGATGTACCCTCGTCGGCACAAGACCACGAATTGTCAAAGAACTCCCGACATCGCAGAGGTTGTTCAGACCGCCTGCGAGGCCCTTGGGCACACTATGCCCAACTTATCAGCCTAACGCGCTTTGCCGGGCTGTCAAGATTACGAAAGTACATAAATGGGCCAGCGCTTCGCGGGGCAGGAAGGTTATGGAGCGTTCAACGTCAGCCATTCGCAGAGACAGGTCGTGGCTGATTACATTGCGAACCAGCAGGCGCATCACCAGAAGTGGAGTTTCGAGCAGGAGTTTGTGGCATTGTTGCGCAAGCGTGTGCTAACCGACGAAGACAAGCAGTGGATCAGGGAACAACTCGAGAAGGTCGAGACCACTCTGCTGATCGAGTTTCACAAGTGGGCTTCGCCTGTCGAATTGCGTCAGCGTAGCCACGCCGCAGCTCTGCGGGCGCTGGACGCGGAAGTTGAGTCTCTGTCAGACCGGCTCAAGAATTTGGAAGGCCGCTGATCTATCCCTCGGACAGTTGGCCGTGCCGTGGCGTCGCTTTGGCGCGTTTGTAATCGCGGCTAAAGGCCGTAGTCCATTCAACGGTGCGCATTCACTTCGGCCATCATGGTGGCGACACTGGGCGCTCTGTGCACCTCGCCCCGCTCTCCGGCCTTCATCGCAGCAATGGTCTTGCGGTTGGGGACCCGCACATCAAACGGCAGGGCCTTTTCTGCGGCAACCCGCGTCAGCAGCAGACGGACGGCATCGGACACCGTCAAGCCCATCGCGGCCAACGTCTTTGCGGCTTTAGCCTTCACTTTTTCGTCCACCCGGATATGAACCATGCTGGTCGCCACAAAAACGCCCCCTTCGATATATATACATTGTATACCTAACTCCGGAATGTTCGGTAGGCCGGCCCGAACCTTCCTCTGCCCCGGCTGGCGTCCAAAATACGGACGCGAACCTGGCGCACCAAGCTGCTAACATGAGATCGGCTGCAAGGAGGAATTCAGAACATGGCACAAGCAGGACTCTCCAACCCTGGCTCCGGAATGTCAATTGTGTGGGCGATTCTGCTCATCGTCTTCGGTTTCCTGGCCATCGCGATCCCGTTCGCTACCTCGTGGGGTGTGGTTGTGGTCATCGCCTGGCTGATCGTCTTCAGCGGCGTATTTCAGTTCATCCACTCTACCCGTTTAGTTTGATGCAGTTGCGAACGTAAGCCAAGCAAAGTCAACATCGGCACCAGTCTTTTTTCAGTGCTACTGTAATTTTTACATACCCGGTTTTGTAGGCAAATCGTGAATGAAATCGTGCCACCAGGGGAATGGGAGGAAATCAGCTAACGTGGATTCGGGGCCCCGCTGGGTGGGGGCGTTCGGTGGGATGGGATTACTCAGACTGGACTTGCCCCGGTTGAACGATTGTTCGAGTGACCCGATCCGGTTGCCCTGTGGAGTACCGCATGAGTCACAAAAACGATCAGCGTCCGAAATCAGATGACCACAAGCTGTGCAATATGCCATGCGTGCTCCGTGACTGCTGGCGCTTCGGCTAAGTGTCACCCTACCCATCCCCAATAGCTGTGACGGTTGTCACGTTTCGCGGGTCACCCAATTGGCGGAGGTTCGATGAACAGGATGGGGGAGTAGGGCGCCATCCTGCATGTGCAGATAAGCGCGGAAACATTTGAAAAAGTCGCGCGGTCTCGTGGTCCAAGGCGGTGGAAACTCAGTTTGGCGTCGCAGCCTGTAAGAACACGCTACTGACGGCTATCGGCCCATGCCCCGCGCCGCCTGGTAGCCTCCTGGCCGCGCTACGGTAACAGCTTTCCACCGAGGATGTTCTGGCTTGACACCTTGCCGGTGTTCATGTCGCGCACGGTGATGTTCTGGCTGATGACCCGTTGGTTGTTGACGCCATAATTGCTGTAGCTGGTTTGTGTGGTGATTACTTTGCCATCCACGTAGCATGTGTTGATCTCGCTGATCAGATTGCCGAAATTGTCGTAGCCTTTCATATAATTTCTCCTGCTACAGACTACTGAGAAGAGGGGGGAAAAGGGGTAGAAACGGCAAGATGTCTACCTGTCGCACCATCTCTGGGAGGGGGCTCGCAAAAGATCATCTACTCTCATGGAGTAGGAAACTCGCAGTCGATGGATGCTAGCGCGTTTGTCGGTACGAATCCGTGTCCGCGAGCGCAAGCCAATCACTTCAGCGGTATGGGCGTTTTTCGTCAACTTGACTTCGAACAGCGGCAACTTCCGGATTGCGCGGCACTCATTTCAGTCTTCTGCGAAGAAGCGCTTCTTAACGGCGTCGTTCACGGGTATGTCGGGCCCAGAGAAGCCCGCGTCGGGTTGGCGGCTGGGGTCCTCGGCAATCAAAGGCAAGGCGCGGGCGCGACGGGCGTCGGCCTGAGGCCCCGTTTCCAGATAAAACTCTGCGAACCAGAGGTTCACGGCATGGCTCACTTCGGTGTGGCGGTCGTGCTCTCTGGCGTAGGCGTGCCCAGCAGTTTCCCAGTCTTCTGTGCCGAGCAATTGATCGCGCAGTACGCGGGCATCGCGCAGGGTTAGCGACAAGCCCTGGCCCCAGGTAGGGTCGCTCGCCGCCGCGGCGTCTCCAATAAGTGCCACACCATCGCGGTAGGGATGCTCGACCCATGCTTCCGCTCCATCAAATGTCGCGAGCGGCCCGGCCGCCTTCGCGCCGTCGTAAAACTCCGGATTCATCCCCGCTCTCTTGAAGCTATCGAGGTATCTCGGAAAGTCCGCTGTGCCGTGATAGCGAGGCTGCGCACCGGCGTGAAAGCAAAAGTAAGTTCGGGCGCGCCCTTCCCCTTGAGGGAGCAATATGGCGAGCTCTCCGAAGTTGTAATTGAATACTATCTGGCCGGTGTCTTCCGGCGCTCCAATGTCTTCCAGCAAAACACCGGCCACCAGCAGGTCTTCAGGATCGCGGCGAAGCTGGAAACCCGCCGACGATCGTGCGCAGGAAGATCGCCCGTCGGCGCCGACCACCAACCTCGCACGAATCTCCTGATCGTGGCGATTGTCTCCCACGATGACGGTTGCGGGGTTTCCCGGACGGACCTCCTTCACCGAGACTCCTCGACGCACGCACGCTCCAGCGCTTACTGCCGCACCAATCAGCAACTCCTGCATGGTGGGATGGTAAAACGTGATGCAGGGAAGTTGTTGTGGTGTGGTGGCCGCCACGGGGCGATGCACCGTTAGAACATCTCCCGAGTAGAAATCCATCCAGGGGAGTTCGTGCGCGCACCGGTCGCGGAGCAATTCGAGTACGTCCAGTTGGATTGCTTCGGCGACACCCCAGGGGAATACGCACTCGCCGCGCACGCGATCTTTAAACTGTCGCTCTCGCTCAAGCAGCAGGACGCGCGCTCCGCGCTTCGCGATCGAAGCGGCAAGACTGGAGCCTCCCAGACCTCCTCCCACTATAATGAGATCGTATTGCTCAGATATCATGCCTCCCCCGACTCGACTTCTTCTCCACCGAGGGATTCTACTTCAATTCCCGCTACTGGGCGGATGGTCGGAAAGCCGAAAGGACTCCGCACGAGCGAGAAGTCGCCGTTCCGTTCTTGTGGCCGCAACCTGGCGGAGTTCTTCAAGAGCACGGCATGGGCGTTATAGGGCCAGATGAAAGGAAACCATTCGTAAACGCTGGCCGACTTATCGTTCCTAATCCGGGAACACTTCCTCGAAGCTAGTCTCTGGAGTGCGCGCAAGGGTTGAGGGGCTTGGAATTACTTCCGGCACTCCCAACGATCCGGGCGCGCCGCTTAGGTATCAGTTCTCGGGAATGAGTTTTCGATCTCGAGCTGAGAGATACATGCTAAGAGAGAGCAGGAGGTATCCTGCTCTCTCAACCGCACCACCCCCTCTCACCTCTCGGCCCTCGGGCACTGGCGATAAGACGACGTCACTATTGCTGCCTCATGAACCGGGCTCCGGATCGGCCGAAGCGCAGTTGTTGCTGAAGCAGCCTGCGGGCATCGTCGCCCAGAACCCTCGGGCTGATCACGCCTTGTGAAGCGCTCTCGCTGGTCGCAAGACCGTCTGTCGGGCTCGCCACATAGGTGTGAGTTTCGCCGGTGCTGGTCAGACCCAAGCCAGTGATCTCCCCGCGGGAATTGATGGAGCAACCAGTTAGTAGATACAGGGGAGAACCCCCCGCAATCAGGGTGTTGAGGTCGGTCATCACCCCTTTCTCCCACAGAAACGCCCGCGGGTTGAAGCTCGCGTCCAGAGACGCGCCAACTACCGTGCCGGCATCGTTAATGCTGATGCTGAGGCTCGCTACGTCTCCGGAGAGTGTGCCTAAATCCTGCATCCCAGTTCTCTTGGTCCAGAGAAAAGCGTGAAAAGTTGTGTCGCCCGGCAGGTCCGAGTTGCCGACCACCTGGCCTTGGTTATTAATGTCCAAGGCGATGTTTCCGCCCGCCTGTCCCGTTTGGCCGCCGAGATTGCCGAGATCAGTCGCCTGGCCGTTTTCCCAGAGCAAGGCATGAACCGGCACGAGGTTGTAGAGGTAAATCGTGTTAAAAGTGGCACAAGTGCCCGACCCGCCGACAACCTCTCCGTTGTCGTTGATCTCCTGGGCGACGCCATCTGGATCGCCCCCAAACGTAGGCAGTTTGTGAATCACTCCTTTTTCCCAGACGACGGGCTTAAAGTGGAGAACTTGGGGAGCTGGGCAGCCTGGGTCCGGTGTCGAGTTCTCCGCAAATCCGGCCACCTCTCCCCGATTGCTGATCGCCATAGCCACGCCGTTGTTGCCACCCAGTGTCGGGAGCTGAATCATTCCCCCGTCCTGCCACAGGAAAGGCAAACAGGTGAGGTGAGTACCGAATCCGCAAAAATCTTCACCCTTGGGATCCGGAGTAGAGGTTTCAGCTTCACCGGCGGACTGGAATCCGTCGTTGTCGCCAAACGCGATGCTGTTCGGTCCCCCAAGTCCGGGCGCGCCGATGTCGAGCTTCAGCTTCCCCAGCCAAAGGACCGCGTGCTGATTGCCGTCCGCGAGGCTCGACGAGCCACTCACTAGACCATACCTGTTAATAAAGAATGGTTGGCTAAACGTTCCGCCCTCCAGCGTGCCGAGGTCGGTGACCTTGTAGTGTTGGACGTGCCCTGCCGGCTGTTGTTGCTCTCCCTGCGCGACGACACAAACCGGGATCGCTAGCGCGGCGAGTATGCAAACTCCGCAGATGGGATTCAGTAACGGAGATTTCATGTTCCCTCCTTGTTGGAACTTCGAATGCTTCCTACCCAGTAAGACGGGAACTGGAGGCAAAAACCGTCACTGTGAATCAGAAGTAAATGAAATGAGGACTGTTACCTGGTGACTAGACAATCATGGGGACGTGGGCCCCCTTAGCGGTTGGGGTGTAAAGTACTGAGAGACATGGAGGTTTGGATGGAGCCGCCTTCTACCCACGACATCACCCAGCTGCTCAGGGCCTGGACTGGAGGAGACCGAGAGGCTCTGGAAAAACTGTAATTGTTTAGGGTCTTGGTGCCTTTCGGATGAAAGGTGGTTGAACGGGTTGTGGTAGCGGTTAATCTGGCGCGTGGCGCAGGAAACCGATTCGGAAAAGATCGCTCGTCTGGAGCGGGAGATTGA
>Ga0208034_1000469_pt1 | contig 32916 bp, 30 predicted proteins | sample June2015DPH_8_10_FD_184699 | JGI IMG/M metagenome (GOLD analysis project Ga0208034, IMG submission 184699) | Peatland microbial communities from SPRUCE experiment site at the Marcell Experimental Forest, Minnesota, USA - June2015DPH_8_100... | ecosystem: Environmental > Terrestrial > Soil >...
AAGCTCGCGGCAGAAAGGGCGGTGGAATTGACGGGGGGTGCAAAACCCTGCGGGTTTCGCACCCCCCTTGGAAATCGCTTCGCGATTCCCACATTCCCACCGCCTCGACGACTGCTAGACTGTTTTCTAAATTCAAACCCTGAAAGGAGCTTTCCTCGGCCACCCGCTCAGGCTTCCTTCAGGCTCATTCTTCGATTAGAAAAGACTGGGTGCGGGCCTTGCCGGGCGGTTTGGCTCTCCAGGCGGTAGGGTCAAGATGTTCGATAAGAATCTGGTTCATGCGATCATTGGCGGCAAAGATCTGGATTGCGGCTCGGCCGAGTTGAGTGTGAACCTTGGGTTGACGCGTGGTCACGGCTCCCTACTCCTTGACCCATAATACTTCCGGGCCGTCGGCAACCCGGAAGTAATCCACTTAATGACAACTCCAGAGACCAATCGCTCCCTAGGACCCGCCGTGCGCAAGGGCACTCCCGTTACGCCAGACGTCCGCAGAAGTCCCTACTCTTTGTCGTAGACCGCGACAGTCGTGACCTTTTGGCCCTTCGCGTTAGTCCCGCTCGAGGTGACGGTACGGCTTTTGCCATCGGCCGCCACCACAATGCGAGTGTTGGAAGTAACCTTGCCAGCTTTCCTGCTGGTGCCCTCCAGCGTGCGAGCATCAATCTTTTTGTAAGACCGCTCGTCGTTATTCGGATCGCCGGTGAGGGGGTAGAATTTGCCGTCGAATTTGCCCGTCCAATCGATGTGCAGGGACTTACCGTCTGCGGTGGTGCCTTCTATTGTGACTTTCATTTGGTCGCCTACCGCCTGGTAGACAACCGTCTGGTTTTTCGTCGCTCCGGGGGCGAACTTCGATTTGGCCTCGTTCAGCTTCCAAGTGCCGATATTGACGTCGCTGGCGAGGCACCCCGCCGCTGCCACAAAGCACAGCGCCATGGTCAGTGCAATCGTTCTGGTTTTCATGGTCTCTCCTGATTGAAAAGCAGACTTAGCTGGATATTCATAATCTTCAAAGTGTCAATCCCCAGCCCGGAGGGCGACATAATCGTAGCCCAGCACGTGAGTGCTGGGTCGGGGTATTAAATAGGACGAGTCCGACAGGACGACACAGTGGCAACCTTGTTCGGAAAGCCCTTGCATACGTTCCATTCCGAGGTGCCGTCCCTGAAGGGACTCTTTTACTTACTACGCTTACCCAAGACTTACGTCCTGGGCTACGATTGTGTCGCCCTTCGGGCTTAGGTTATTGCTTCTCCGCCATTTACCCGGCGGCCTTAGCTAACTGCTAGTTGCTTCTCGGCTATTTGGCCGGCAGATAACTCAATTCCGGGTGAAATTGGATGATTTCGCTCGTCTCACCCTGCACGGAGTGATCAATTCGATCGACGATGGAATCCGCCTCCGCCTGCCCAAAAGCCTCCTTCAGCATCTCGCGGAAAGGCTTCACGTCGGGCTTTTCCTCGAAGTCTGCCCAACTACTGCGCGGCACGACCAGCACATAGGTCCCCGTGTCGCCGCCGCTGGCCAGTGCATACCATTCAAAATTGACCGGCCACTTGGTCTTCTGGGCAGCGTCGTAAATCCTGGAAATGGCGCTGCGAAAATCCGACCCTTTCCCGTAGCGCACATGGAAGGTGACAATTTCGTCGAACTTGGGAGCCATGCCGGGACTCGGGGGATTACTGATCTTCGGCATCGCCTCATAATAGCGAGCGACGATGGACTCCACGTAATTGCCCACCACCTTCTGATATTCCTCCAGGTCAGCCTGGTCAGGAATTACTGGCTTGTCGAAATCGGCCCAGTGTTGATTCAACCGGCCTACGATGTAGGTTCCGGTATCCGGGCCGGTGAGTGTCTCCCACACCAATAGAGGTAGGGGGTCGTTCTGTTGCTTGTGCCAGGCCGCTTTTTGCTTACGCCCGTTCTCATATTGCGCCACCATGCCGTTCTTGGGCTTTTGAAATTCCAGTGCGGCTACGGTTCCTGGTTTCTCCTGCGCGACCACCGAAAATGCAAACAACATCACAGCAAAAGCTGACAACAGCTTCTTGGTTCTCATCTGTCCTCCAATTTTTTTCACATGGTTGAAGTTGAATTCGGTAAAGCGTGGGGGCCCGTCACTCCGGAACATCTGCAAACACTAGCGGCATGGAAGACCGCTCCACTGCCCTGGGGAAAGCGGTAATCCGCAATTTTGTTTTGTATTGGGATACGCGTGCATTTTACACCCACATGGCAGCAAGAAGCCAAAAATCTCACCGCTCTCGATGAAGCACAGTTTCGTGCTCTATGATGGCGCGTATGCCCAAGGTTGCGGATGTGCTGGTGGTTGGTCTGGGGGCCGTTGGCAGCGCGGCGCTGTATCAATCCGCCAAGCTGGGGGCGCGCGCCATCGGCATCGATCGCTTCCATCCGCCGCACGATCAGGGCTTTCGACTCGTCGGTCGCCACGGCGACCTCCTCGCTCAGGATGACAGACAGAAGGAGGTCGGATTCAAGGGCTCTTGTAGGCCTGCTTCATATAGTGACGGGCCAAGTCGGCCGCGCCGGAGGTGGAATCCTGGACGATCACTGTCCGGTACTTTTCCAGCGCGGCGTCGCGCTTCTGCAACAAGTCATACATTTGGCCGGCAGCCAGGGTCGCCTTCTGGCGCAGCTCCGGATCGTTGCCGTGGCTGGCGGACAGATCGTAAGCCTCGGCAGCTTCCTGGTACTGGCGCTGACCGCGCAGCGCTTCGCCCAATCCATACGCCGGCACCTCGATACGGCACCCCGCATAAGCATTGCTGCGACAGCCTGCCAGGACTTTGCGGTAGGCTGCAATCGCCTCCTGCCCGTGTCCCGCAGCATTCATCAGGTGAGCGTATTCGGAGGCCACCAGAAAGTTGCGCGGAAATTCGGCCTGCATTCCGGCGACAAGCTTCAGCGCCTCGTCATATTTCTCTTCCCGGCGAAGAAACAGGGCCAGCACGATCTGGCCGTCGCTGGCCACTTCACTATGCGCGCCGGCCACCACTTCGCGTAAATAGTCCAGACCCTTTCGCTTGTTGCCGCTGATCCCCACCACAGACGCGGCCACCTTGGCCGGCCAACTGAGGCTGCCCACGATGTAGAGGTCAGTGCCGATCAGAAGCTTGGCGTCCACGTATTTGGGATCCAACTCCAACACCCGCTCGTGATCGTGGCGCGCGCTCACGGCGCTACGCAGGGCGGCGAACCAGGCTTTTTCGGCCATGCCCATGTAGGTGGCGCGAAGGCCCCGTGTAATACCCCGCGCATATAAGGCGTCAACGTTGTCGGGATTCTTGTCGAGCTGCGCTTGCGACAGCGCCAGCGCCTGGGCACTTAACTGTTTGACTCGATCGTGCACCTTGGGATCGAGCGGCTCGGGATGCTTCTTGGTAAGAAAGCTGTCGGCGGCATAAGCCTCGGTGTCGAGCGCCCCAATGCGGTACAGTTCCCTGAAAATCACCCCGGCCAGAACGTGATTGACGGCGAAGGGGTCGTCAGGATGGGCTTGCTGGGTGGCCTCGAACTCACGGATCGACTTGTCGTATTCCAAGTTGTAGAAGTAGTCGAAACCCTTGCGCGTGGCCGGGTCGTTGTCCGAACGCGTGGGGACAGGAGCTGTTGCAGATTGGGACAGGCTGCTGCTGGCCACCGCAATGCAGCCCAGAACTAGGAAGCAAAAGTACAGTCGGTAAGGTTTCATCACCGGTGGCTACTGAGAAGTTTACCCGATATGGCAAGCCGCCAAAAGGAGCTACAAATGGTCCAGGAACTTCTGGTCGCGCCGCATGACAAATCCAGACCGTCTCTGGCAATAGCGCGCTCACACTCCGTGATTGATTGGTCCGCCGCCTCTTCCTAGCGGGTAGGAGGCGGCGATTGCCTTGCGAACATATTCCTTCGCTGCCCGAACGGCCTCGGGCAGCGTGTTCCCCCGCGCCAACTGGCAGGCCAGAGCCGTGGCGAAGGCGCATCCCGTCCCATGCGTCGAACGGGACTCCAAGTGCTCTCCGGGAAAGACTTCCTCCATGCCCGAACCCACCTTCTCATAAAGAAGGTAGTCATTGGCTTGCGGCAGGTGGCCACCGGTGATTGCCACTGCCCGGCTGCCGAGTTCTCGAAGCTTCCACGCTATCGCCCGCAAACGCGGAAGTGCCTCCTCCCACGGAGCGTCGGTCGGGACTGGCTCAGCCTTGGCCAGCGTCGCCGCCTCATCAACGTTGGGGGTAATGACATCCGCGAGCGGCAGCAGTCTCTTGACGAGGACCTCTTGCCCGGGCCCGTCCAGCAAAATGGCACCCGACGACGACCGGAGAACCGGGTCGAGGACTATGTTCGGCAGCCGCCTCTCCTCGAGGAAGTTAGCTACGGCGGCGGCGACGTCCCCGGAGCCGAGCATCCCGACTCGGACGGCGGCGATTTCCAGGTCATCGGCCAGGGTCGCGAGCGTTCGGGCTACCAGTTCGGGATTCACTGGGTGGACGCCGAACACTCCCTGGGTGGACTGCACGGTCAACGCCGTAATGCAGGTGACGGCGTAGCAATTTTGGGCAGCCGCCGTTTTTATATCGGCGGTGATTCCGGCTCCCGAAATGGGATCGTAACCCGCAATGCTCAGGATGACTGGCGACCGGCTCATTGGACGACTGTACCGCAATCGCTCGCCCCGAGGTAGTCAGGCGCGGTCGCTCAGAGGCGACCAAGTTTTCCTCCAACTCGAGTGCGCCCCAGATTTCCTCTCAAGAAACTTTGTAACTAATTGTAAGTAAATAACTTATCTTACTTCTCAGCATTCCAACCCCTGTCGCGGCGTCCCCATCTCAATTACAAGCGCCTACCGTCAGTACTTATTCGACCGGGGCAGATCGAGCCTGTTTACCGCCGTTCTTGCCCCAGGGGGGTGGTGCTCTTGTGGGCGAGCCGTAGCACGAACCTCCCCACAAGGCAAGCACGAAAGTAGGACTTTCAGTCAGCCGGGTTGACTCTTACGTCTAGCGGTGGATAGACTTATAGGGATTCATACAGAACCCGGGAGGACCAAACTTAACGATGAGAGGTGTTTAAATGTTACGAGTACTCAGCCAGGTCGCGGTGACCATAGTTTTTGCCACCGCACTGGGCGCGGCACCCGGTAATAGCACACCGGATTCGAAGCAGCAAGGGACCCCAGGACAGATTCAGGAAAAAGTGAAGCCCGTTAAGACCCGGAAGTTTCAGGTCGGGAAGGCTTCCTGGTACGGTCGCATCTTTCAGCATAAGCAGACGGCCAGCGGCGAACCGTACGACATGGACCAACTCACAGCGGCGCATCGCACCCTGCCGCTGGGTTCCTGGATCAAGGTTACAAATCTGAAGAATGACCGGTCTGTCGTCGTCCGCATCAACGATCGCGGGCCTGTACGGAAGAACCGGATCATTGACCTGTCCTATAGCGCGGCAAAAATTCTCGGCATGGGCCACGACGGCGTGGATCCCGTTAGCCTGGAGGTCGTCGAAACCCCACTCGTAGCCGAGAACGAAGGCCCGCAGTAATCTTGTCTTAATGCGGTAAACTTGGAGCCGATGGACAACAAAGACCGGCTCATAGTGGCGCTCGATGTCGCGGGCGCCACCCAAGCCCGCCAAATCGTCCAAGCGATCGGCGAAGCTGCAACCACCTACAAGATCGGCAAACAGCTCTTTACGGCCGAGGGACCGCAGGTCGTCCGCGACCTGGTCGCCTCCGGCCGCAAGGTGTTTCTCGACCTGAAATATCACGACATCCCGAACACCGTCGCGGGGGCGGTCCGCTCGGCTGCCGAACTCGGCGTAAGCATGCTCACCGTCCATGCCTCCGGCGGCAGCAAAATGCTGCGGGCCGCCGTCGAGGCCGCCAGCCAGTCCCCTGCCAAGCCGATGGTGCTCGCGGTAACCGTGCTGACCAGCCTGTCGGATTCTGACCTGCAAGAATTGGGGATTGCCGGAGATGTCCTGAGCCAGGTGCTTCGCTTAGGAGCGCTGGCTCGCGCGGCGGGTTGTGGAGGCTTGGTCGCCTCTGCCCACGAAGCTCGCGCGCTGCGCAAGGCGCTCGGCGAGGAATTTGCCATCGTGACTCCGGGAGTGCGTCCAGCCGGGGCCTCTGCCGGAGATCAGGCGCGGGTAGTCACTCCGAAGGATGCCATCGCCGCCGGAGCGACTTATCTGGTGATTGGCCGGCCGATTCTCGAAGCTCCCGACCCGGCAAAAGCCGCCCAGCAAATCGCCGATGAGATTGCAGTAGCCTGCCGGCAGGGAGCGGTCAGGTAGAGCAACGCGCAGCAAGGCCCACATGGCCAGCGCAATGGTGAACGTCAGCATCGTGTCCGGGATCAGAATGCGCGTAAACAGAAACAACCCCACGCACGTCGCCATCGCCAGCCCGGCATAGAATCCGGCCCGCTTGCCAAACGCCCACGTCCCGAACGCCGCGGTGAGCCAGCACACCCCGATGACAGACACCGCAATCGGGATTCGCGCCGCCCAGTCATGCACGCCAAACAATCGAAAGGAACCGGCAATCATCCAGTAAACCAGCGGCGGTTTCTCCAGGAACTTCAGTCCGTCCAGCCGCGCCGTGACCCAGTCTCCGCTGGTTAGCATGCCCCGCGCGATCTGCGCCTGGATGGAATCGACATCGTCCATCAGAGAAGGTGGGGAAATAATGCAGCCCAGATAAATAATGGCGGCAACCACGATTACGATGAGAGGGGAATAGGCGAGCCATTTCTGTTGGGAGGTCTCTTGCGAGGTCTGCTCTCCCAAGTTCTTTTCGGTCGAAATTAGCATTTAGGCTATTCTACCGATGCTCATTCGTCTCCGTTGCCGAAGGATGAAGTCAGCGACGCGATAGGGCGCACAGCTCCCTTCCCGCGAAAAGCGGAGCGCAGTTGGGTCGGTGGCCCGCCCTAACATTCTGAGGGTGCCCCACAGGTTTCGTCACCGCGAGGTGGATCACGCCGACTGGAAGGATTGGATTGCCTTGTCTTCGTCTTCCTCGATGTCGAACACGGTGTAGAGCTTGGTGATCTGCAGCAGATCGTGGACGTTCTTGCTCAGGTGCATCAGCTTGAACTGACCGCCCTGATTGCGGACTGAGGTATAGCAGCTCATCAACTCACCCACGCCCGCGCTGTCGATGTGGCGCACATCGGCCAGATTCAGCAATATGTTCTTGTAGTTCTTGCCCATCAGATCGCGGACCAGGTCACGAACCACGTTGGTTCCCTCGCCCAGCCGTAGCTGGCCGATGATGTCCACGATGACAATGCCATTCACTACCCGCGTACTGGTTTTAAGATTCACAGGGCCGCCTTCATCGTCGCGAGAGTTCGCGATGCTGCTCCAGCCGTCGTCCAAGTGGGAGCGGCAACCATCCTACACTGCCAGTGAATCCGGGGAAATGGCGAAATAGGGTTAGTAGCCGGAAATAAAAGTGGTCCGCGGGCCGCTCCCGTCGTTCCAGGTTTCCGGTTACGTAAACTTGAGCATAGCCACGATCAGGAAAACAACTTCCGCAGCCGCCAGTCCAATCCAGATTCTGCGCCGGAAGCGGGTGCGGCCTAGGTCGCGGGCCAATTGCATTCGAACCGCCCACAGTACGGGATCCTTGGGAACCGCTGGGACCGTGGGCTGCGCGGCTTCTTCCATCCTCGATGTCAAGACTTCTTCCCCGGGCGCGTCTTGCTGCAGCCCATCTTGCCTGGGCGCATCTTGCAGGAAAACCTTTGGAGTGCTGATCAGCGCGGACCAGTCCAGAAGCTGAAGACTTGACTCAGCTCCGAAAACGGCAACCGGCTGCGACGTCAGATTCAGGGGTGGAAGTTTCTCCGGCGCAAGCCGGTCACGAAGGCTGGCCAGCAGCGTGTCCCACCATCCCCGGCTCAAATCATCCCCCAGCAGCTCGCCGACATCCACCGGCCGGGATTCCAGTTCCAGCGGGGGCAGCGTCTCCGGTGAAATTACATCGCCCAGATTGGTGAAGATGGTGCGATACCACGGCAGATCGACCAGGTCGCCCACCAGGATTCCCACATCCACAGGCTTGGAGGTGAGCTGAAGCGGAGCAAGGCGCTCGGGCGAGAGCCGGTCAAGAACGTTGAGCAGGAGAGAGCGCCACAAAGATATGGTCAGTTCGTCAGGGGGAGAAAAATCCAGTTCAGCCATCCAGTTTGCCGCCTGCTCCTTAATGTTTCACGCTTGCTGTTGCCGGTTCCGTTACCTTCACCGTGTAATCCGATGGCACCTGGAACAACTGCGCCACCGGCTCGGTACGCGTGATGTTTACCAGTTTCATTATGCTATGGCCGGATTGGCCGTCGTCGGTTTCCGTCAACACCGTCATCTTTAACTCTGGAGAAAACCACGTCTCGGTCACGGAGACGATCGGCTTCTCGTTGCCCTGCGATCCGGCGTCGATGATCCGCGTCGTCCGGGTACCGGTCGCGTTGAGGCCTTCGATGTACTTGCTCCCGAGGGCTTCGGTCCGGGTCGCGACCGGCGTCGTACCCAGCGTCGCTGACATTTTCGAAGTGGTACTAACCCCGGGGGTTGACTTCGGTTCTGACTTTGGCGCTGCCGGCATCGGAGCAACGTTCACGGGCGCACCCCCAACGTTGCCCATCCCGACCGCCGTCGGTCCAACGCTCTGTCCAAGGTGGAAAATTGTCGCCGTCTTAAGCTTGGGGTTGAGGTTGATGATCACCTTCTGGACCGGGTCATTGATCGTCGTGTGTTCAAATTTTTCAGCGCCGGGTTGAGCGGACGGCGTCTCGCTGTCGGTGCGCATCCGGCCTTGACTGTCGCGGAAGATTTTGCCACGCGTTTCGCGATGGATACGACTGCCGTTGTCCAGAGCGCGATCGTACAGCGTAACCACTTCGGCTGAGAACGGGGCGTTCTTGACCGCGACTGGCGCGGTTGCGTTGGTAACTCCAGCGGGAGTAGCAACGGCACGTGTGCTCATCTGTGCACTGGCCATCCCTGTCGCTAAAAACAGCAGCCCAGTTAGTATCCACCGCAGTCGCATAATGACCCCTTTGCTCGTCCCCACACTCGTGCCGGCTAATCGCCAGCCGTTATTGTGTGCCGGATTGAGCGCCAATGCAACTTTATCCACTCGGCCAGTAGTGGAATTCCGTGGCCCCGTACCCACTCGGCCAGCTAGGTTGCGCACGCGGGCGAACCTAAACGCGCACTGGGCCGGAAGAGCGCGTCCTGCTGCTCTTCCTTTGCCGTTGGCTCAACTGGCCCGCTTCAATATTTATGATGGCTTCCAGGACTTAGTACTCGGCGTCCGCCAGGTCGGGTGGCTCGGATTCGCCGGGTTGGGTCTCAGCCGCTTGCTGAGGCTCCGCGACCGTCTCGCCTTCTCCGTCCTTCTTCCTCAAGCGCACCACCGTAATCTTGGCGAAGCCCTCTTCGAACTTCGGCGGACGCAGTTTGGCCGCCATGCGCTGCATAACATCTTCCGGTACGTTGCGCTCGCGGCGACGATTGCGTTCGATACAGACCTCCGCCGGCACATCGAAGAAGACCGCGTGGGCCTCGTAGCCGAAATCATGCGCCAGCTTTATCCAACTGCGGCGCTCGTGTGCTGACAAGTTGGTGGCGTCCACGTAGTTCCAGGGCCGCCGGGCCAGCAGCCGCCCGCGCAGCATGGAACGCAAGGTGGAAAACACCAGGTCCTGGTAGCGCTGCTCAGTGACGTCGTCGAATAGCAGAATGCGCACCATGTCGCTGGATAGCGGGAAGATATTGTGACGCTTAAACCATGTACTCTTGCCCGACCCCGGCAGTCCAATCGCCAGCACTACCGCGCCTTTCGCCTTCTTGGTCTCGTGCGGCGCGGGTGGACGAGGCGCAGCGGGAGCAACGGCTGCGGGCTCGCCAGCCTCCGACGGTTCCTCGGCCTCGCCCGCTTCTCCGGTCGGGCCACCCGGGCGAGGCAAGGCAGGGGTCTGTGCGGCCTGCTGTGGACGGCCACCACGGCCACGTCGTCCGCGACGGCGATTGCGGTCGCGCCGCAACGGCTGTGCAGGCTCCTGGCCTTCACCCGCCGGGGCGGTTGGCTGCGGCTCGTTCGATGTGATCTGGGGTTCCGCTTGAGTTTCAGGCTGCTGCGTTGCGAAATCGGGCTGCCCGCCAGCGTCGGCCTCAGTGGGCTCGGGGAACTTGGGTTGCAGGGGGGCGGGATTCTCCTGCCCTGGCTTATCGTCTTGCGGTTTGCGCCGCTTACCGCGGTCGCGCATCCATCTGCGCATGTTGCACTTGTAACACGCCTGCCTAGCTGGTAGCAATCGGCTGCCCGTCTCCGGCACCCCAGAAGCGGCTGCCAGAGGTTCGGTGACATAGGCCATTGCCTCGCCTTACCCATGATGCTAGGCTTTTTGTTCGGCTCCCCAACGTGGCTTTTCGCGGTGGAGCGCAGTTCGGAATCATGGCATTTCAATCTGACGTTCTTAGCGAGGCAAAATGGCAATCAAAGTAGGTATCAATGGCTTCGGGCGCATCGGCCGCAACATTCTGCGGACTGCGCTCACCGACAAAAATCTGGAATTTGTTGCAGTCAACGACCTCACCGATCCCAAGACCCTGGCGCATCTTCTGAAGTACGACTCCATCCTTGGCAACCTGCCGAACCAGATCTCGGCCACCGCCGACTCCATCAGCGTGGACGGCAAGAGTATCCGCGTGTTTGCCGAAAAGGATCCTTCCAAGCTGGATTGGGCGTCGGTCGGCGCGCAGGTGGTCATCGAGTCCACCGGCAAGTTCACCAAAGCGGAACTGGCCAGGCAACATCTGCGCGGACCGGTGAAGAAAGTCATCATCACGGCTCCGGCGAGCAATGAAGACATCACCATCGTGTTGGGCGTCAATGAAGACAAGTACGACCCGGCGAAGCACCACGTGATTTCCAACGCCTCCTGCACTACCAATTGCCTGGCGCCCATTGCCAAGGTCATCAACGATACCTTCAAAATCGTGTGCGGCACCATGACCACGATCCATTCCTACACCAACGATCAGGTCATCCTCGACTTTCCGCACAAGGACCTGCGGCGCGCCCGGGCGGCCGCGCTGTCCATGATTCCGACCTCGACCGGCGCCGCCAAGGCGGTCTATCTGGCGATCCCGGATTTGAAAGGCAAACTCGACGGCTTCGCCATGCGCGTGCCGACGCCCAATGTCTCCGTGGTTGACCTGGTGGTGTTCGTGGAGAAGAAGACTAACGTGGAAGAGGTGAACAACGCACTGAAGGCCGCGTCGGAAGCGGGCCCGCTGAAGGGCTACCTGGGATACGAGACCGCCGAACTCGTCTCCATCGATTACCGGGGCGATCCGCGTTCGTCGATTGTGGACGCGCCCATGACCCGCGTGGTGGCCGGCAATTGTGTAAAAGTTATCTCGTGGTATGACAACGAGTGGGGCTACTCCTGCCGAGTCCGCGATCTGATTCATTACATCGCCGGGAAGGGACTGTAAGGCAGTTGTCAGTTGTCAGTTGCCAGTTGCCAGTGGTCAGTTGTATGTAGCTTCTACGTTGTCAGAAGCTATGGATAACCTCGAGGTATTGATAGTCGCGGTCCCGACGCAAAAACTGAAACCGCGCGCCTCAAACCACCGCTCCAGACGACGGATGGCTTACACTGACAACCGGCAACTGACTACTGGCAACTGGCTACTGAGTACTGGTGCAAGCTATGACGAAGTTATCCATTCGCGATCTTCCGCTGAACAACAAACGCGTTTTCATGCGGGTTGACTTCAATGTCCCGCTCGACGATGGCCGGGTCATGGATGACACCCGTATCCGCGAGACGCTGCCCACCATCGAGTACGCGCTGCGGCACGGCGCCCGGCTGATATTGGCGTCTCATCTTGGGCGTCCGAAGGGCCAGCCGAACCCCAAGATGAGCCTGAAGCCGGTGGCCGAGCGACTGCGCGTTCTGCTCGACGAGGTGTTGCGACGCGGAGAAAATGTCGGCTTTTCTCCCGACTGCATTGGCGTGCAGGCCGAGGAGATGGCTGAGAAGTTGGAGCGCGGGCAGTCCTTGCTGCTGGAGAATTTGCGCTTTCACCCGGAAGAGGAAGCCAACAATCCGGAATTCGCGCGGCAGTTGGGAAAGCTGTGCGACTTCTACGTGAACGATGCGTTCGGTTCGGCGCATCGCGCCCACGCGTCCACCGAAGGCATCACCCATTTCGTGGAGAAGAAAGCCGCCGGGCTGCTGATGAAAAAAGAACTCGAATACCTGGGCAAGGCCCTGTCGCATCCGCAAAAGCCCTTTGTCGCGATCCTCGGCGGAGCGAAAGTGAGCGACAAAATCGGCGTTATTACCCACCTGATGAGCAAAGTGGATACGCTCATCGTCGGCGGAGGCATGGCCTATACCTTCCTCAAGGCGCAGGGACACGAGATTGGCAAGTCACTGCTGGAGGCGGACAAGGTGCAGTTGGCGGCGAAAATTCTCGCCGACGCCAAGGCCCACCATGTGAAATTCCTGCTGCCGGTCGATCACGTGGTTGCCGACAAAATGGCCGCCGATGCTCGTATCCAAAACGTCGGCGTTGGCAAGCCGATTCCCGCCGACATGATGGCGCTCGACATCGGACCGGAAACGGTGGAGCTGTTCTCCGGCGAGATCGGCCTCGCCCGCACCATCGTGTGGAATGGCCCCATGGGAGTGTTCGAGATCGAAGCCTTCGCCAAAGGGACCAAGAAGATCGCCTACGCCGTGGCTGACAATGGCGCGGCGGTTTCCATCGTTGGCGGCGGTGACACCGTGGCCGCGGTCAAGGCAGCGGGCGTGGCCGACAAGATCACGCACATCTCGACCGGGGGCGGCGCGTCGCTGGAGTTCCTGGAGGGCAAGAAGTTGCCCGGCGTGGAAGCGCTGAGCAATAAGTAACCGCCATGCATGCCAGCCCTCAGGTTCTGCGAATAACGATGCGGGACCGGGTTCTCGTGATCTTCGGTCCCGGTGACATCACTCGCGAAGAGAGCGACGCCATCGTGAACGCCGCCAACTCTTCCCTGCTGGGCGGAGGCGGTGTGGACGGCGCCATCCATCGTGCAGGAGGGCCGGCGATCCTCGAGGCTTGCCGCCAGATTGTGGAGCGCATCGGCCGTCTTCCCGCCGGACAGGCAGTCGCAACTCCGGCGGGACGCCTGGCGGCGCGCTACGTCATCCACACCGTTGGCCCGTTCTGGAGCGGCGGCAAGCAGGGTGAGGCGGAAACGCTTGCCAGCTGCCATCGCGAGTCAATTCGCATTGCCGACGAGCTGCAGCTTGCATCCATCGCCTTCCCTGCAATTTCCACCGGCGCCTATAGGTACCCGGTGGATCAAGCGTCACAAGTCGCCATAACCAGCGCGGCTGAGGCACTCCAAAAAGCCGCCCACGTCCGGGAAGTGCGGTTCGTGCTGTTTGACTCCGGAACCTTCACCCAGTACGCCCATGCTGCTCGCGCCCTGGCCGCCAACTTGTCTCTGAAAGTGGACTGATACCATGACACGTAAAAAGCTCATCGCCGCCAACTGGAAGATGTACAAGACGCCGGAACAGACCACAGCATTCTTTAGCGAGTTCCTTCCCATGGTCGCCGGGCACTCACGCGACGAGATTGTGATCTGCCCGCCATTCATTGACCTGCACGCCGCCGTGGAAGCGGCGAGTGGATCGAACGTCGCCGTCGGCGCGCAGAACATGCACTGGGCAAAAGAGGGGGCCTTCACCGGCGAAGTTTCTCCGGGAATGCTGACCGCGATTCAGGTCACGCACGTGATCATCGGGCATTCGGAGCGGCGGCAGTACTTCAACGAGACGGATGACACGGTCAACCGGAAGCTGGAGATCGCGCTGGAGAATGGACTGACGCCCATCGTTTGCGCCGGCGAGGTGCTGGAGGAGCGCGAAGCCGGCCTGACCGAAGACGTGCTGCGCCGCCAGTGCACCCGCGCCTTCAACGGCATCTCGGCAAGGAAAGCGGCGAAACTCGCGATAGCCTACGAGCCCGTGTGGGCCATTGGCACAGGAAAGACGGCAACGCCGCAGATGGCCGCCGATGCCCACATGGTGATCCGCCACGAAGCGGAAAAGGCGTTCGGCAAAGAATTCGCCCAGGGCTTGAGGATCCTTTACGGAGGCAGCGTTAAGCCGGACAACGCCACGGCGCTGATGTCGGAGATTGAAATTGACGGCGCGCTGGTGGGCGGGGCCAGTTTGGATCCCGCGAGCTTCACCAGGATTGTGAAGTATTAAAGGAAGGGCCGTCTTGCGGTGGCGTAGCCACCATCTCCTGCGGTAGCATCCAACTAAGTCTGTGAAACCCGACTTATCCCCTCCACCTCGTCTGCGACTGTCGTTTGAGATTCTCCTTGCTGGGAGCGGAAGATGAACATCAGATTGTCCCTGCTGTACTTTTTGCTGGCGGGCGCTACCGCGTTGGCGCAGACTCCGGCAAACAGCCCGGGCGCACCCGCAGGGGGAAATGCGCCGTCGGTTGGCAATGCGCCCGTAGTGTCGGTGTTGCCCGATTTGGACAGACTACAGACCGCTGCATCGCAGGCCACGCTCGATCTCGGCCACCTGCGCATCGACAAATGGAAAGCGGACGGAGACTCCAAACGGCAAGCCCAAGCCAACGCCGATTCCGTTCAGCGGAACCTCACCTCCGCATTGCCTGGATTGATCGACGCGGTACGAGCGGCGCCTCAGGACTTGGGTGCCGAGTTTAAGCTCTATCGCAATCTCAACGCGCTGTACGACGTCTTCGCATCTCTGACGGAAGCCACCGGAGCCTTCGGACCGAAGAACGACTACCAGGCCCTGGCACAGCAACTGGAGACCATCGATTCCGTGCGACGCAACCTGGGGGATGCGCTGGAGCAATTGACTTCTTCCACCCAGTCCGAACTGGTTCAGTTACGGACTCAGGTTCGCGCGTACCGTCAGGCCGCGGCGGCAGCGCCTCCCAAGAAGGTCGTCGTCGATGACACACAGTCATCGAAGAAGACCGTGCACAAAAAGAAGAAGCCAGCAGCCTCTAGCGGCAGCTCGCCTTCGCCAGCATCCGACGCTAAATCCAAAGACAGCACCGGCGCCGGAACTTCTGCTCCCAAGCCTTAGGGTTGAGCATGATGATGACAGTGTCATCCTGAGCGAGCCCGCCGCGGCGGGCGAGTCGAAGGCCCCTATAGCCGCGAGAAATCACGTGTCGCCGTCTGGCGCAACAACCAATCTTGGGATTCACGGCCGCAGGGTATCCCTCGACTCCTCGCTCCCTCGAAAAAACATGCCAGGCGAGAGTGGGTAGGCAGTATAGGGGTCCTTCGACTCCTCGCCCGGTCGCCACTGCGACCGTGCTCGTCGCTCAGGATGATAGGCGAACATCACGGGAACATTTGGACCCGATCTGGGGTCTATCTCATCCAGCCCCGCCCAGAGAACTCGCCACGCTTTCTAACCTGGCGAGAGGGTTTGGTCTGAGAACGGGGTGGTGGTAGCGCCGGGACCGTCGCGGAAAGTTGTTGCGGACTCCGAATCTATTTATCATTGAGGCACGCCGTCATGGCGGGAGCAACAACATTGAGTGACCTCGCAAGTGCGCTGGATGTCCGCACCGCGGAAGCGTCGATCGTGGCCGAATTGAAGGCTGGATCGGAAGATGCTTTTTACTGGCTCATCGCGCACTATAACCAACCGGTTTACAGTCTGGTGTACCGGATTCTCGACGATCCCTCCGACGCCGCCGACACTGCCCAGGAAGTATTTATCAAGGTCTTCCGTGGGATCAGGAATTTCAACGCCGACTCCAGCCTTAAGACCTGGATCTACCGGATTGCAGTGCATGAGGCTTCCAATCATCGCCGCTGGTGGTTCCGGCACAAGGTGCAGGAGATGTCGATCGAGCCGGCGAGCGGGAACGGAAACGAGCAGCCTGGCCTCGGGATGAAAGACGCGCTGGTGGATGAAGGCAAGTCTCCACTGCAAAACGCGTATGACGAGGAATTACGGGCCCGGGTGGAATGCGAACTGAAGGCCCTTAACGAGCCCTACCGTACGACGGTGATTTTGCGCGACATCGAGGAACTGTCCTACGAGCAAATCGCCGAGGTGATGGATATCTCGCTGGGAACGGTGAAGTCACGGCTGGTGCGCGGACGCGATGCGCTGCGAAAACGCATGGAGCGCCACTTGCAGGATTTCGGGATGGACCCCGGCGTGGCGCGACATAGAAAACAGCGCAAGGATGGTTCTGTGGGTGGTCAGAAGGTTGAGGTCATGCCATGAAGTGCTCAGTTGCGAAGCGTCTTATGTCGTCGTACCTGGACGGTGCCGTGACGCGCAGCCAATTGGCTCAGGTGAATGAACACCTGCAGGGCTGCGAGGACTGCGCCGGATTTTATTCATCGGCACAGCGGATTCAGATGCTGGTTGGGTCGCTGGGGCGAAAGGCCGCGCCGCCCGACTTGGCGCTTCGACTCCGCGTCGCGGCTTCGCAGGAACTGGCGAACTCTCAACGTTCGCGATGGGAGATGCTGCGGGTGCGTTGGGAGAATGCTTTCAATGCAACCATGGTTCCGGCCACGGCTGGCCTAGTGACCACGTTGATCTTTTTTGGACTGCTGATCAGTTTTCTCTATCCCGTGCACGTGAGGGCGGCCAACGACGTGCCGACCATGCTTTACACGCCGGCGGAATTGCAATTCACTCCCTTCGAGTTATCGGGCGTGGCCAATGCGGAGTCGCTGGTGGTGGAAGCTTACGTCGGGACCGATGGCCGGGTGCAGGATTACCGTATCCTGTCGGCGCCGGAAAACGCAGCGGACATTCTGCCGCAACTGAAGAACATGCTGATCTTCACCACCTTCCATCCCGCAACCGCCTTCGGACAGCCCACCGCGAGCCGGGTGGTCCTGTCGTTTTCCAAGGTCCAGGTCAAGGGATAGCGCAACGAACCGAGCCACGCGTCTTCCGGAGCCCCGGAGTGCGGCGATTTGCGCGCCATATACTCTGCTCGTAAACTGTAGAAACTGATTCCCCGCCGAATTCGTGTCAGGAGGCTCTTCTGGGCAGTTGTCGCCGTCTGTTTGTGCTGCCGCTGGTGCTGGCGTCGTTTGCCTGCGCCGCACCCGCGCAGTCCAAGGCCACGCTCGACGTGAGTGAGACTTTGTTCAGCGTGGTGGCTGCCATGAACGTCTGCGGATACGATCAGGACTTGCAGTCGTCGTCGTCCGTTCGCGTGGAGGTTCGTGCCGAACTGCTGGAGGCCAGCAAATTGCCTGCCGCTGCGGCGGCCGCTAAGCAGATGTGCCAGTTCTATCGCGATCATCAGCAGAGCGATGCAGCGCACGACCTGGCGCAATACGTTTCGCTGGCCTTGTATCTGGGACCGCCGCCAGATTTCACTCCCAGCGTTAAAGAATCTGACATGCCTCCGGATTCGACCTATGTGTTGGGGTTCGTGCCCTTGCTCAAGCAGTATTACGCCGCCGCCAACCTGCATTCCATCTGGCTCAAGCACCAAGCTGAATATCTTGCCCTGATCGACCGCTACCACGGGCCAGTCGCGCATATGATCACAGCCACCGACACCTACCTGCGGATGCCACTCGCCGGATATCTGGGCCGCAGCTTCACCGTGTATCTGGAACCGATGAGCGCGCCCGGGCAGGTGAACTCGCGTAATTATCTTCAGGATTATTACTACCTGGTGATCTCTCCCAAGGGCGAGAACATCCACATAGACGCCCTGCGGCATACCTATCTTCATTTCGTGCTCGACCCGCTGATTGCCAAACGGGCGACGGCACTGCAACGCCTGAAGCCAGTGTTGGTGGCAGTACAAAAAGCGCCCATGGCGGACGACTACAAGCTCGATCCCGGGCTGCTGGTTGTCGAATGTGTGATTCGGGCGATCGAAGCGCGCACTCCGCCCGACCCCAAATTGCCGGAGAAGGACCGCCAGGCCATGTTGCAGCGGGACGAAACTGAAGGCTTCATCTTCACCCGGTATTTCTACGACGAATTGCGGGACTTCGAGAAGGAAAACACCGGCCTGCAGGACGCTTTCCCAGACTGGCTGCACCATATTGACGTGGACCGCGAAAAGAAGCGCGCCAGCCAGATCGAGTATGCATCGCAAGCTGCGCCGGAGGTGATGCGGGCCGCGAAACCTGCATCTCAACCGAAGGTGGATTTGGCCGAGCGGGAGTTGGTGAGCGGCGATCCCGCGGGCGCACAGAAGCTGGCGGAAGAAGCGCTGAATGAAAAGGAAGATCCGGCACGAGCTTATTTCGTGCTGGCCCGTGCGGCCACCATGAGCGGTAACATGCAAGGCGCGCAGGAGAACTTTCAAAAGGCGCTGAATGCAACCCTGGACCCTCGCATGGCAGCCTGGTGCCACATCTATTTAGGGCGCATTCTGGATTTGCAGGACAAGCGGGAAAACGCGGTCGCGCAATATCAGGCGGCCCTCAGCGCCGGGGATGCGTCGGCGGACACCAAAAAGGCGGCGGAACGCGGGCTCAAAGAACCGTACCAGCCGCCAAACGGAAAGCGGGAGCAGCAATAGCTTCGCAGTGATGGGAAGGCGAGCGTGTCATCCCCCAGAAAGGAAAAGCGATAATGAGATCCAATTTTGCACTTTTGGCGTTGCTGCTGGCGGCAATGATGGCAGTGGCGCAGATGAGGCCGACCCAGGATCAGGCTCCCCATCCCAACGGACAGCCGCAGACGCAGAGTGGAGCTCCGAACCCATCGCCGAACAGTCCGCCAAGCGCCTCCTCCACCAACCCGCAGGCGCCGTCTTCCACGGCGGGCGGCCACAAGCTGCTGCAGGCGAAGTCGCAGGATGAAATGAAGGCCTACCAGGATGCAATAGCTAAGACTGATCCTACCCAATTGGAAGCTGCTGGCGACGCTTTCGCCGCGAAATACCCGAGCAGCGAACTAAAGGCGCCCCTCTTCGTTCGTGCGATGAACCTGTACGGTCAGGCAAACAATTCGGAAAAGCTGATCGAACTGGGGCGCAAAGCCATAGCCGCGGACCCGACCAATCCGGTTTCGCTGGTGCAGGTCGGCGCCGCCTTAGTGGAGGGCACGCGCGACACCGATATGGATCGCGACCAGCGTCTTGCCGAGGCGGCCAAGGATTCCCAGGGCGCGATCGACAACATCGGCCAAATGATGGTTCCACCGGACGCGCCAGCCGAGCGGATCGCGGCTGTGAAGGCGAGCATTTTGACCATGGCGTACGACACGCTGGGTATGGTTGACCTGAATAAAAAAGATCCTGCCGGCGCCGAGCAGGAGTTCTTGAAGGCAGTGGATGCCAGCAAAACCCAACCGGAAGCGGTAGTATTATTGCGTCTGTCGGTAGCGCAGGACCAGTTGAAGCACTATGCGGAGGCCCTTGAGTCGGCCAACAAGGCCCTGCAGTATGCACCGGAAGGAAGTGCGGCCCAGAATCTTGCCAAGCAGCAGCAAGCCCGGTTGCAGAAGCTGATGGCTGGCAGTGGTCCGGCGATTCCAAGCAGTATTGCTCCAGTTACGCCTGCTCCGAACGCGCCGGCTGCGCAAACGCCGGCTCAGACGCCCCCGGCTCAGACACCGCCGGCTCAGACACCGCCGAACCCGCCGCATTGAGATCCACGGACCGCGGCTTTTCAGCCCATCGAACGCACATGAATCCTGACCCTCATGACCTTTCCGCGCTGGAAGAAGCTCTCGGACATCGCTTCGGACGCCGCGCTCTGCTGGAGCAGGCCCTCACTCACGCTTCCTGTGCCCGCGAGCTGGAATCGCAGAACGCGGCCGAGGGCACTCCTGCTCCGGCAGACGATAACGAGCAGATGGAATTTCTGGGCGACGCGGTGCTGGGTTTCGTGGTGAGCCGGGAACTTTTCCAGCGCTTTCCCGAATATCAGGAAGGAGAACTGTCCAAGCTGCGCGCGCACCTGGTTAGCGCCCACCACCTGCTTCGTCCGGCGCGGGAGCTGGAAATTGGAAAATACCTTCGACTGGGGAGGGGTGAGGAACGGAGCGGCGGGCGCAGCAAGGTGGCTCTGCTGGTGGATGCTCTGGAGGCGGTCATTGCCGCCCTATTCCTCGATGCCGGCTTGGAAGTAGCGCAGGGTTTCATTCAGCGATTGGTCCTGGAACCCGGCCTCGCGGAGGTACACCAGGACGGCAGCAGCAAGCTCCCTGTGATTGACTACAAATCGGCGTTGCAGGAAGCGGTGCATGCCAGTGGACGTTCGCAGCCGCGCTATGTGCTAATTAAGGAAGAAGGTCCCGACCATCGCAAGATGTTCACCATGGAAGCGCAGGTTCCAGCCGCTCCCAACGGAGACAAGGGCTTCGCCCGCCGCGCGCAGGGCAACACTAAGAAGCTGGCCGAGCAAAGAGCTGCGCGCGAGGCTTGGGATTTTCTGCAATCGCTAAAGCGAGGTTCTGGGACAGAGGACAGCGATCCCCCGAGCAAGTTCTCGTAACCTTCATGAACCAAGTCCGCACTGAGTTATCCGTCGAGACCGTGGCCCAGCAGCCGAAAACCTTCGGGCCACACCACCCGGCGCGCAGCCCTTCGGGCGGCATGAATTCCCTGCAATCGCTCGCCACTACGATTGTGATCGCGGTTTTCGTCATCGCCTTCATTGTGCAGGCCTTCCAGATTCCCTCTCCCTCGATGGAGACAACCCTGCTGGTTGGGGACTACCTGCTGGTGGACAAGGTGCACGACGGACACTCGGCGTTTTGGCGGTGGCTCATGCCTTACCAGCCGGTACAGCGCCAGGACATCATTGTCTTCCGCTATCCGCTGGATCCGCGACAGCACTTTGTTAAGCGCGTGGTGGCGGTTCCCGGCGACCGGGTCCGGCTCATCGACAAACACGTGTACGTCAACAGGGTCCGCCAGGAGGATACCTACGCTACGTTTCATTGGGAGCAGCGCGATGGATTCCGCGACAATTTTCCCGACAGCAATTTGCTGGTTCTCGGAATGTCGTCGCCATGGTATCTGCAAATTCACAAGCTCCTTGACGAAGGTGAGTTGATCGTTCCCGAAGGCTCATTCTTCGTTCTTGGCGACAACCGCGACGACAGCTCCGACTCGCGCTATTGGGGATTCGTACCGGCGGAAAACATTGTTGGCCGGCCCCTAGTCATCTACTGGTCTGTGCTGCGATCGGCTTACGCCGCCGCGGGCGGGGTTCCGTCTGATAAACTTTCGAGTCTGGCATACGACGTTACTCACATGCTGCACGACGTGCGCTGGCGCCGCATGCTGCGGACCGTGCAATAGGATGTCTTTGAAGGCTGTGCCCGTATAGATTTGAAAAAAGATTTGGGCCTCAGCGCCTGGATGAGAAAGCGTTTTGAGTGGGCCGAATGAACGATTGCCCAAATCAAAGCCCCGCAGGGGCGAAATAATATTAGCCCAGGGCGTACCGGGGTCCCCAACGCGCGCCGTTTTTGCGCGTGTTGGGGTGGTTAAGCCCTGGGTAAAGTGGGAAAAATTGATGAGTCCCTTCAGGGACGGCACAGTTCTCCCATACCCCTTCGGGCTTTGGTGAGTTGGTTTTTTCGACACGCCTGAGAAAGACTGCGGAAAAATTCGGAAGAGCCGGTTCCTCACGGGCTGAAGCCCGCTCGGAACGACAGAATATAGGAGTCATTAACGGCGCACCTAAAGGTGCGCCCCTTCAAGGCATAAGGAAGAGTGCATTTGGCTGCTACGAAAAAGAATGTGAAAACTGCGCCCAACAAAACTGAGGGAGCAGAAAAATCGGAGAAGCCGGAGAAGGCGCAAAAGCCGGAAAAGCCGAAGGAGACAACTTCGGAATTTATCGCCTCGATCGCCATTGTGCTGGTGACCGGGCTGTTCATTATCACTTTCGCACTGCAAGCGTTCACCATTCCATCGAGTTCGATGGAGAACACTCTGCTCATTGGCGACCACGTATTCGTTGACCGCATGTTACTGGCCCCAAAGGCCGGTTGGATCGACAAGCTGATTCCCTATCGTGAGCCTCGTCACGGCGACGTCTTCGTCTTCATCTCCCCAGCCCAGCCCGGCCTCTACGTCGTCAAACGCGTCATGGGTATCCCCGGCGACCGGATTCATCTGCAGGACGGAGCGGTGTACCGCAACGGAGAACGTCTCGATGAGCCCTACGTCATCCGCAAAGGCGATTACAACGGCTACCGCGATAATTTTCCCAGCGTGCCGGTCAGCGATTACGAGGACGTGACCCCGGAGTGGCGCCTCACCATGCCCTCGCACCTGCAGAATGGCGACCTGGTGGTGCCGCCGGGCAGCCTCTTCGCCATGGGCGACAATCGCGACGTCAGCCTGGATTCCCGCTACTGGGGTTTCGTGCCGCGCGAGAACGTCATCGGACGGCCCATGTTCATCTACTGGTCGTTCATCACCCCGCGCGATGAGTACGAACGGCAGGGCCTGGCAGATCGCGTCCAGTGGCTGTTCAACATCCTGTTCCACTTCTTTGATCAGACGCGCTGGTCCCGCATGTTCCACGTGGTGCGTTGATGCCGGGCCGCACCGCACGGCGAATGACATGGGCGATCCTGCTGATCGTTCTGCTGGCGGTGCTGGTACCCCCGTTCGTGAATGTAAACCGTTATCGCAGCCGGGTGGCGGAGGCCATCAGCCGGGCCCTGGGGCGCGACGTCACGGTTTCCCGCATTGCCCTCAAACTTCTGCCCCGCCCCGGGATCGTGCTCTCCAATTTTGTTGTAGCTGAGGACCCCAGCTACGGCGCCGAGCCGATGCTGCGCGCCGATACCGTCACTGCTTTTCTGCAGCTGACCTCTCTTTGGCGCGGCCGGCTGGAGATCGGGACGCTTGACCTGGACAGTCCCAGCTTGAATCTGGTCCGCCGTTCCGACGGGCACTGGAACCTGGAGGAACTGGTGGAACGGGCCTCGCAGGTCACCTCAGCGCCCACCACCGAGACCCGTCCGGAAGTGCGCCCCCGCTTCCCTTATGTGAAAGCTTCGAGTGGGCGAATTAACTTCAAGCTCGGCCAGGTGAAGAAGGCATTTGCCTTCACCGATGCCGATTTTGCGCTTTGGCTGGAGTCGGAAAACCAATGGGGCATTCGGTTGGAAGCGCGCCCCATGCGCACCGATGTGGACGTGCATGACACCGGCACTCTCAAGCTGGATGGGCATTTTCACCGGGCTTCAAGTTTGCGCGACACGCCGCTCGATCTCAAGCTCACCTTCAGCGGTGGTCCGCTGGGGCAGCTCACCAAGCTGATCTATGGACGGGACCGGGGCTGGCGCGGCAACGTCCGCTCCAATGCATCTTTGACCGGGACCCCGGCTGCGCTGGGAGTCACACTGGACGCCCAGGTTGATAACTTTCGCCGTTACGACATCGCGTTGGGTGAGGCTCTGCGCCTTCTGGTACATTGCACCGGAACTTACGCCTCGCCGGAGGACGCGTTGCACGACCTGCAATGTCAATCGCCCGTGGGTGCGGGCGTGCTCGAGGTCCGCGGCAACGCCCAAGGGTGGGCTGGCGATGCGTACGATTTGAGCGTCTCGGCCGAGCGTATCCCGGCGGCGCGAATTGTCGCGTTGGCCCGCCACGCCAAGAAGGACCTGCCCGCGGATCTGACGGCGACCGGCGAGTTTGAAGGAGCATTTTCCGTTCGCAAACAGCCGGGAAGCGCGCCCGTCTGGCAAGGCGGCGGACGCACCAATCTCCTGGCACTGCAATCTGGCGTGCTGAAGCAAGACTTGCAGATCGGAACCATCGAGGTCGCGATTCCCAATGCGATTGCTTCCGGCAGTCCACACCGTCGGGGTTCCGCCTCACGCAAACCCCTGCCACCTCCGGCCAGCCCGGAATTGCGACTTGTTGTCAAACCCTTTCCGCTTCCGCTCGGGGCAGTTTCACCCGCAACCGCCAGCGCGGCATTCGATGAGGACCACTACAGCCTCAATCTCAAGGGCGAAGCGGAGCTGGCTCGATTGCTGAACATAGCCAAAGCGCTGGGAGTCGGCACACCTGGGGTCGGGCTCGCAGGAATCGCTCAAGTTGACCTTGATGTAGCCGGTACGTGGGTGGGATTTGCGCCACCCGGCACCTCGGGAAACGTGCAACTGCACAGCGTGACCGCCGAGTTGCAGGGTGTTGCCGAGCCCTTGCTGGTCTCCTCGGCGGCGGCAACGCTGGCCAATCAGCAGGTGACCATCGCTTCGTTTACGGCAGGGTTCGCCAAAGGACCTGCAATCAGTGGATCGGCCAGCTTCCCGGTACATTGCATCGCTCCCGAGAGCTGCACTTTGCACTTCGACGTTCGTACCGATAACGCGTCACTGGCGCGGCTGAATCAACTGGTGAATCCCAGCTATTTCAATCGGCCGTGGTATCACCTGCTGGCCATAGGACAGAGGCGCGAAGATGCGCTGCTGAAGTTGCGCGCCAGCGGGCATTTTTCCAGCTCACGCTTCGAAGTGGGAAGCGCTGTTGCTAACAATGTGAGCGCGGCCGTTGAGTTCGATGCCGGCAAGCTGCGGGTGCGCGACTTGCGCGCCGACATTCTCGCAGGCCGGCACAACGGGACATGGACCGCCGATTTCACCGTCGCGCCGCCAACTTACTCAGGCACCGGAAGCATTACGCGGGTATCGATGGCGCAATTGGGAACTCTGATGCGCGACAATTGGGCGGCTGGAGCAGTTGACGCCCAATACAGCCTGGCCATGCGCGGCGTGGACCGCGCCAGCCTCCGCGATTCGGCAACCGGCACCGCCGACTTCACCTGGAGCGACGGCTCCTTGCGCCATGTGGTCCTCGACGGACGGGGCGCTCCGCTGGCGTTTTCGAACTTCATTGGCAAAGTCGCTCTGGAGAACGGAATGTTCACTCTGGCTGACTGCAAGCTGCAATCGGGCGGCGCCAACTACGCCGTCAAGGGCACGGCGTCCTATGACCGCAGCCTGGCCCTTCGATTGGAGCGTGCAGGCGGGCGGTCCTACGTGATCTCCGGACCACTCGACAAACCGCGCGTCGAGACCTTGACGGCGCCCTCCGCGGAAGCAGCGCTGCGATGAAGCCGGCCTTTGGCTAATCTACTTCGCTCGCGCGTGCGAGGGATCGGGGGAGTTTGCCGCGTCCACATCAACGTAGATCCCCGAGCTGGCAGGCATGGCGGGCGGATAGCAGCTGCCATCGGACGCATAGGTTTGACGGCAGGCCGCCGTCATGTCCGAACGCCGCGGGGATTGCGCGAATTGCCATGCATCGGCGAAGGGCACGCCACTGCCGGCGGCCGTTGGCGGCCGCTTCGGAAAAATGCAGCCCGGCGACGGACCGCACTGGTCGTTGCTGATGAAGAAATGGATCTCGCGGCCACCGGCATGATCGCGAATGTCGTTGGCCGTCACCACCGAGACACTATTCGGCTCGCGAAACGGAATGCCCGAACAATAAACACCGGCACGATAGCCTGCGCGCACCACGCCATCCACCCAGGCATGAATGTAAGCGCGCTGTTCATCCAGCATGCGCCCGCCTTGCTCCTGATCGAGAAACAGGATCGCACCCCGGGGAAAGCCGTCACGTGCAGCCGCCTTCACCGCCGTTGCGGCGTCGCTGCTTCCGACTTGGGCCGCATTTACGGAAGCCTTGAGCTGCCGGTAGTCCCGGCCGTTAAACAGCAAGAGGAATCCGTAGCCCATCGCTTGAATGATTTTGCGCTTGCCTTGCCAGGTGTTGCTGGTTGCGCCGGGCGGGTTGTTCAACCAATAGCCAGTGAACGCAAACGTCTTCCGCAGGGTAGCCATGTTCGCATCGCCGGGATAACCATTGCGGTCCATTCCAAGATAGGTTTTTTGCGCTTGTGCTGACATCAGCGGAAGGCAAATCGCGATAACCAAACGAAGAGTCGGGACTACGAGACGAGTTGGGACCCTTAATTTCACGTCATCGAATATCGCACATCTGCTAAGAGCGATGCTTAACTCACACTCAGATCTGTCATCCTGAGCGACGAGTACGGTCGCCGTGGCGACCGTACGAGGAGTCGAAGGACCCCTATAGCTGCGAGAAAATCTAATTCACCGTAGCCGTGCGTGCGGCGGTCTGAACAACGATCAGTTCCGTCGCCGGACAAAGGCTGCGATACGAACAAAAGCGGCAATGCCGGCCAGGATTGGGTTGGAAGTTCCCCGCGGCAATATTGGCTGCGGCATCGCTCACCCGGGCCTCTTCCGCGGCGAGTTCCTTTTCCGAGCGCCCCGACTCGATGGCGCTGCAATTCGCGAGGTTAACGATCACGAGTGAGTCGGCGGCGAAACCCATGCTCTTGGCCGCCAGCGCGTAGATGGAAAGCTGCAGGCTCTCGTCGGCATCCTCCTGCGTCTTCGGCTTTCCCGTCTTGTAATCGACGATACTGACGCGGTCGCCGTCAATGCGCTCCAGGCGATCCATTCTTCCCTTCACCAGGGTCCCGCCAATGTTGGCGCGGAAGAAGCGCTCGTTGTTGAGGATCTCTCCCGACGGCTGCGCCAGATCGGAGCGCAGAAACTGCCGCAGTTGCTGGCAGCCATCCTTGTCGTAAAGCTCGCGCTGTGCGTCTTCCTCGATCTTTGCCTTGCTGAACTCGTCGCGAAAACACGCGACGACCGTCTCTTCATCCGGGGGATGCCCGGCGCGTACGCCGTCGAAATAGGCCTTGAGAGCAAGATGCATCGCCGAGCCAAATTGCATCATGGCCGCCGGTTGCTCAGGGATGCACCAGTCGCGGCTGAGCTTGAATGCCAGCGGACAGCGTTCGTACTGCTCGATGGCGCTGGCGCTCAACTCGCCGAGGGGCGCATCGCAGCGCGCTGGAAGCTGTACCCATTGCGAGATCAGCGGCTGTGGCTCCGCCGCCGCTTGCAGCGTGGGAACGATGTCGTCCGGCGGCAACAGACGACATTCGATCGCCTCCTTCAGCGTGGAGTTCCCCGCATTCACCAACTCGCGCATGTATTTGGTAGGAGCGGGATTATTTTTCGCCTTGCTGATCTTTGCGCACAGGTAGAGCTCGTCCTGGGCGCGCGTCATGGCAACGTAAAACAGACGGCGCTCTTCCTCATCGTGAAGGAGCTTGGGTGGACTTTCGGCGGCGGTTTCCTTGCTGCGCAATTGCTGCGGAAACTCAACCAGGGGTTCCTTGTAGCTGTGAGGAAACGACGGCGAAGTCACGCGCAAGACAAAGACGCAAGGAAACTCCAATCCCTTGGCAGCGTGCACAGTCATCAACTGCACCGCGTCTTCGAGAGGCCGGCTGCTGAAGTCGGCAGGGGCCAGCGCCGCCACCGGATCGTCCTCTCCACCATCCTCGGCGAGGCATCCACCCGCCTCGCGAAACAACTCGACGTACTCCAGGAATTCGCGCAGGGTTCCCTGCCCCACCAGTGGCTTGGGTTTGCTGCACCATTGTTCGGCGAGTTCCTGCAAACGCCGCAGCGGGAGAGAATCCGCGAGTTGGAATACGTGTTGCGCAATTTTCATCGCCGGCGCCAGCAAATCGTTGGCGTTGGCCAGGTCGTGTCGCGCCTCGCGCACCGATTCCATCACCGCGAAGCCACCGGATACTTTCTCCAGCACCGACTCGATGGAAGCCTTCTTGCCGGCGAGGGCGAGTGCTGCGCGAAACTCTTCCGGGTCCACGCTGAACTGGGGAAACGCCGCCACCCGAACCAGCGCAATGGGATTGGACGACTCCATGATCTGCAACGCCGCCATGGCGTCGCGGACCTCCGGCGTGTCGAAAAGATCGACGCCCTGGACGTGCACGGGAATATCGCGATGGCGAAGTTCGGCGAGCACCTCATCGCGATTGGCGTGAGTGCGGTACAACACTGCGATGTCCTGAAACCTGATCGCGGGGCGCTGCTGACGCATGGCCGCGATCGCATCGGCGACGAACGTTGCTTCCTGTTCGCAGCCGTTGTGCACGATGGCCTGCACCGGTGATGCGTGTGCCAAGGCCGCGTCTTCTTCAAGTCGCGCACAGCCCAGCGGCCCACGCGGCCAGCCGCCGTCGTGCAATTCCTTGCTGGCGATGGCCGGGTTGACCTTAATTGTTTGATAGGCGCAACGCAGGATGGGCGGCGTGGAGCGGCGGTTCTTCGACAACGTGGCGCGCTGCACGCGGCTGGGGTCGAAAATCTTCAGAAACTGGTCGAAGGCCCCGCTGGTGGCGCCGCGGAAACGATAGATCGCCTGGTCGGGATCGCCGACCGCGAATACGTTGGCCTCTTGCCCCCCAAGCAGCTTGGCAAGCTGAATCTGGGCGACGTTGGAGTCCTGGAACTCGTCGATCAGAATGAAGCGGGCATATTTTTGCGCGCGCTGCAACACAGATTGACGGCGGCTGAGCAAATCGACCGCGCGCGTGATGATGTGGCCGAAGGTTCCCAGTCCTTCCTGCTTCAGCAGGTCTTCGACATAATGGAAGACCCGCGCGATCTCGCGACAGCGCTCGAGCACCTCCTCGTCCGGCATCGTCGCGGCGTCTTTCGACTTGCCTACGCGTGGCAGCGGAATCTCGCTGCGCTCCAGACGAGTGATGTAGGCGTCGTAGTGGTCAGGGGTGCGCAACTCATCATGGCAACTGCGGAAGAATTCCAGCAAATGTTGGAGGAATTGTCCCGGGTCCGACGCCTTGATGAAGCGCTTGAGTGGCAGATCTTGAATGCGGCGCCGCAACAGAATTTGCAGGTCCTTCTCGTCGAGCAGCGCGAACTGAATGTTGGCGTCGCGCAACAATCCGTAGCAATAGGAATGAAAGGTGTGAGGCCGCAAGCCACTCGCCATCAGCTTGCGTACCGCGGTCGGTTGGTCGAGGTGAGGATAGAGGATCTCGCCAACCTTTGTGATCAGTTGTGCGGCCGCATTGCGAGTGTAGGTAACGGCAAGAATTTCCTTCGGCCTGGCCGCTTCGCTCTCGATGAGGTGGGCGATCCGTCGTGCCAGCACCGTGGTCTTGCCGGTGCCGGCGCCCGCCACCACCAGCATGGGACCATGCACATGCTCGATGGCCCGGCGTTGCTCATCCGTGGGCTCGAAGTCGAATAGTAGGTAGTTCTGCACCACGCCTCTCGGTATGCGAAGAAAAAGCGAACATGCTATTATGCTTGGTCGGCGGGCGGTTGGCAAGAGGAAATAGTTAGCAGATTGTCGCTCTAACCACGAGCATCGCCGCCACTTGGAGGAAGAACAACCGTGACGAAACGATCTATGCCGGCCACGCTGTTTATCGATTGCGTCGGCCTATCCGGAACGACTTCGTTGTCGTCTACCGCTACGGCTGCTCGCTCCGCATAAAGGTGGACTCCGCGTTAAATCGCCCGTTGGAGGACTGGGGGAAGCTGCTGGGAGCTCTGCTGCGGTTACGGCGATGCTGGATCGACTTCTCCACCATGCAGGTGCTGAAGTGCGGTCCGCGGAGCTGGCGTACCAAAACTGGCTTGCCAGAACATTTGGCGGCAGGGTAGAACAATCTAGTCCTGGGCCAACCCCCCGGCCGGTTTTGAAGTGATTACCAGGGGTCGTTTACTCATGTTTCGAGTCATTACCATCGCCACGAGGAACTTTTTCGCGCAAACCAGGCGGCTTGCCGCCTCTTTGCTCAACTCAGGCAACGATTGTCGTCTCACCGTTTTCTGTGATGAAGCTGAGGTATTCGGTTCGATTGCCCGAGCGGGGCGGTGTGCCGTTCGCGAATTACGCGAGATCAAGACGCTTGGAGTGCATCGCGCCAAGTTCACGGCGTACGCAACAGCCTTCGACGAGGGCGATTTCCTGTACTTGGATTCTGACGTGATCGTCTTGCAGCCGATTGAGGAACTGACTACGCACATCCACATCACTGGTTGCCATGACGATCTGAGCTCGGTGCGCGGTATTCCCGACACGAAATATCCCTGGCTGGGCGATCCGGATTTGGAGAACCGTCAATTTATCAACTCTGGGGTTTTCTATGCGCCGACTTCGCGCAGTGGATTCTTCGAGGAGCTTCGCAGCCGGAGCTTGGATGACGTCTTGTGGAATCGTTACATCCTCCCTGGCACGCTCTACGATAATTCCTTCCTGTGTGCCCACTTCAACCTTCTCAATGAGCCGGTCGAGTACGTCGATGGCAAGGTTTACAACTGGCAGGGATTTGTGGTCGAAGGGCGGTTGCAGGTGGAGCGGTGTGGCAAAGCTCTCATCAATTGTCAGACGGGACAGATGCTGAAGATCGCACATTTTGCTGGCGTGAAAAATCCGGACGCCGCCATGTGCACTTGGCCGGTCGAAGTGACCAGTTTGCTCTCCGGCATTGGCAGTTCTGACGACAAGTCGCGCGAGGGCGCGTTGGTCGACTTCCTGGGAGCGCTGAATCACGATTTCGACAGCACGCCGGCAGATCCGATTCCCGGAAAAATGCTCAATGCCATGGTCCGGGAAACGGTCGATCTGGTTACCACCCATCTGTCGTGTGACTACAGCCAACGAGGCACGTACCTGGCAGATCCGCAAACGATGATTTCGCTCGCCTACTCCAGTCCGCCCGCCAACTATCGCTGGAATGGATTGGCTTGCGGCGGCGCGTATCTGGACGCCGAAGAATATAATTTTTTTCTGCGCGTCATTGAGAACTGTGGAATCCGCACCGCGATTGAAACTGGCGCAGGTGAGACCTCGATACTGTTGAGAAGTTTCGGCGTCGATGCCCTGTCCATCGAGGCTCAGCAGGGACCATGGCTGGAGCGTGCACGCGATCACGGCTGCCGCTGTGCGCTGCTGCGGTTCAATCAGGAGACCGCGCAATTCGATTCCGTGGAACTGAGACAGGCGGTCGACTCATTCCTCGTCGGCTCGTTCGACCTGCTCTTTATTGATTCTCCGCCTGGAACCCATGCTCGCAGCCGAATCCTTGATCAGATCGCCGTCATCGCCACGCCGAAATACGTTCTCATGCACAATGCATTGCGCGACTCCGAGAATGTCTTCGGCTTTCAACAGCGGTTCGGGCTGCGCCTTGCGGCCTTTCTGCCTTCGGCCCGTGGGTTGGCACTCTTCGAATTTGAACCCTCTGGTGCCTCGGCCATTGACTGGCGTGCCTTGCTTGGGTTCGATCCGAATACAAAACTGAACCAGCCCCGCGTTCAGCTCGAACTGGCGGACGATCGAATTGCTAAGATACCCGAGGGTCGGTGCCGGCTTTACGTCACGGTTAAAAATGCTGGAGCCCAGACCCTCTCGTCACATTATTTCGATCCCATTTACCTCAGCTACCACTTGCTATCACGCGATCACCACATCATCCTTTGGGATGGGCTTCGGACCCCTCTGCCCTTCGACATCTTGCCTGGCAGCGCCGCCACGTTCGAGGCAGTTGTTGCTCTGCCAAAAGAACCGGGCAATGCCCTTCTCTGTCTCACCCTGCTCCAGGAAGGTGTTTGCTGGTTTGACGCGTGCAGTTCCGAAAATCGCCTGTTCTTGCAGCTAAATGACAACGGCACGGCATCGCTGCTCGAGGGCAGCCCGCGAACGGAAGATCCGAAGACAGAGCAACGAGGAGTGCAGTGAGAGGTAGTGTTGCAAGTTTCAAATGCAGACAAGTTTGTCGCCGAGCGTCTGTCGTGCGTTCTTAGGCTGCTAAGTCGAAAAGGCTGTCGATGAACTGAATCTGAAGAAGAAGATCATCTCCTGCCACCCATCGAGCTTGCCCCTTCCGGACCATGTGGATTGCTTCGTAGCCTTGAATCGTTCGCCGAGCTGCCTGGAATTCTCGGAAGCCCTGCTTGGCGTTCACTCGACGTTTGATGGCTCGATGATCCTGTTCGAGAATGTTGTTCAAGTACTGCACAGGTCGGTGTCGACAGCGGTCGCGCAGCGTCCCTTCCTTCTTAGTGTCGGGGATCGCGGAGCTGTAAATCGGCGCCAGGTCGGTGTTGATCACTCGAGGCTGGGGATGGGATCGATCGCTGAGTGCCTTGCGAAACAGCCGCTTGGCAGCATCGGCGTCGCGCAACGCTGACAGCAGGAAATCGATGGTGGCTCCCCTAGAATCGATGGCCCGGTACAAGTAGCACCAGCGACCCTTCACACGAACGTAGGTTTCGTCCACTCGCCAGGACTTGTTTGTCGGCTTGAGATGGCTTCGCAGTCGATGCTCCAACTCAGGGCCGTAATACTGCACCCAGCGCCAGACCGTTGTGTGATCGACATTGAGACCGCGCTCCTCCAGCAGCTCCTCAACATCGCGCAGCGAAAGAGAATAGCGAAGATACCACCGGACTGCACAAAGTATGAGGCCGGGTTCGGTCTGCCGCCATTTGAAGATCGCAGGTCGGGTTCCCATTTCGCGATTCTTTCACGTCATCAGCCAGCTACCTCGAAAGTTGCAACACATCCTGATCAACGCCCCTACATCAGGCTGGTGATTGATGGCGAGTCAGGGCCCGTGTTTCGCGCCATCGTGCTGTTTCGCCGTGAAGTGATCGCCAGTAACACAATGAGCAGCTTTTCGATGAATCCGTCCGTGGCATCCTGCGCACAATGTGATTAGATTCGGTTCCACATCGCCACCTGACTGACTGCGGAATTTGAGGTGATGCACTTGCAGATTTTGCATGCTCCCGCAGACCTGGCATCTCCAGCTGTCGCGCTCGAGAATCTGCCGATGCAATTCGTGGTAGCTGTTCGCGTCGAGTCTCAGCCGCGGGGTCTTGAGGCGGATGGTGGTCATGAAGCCTGCGGCTTGACCTCGGACAGAAAGGCCTCCTGTTGTGGGCCGGGCAGGAACTTGTAGTAGCGGGAGATGGATTGCAGCAGGATCTCCGGGTTGCTGCCGTCGATCGA
>Ga0208034_1000475_pt1 | contig 32495 bp, 29 predicted proteins | sample June2015DPH_8_10_FD_184699 | JGI IMG/M metagenome (GOLD analysis project Ga0208034, IMG submission 184699) | Peatland microbial communities from SPRUCE experiment site at the Marcell Experimental Forest, Minnesota, USA - June2015DPH_8_100... | ecosystem: Environmental > Terrestrial > Soil >...
AATTCCTGGAAACAGAACCCACTGTGTCGTATTATGTTCGCTCAAACGAAAGCCTCTTGTTTGGTGAAAAACTGCGTTGACAACAGCTTTTTACCATGTAGCGGCTTTTCGTGTTTCTGAATTCATGAATTTTTCAGGCTAAGAATAACGGGCTAAGAGGAAGTTGTGCTCCCCGAACGGACTCTCAACGACGCTGGCCAGAAGTCGGCTTGGGGGCCATGACCAGCCCCGTCAGGTGTCTTCCAGTCCGAGGTTGTCGTTCACCGCTTGGCTGAGTTTCTGCTTGCAGCCGAGATAGCGCTCAGTGGTCTGAACCGAGGCGTGTCCGAGCAGAAATTGAATCTGCTCCAGTTCTCCGCCCGCCAAATGGCACAACCGCGCGCATGTGCGACGCAAGTCATGAGGAGCCAGATTCTTGATGTCGGCACGTTTGGCAGCCGCTTTCACCACGTGCCAGATGGCCTTGGGCGTGATCCTATCGCCCCAGATCTTATCCAGTCGACTTACCCGACGGAAGATCGCCCCAACCGTTGATGCCAGCGGCCGCGGTCCACTCATCGACCGCGCGTTTCGCCCAGAGGGGGACAGGAACGGTCCGGATGTGCTTTCCCTTCCCAACCAGGTCAGCAATCACGCAGCGCTCCTCGCGAACTTGAAGGTCTTCCGTTCCGAGTCCAACCACTTCGGCTCGTCGCAGTCCACATCCGATGAGCAGCGCCAGAATCGCCCGATCACGTTTGCCTCGAAGGCTGCCTGACGGCGGTTCGCCAAGCAGGGTTCTGGACTGATCGACGGTTAACCAGTTGCCAATCCGCGCGTCTAGATGTTTTGCACCTTTGACACGACGAATTCCAGCGGCCAGGTCAGGGCTCAGAAGGCCGGTATCGGAGGCTTCATAGGCGAGGCGCCTCACAGCAGCCAATCGCACATTGATCGTGGAGGGCGCGAGGTTCTTCTGTTCGAGAAAGAACCTGTACCGAAGGACGACCGTTCTGTTAAATGCCAGACGCGGTTCGGAACAGTACCAGCCGATAAATTCGTCGATGGCGTGACCGTATGATTCTTGCGAGCTGGCTGCGACGAGGGAGTGAAGAACCGCATTCTTCGACTGCTCCAAATCGGCTAGTCGAAGCATAGTTCTAGCCTTGGAGCGTTTTGATGTTTCCCGATGCGCCATACTGGCGGCCTCCTAGCCGCGCGCTCAGTATGGTCTTTCAGACTTATGGTCTCGAAGCCCGTTTCTGGATAGCCTCCGGTTGGGCGACGACACACCCAGAATCACCGAATCGTAGTCCCCAGCGGGACTACCGGATGTGTGACCCGAGGAATTTGGCTACCTCGATTACGGAGTCATGCCACGAAATCCAAAACTCCGACAAGATCCTCTCGGGATACACCCCCGCAGCAGGGCGGGAAGGTTATGCCTAGCGGCACGTCCTCCGCTTGCTTGCCGCGAGCGGACCCGACGGTTCGGGTACGCCAGCACTCCATGTGTGTTCGATGTGTTCGTTTTCGAAAGTCTGAAGCCTCGCCTCGTGAGCTTTTTCGCGATTTTTTGTAGGCCCGACCGGAAGAACAACGCAAATGCATAGAGCTATTGCGCTGTTGTCTGAGATCACGCACCAGACCGCACACGTGAAAAATCGCGATCGCTAAATCATTTTTTTAATCAAGTTTTAACCTAGAATTGCTTGCTCTCCCAATCCCTTCCCGATAAGATGTCCCATCATTCCAGGAGGCAATCCGTGAACTCTCGTTTAGCCTTTGGCTTCTCGTGGAGGAAGTGTTTCTTCGCTCCCCTTTCAGGCTTTTTGACGCTCCTTTTCATGGTCGCATGTGGACACCTCGCGTTTGGCCAGCAAACGCTCGGTTCGATCAACGGCGAGGTAACGGACAGCTCGGGCGCGGTTATTCAGGGAGCCCAGGTGGAGGCTCGCGCTACCGCCACAAATCTGGAAGTGGCCGCCACAACCAAGGCCGATGGCTCGTTCAGCATCGCCGACCTTCCCATCGGCACTTACGAAGTGAAGTTCATCAAGGATGGCTTTGAAACCGCCGTCCATCCACAGATCCTGGTACAGGGGAATCGCACCGCCACCATCAACGCAAGACTCACGCCAGGTAAGGTTTCGGTATCCGTGACCGTGGAAGCAACGCCGCTGCTGAACGAGACCGATACGACCACGGGCTACACGTTGAACGAATTGCAAATTACGGAGGTGCCGCTCGGTACGGGAAGTTTCACGCAGTTAGCCATCCTGAGCCCCGGTGTCAGCGCCGATCTGTTGAACACCGCCGGCACCAACGCTGGCCTCGGAAATCAGGCGATCTGGGCGAACGGGCAGCGTGACACGAGCAACAGCTTCGAACTCAATGGTGTAAATGCCAACAACATCTTCAATGGCAAATCCACGAGCCAGGTGACCTCCGGCCGTGTCGCCGTCAACATTGGTGAAAACGGGAATGGCAATAACCCCAGCGGAGAGATTGCGACTAGCACCACGGTCTATGGCGCGATCGGTCAGGCGTTGCCTTCGCCGCCCCCCGAAACGATTCAGGAAATGCACGTGAATTCTGCGATGTACGATGCTTCGCAGGGAGCTAACAGCGGAGCGCAAATCAGCACAACCACCAAGTCCGGAACCAACCAGCTTCACGGAGGAGCGTACGCCTACCATCAGCAGACGGGCTGGAACGCGAACGAATGGTTCTTCAACTACAACCAGTTGGCGCGTCCGCAGATGCATCGCAATGTTGACGGCGGGTACATCGGTGGTCCGATCATAAAAGACAAGCTTTTCTTTTTTGCTTCCTACCAGGCCCAGCGAGTGAGCGACCAGTTGCTGGCGAGCTCATATGTCGCCGTGCCACCGGGCCTTTCCGACAGCAATCGCACAGCGCAGGGCCTGGCAGACCTTGCGAATACGGATTTCAGCACATCCGGCTGCGGCACAGGAACCAATCCCCCGTGCTTGAACATTCAAGCCAGTCAGATCTCCCAGCAGGCCTTGAACATCATGACTACCAAGGCGCCCGGTGGTAGCTGGTGGATTCCAAACGCCGTGACTGATCCGACCCTCCTCCAACACCTGCAAGGATTCGGAGGGGACGCGATCGTGCTTGGCCCGAAATCCCATTTCACTGCCGATCAGGTCAACGGCAACGTGGACTACAACTTCAGCGCGAAAGATCGGCTGGCGGCGAAATACTACTTCCAGAACGATCCCAACACCACGCCGTTTGCACAAAGTTCTCTGCTCGGTTTTCCGCAAACCCTGTCGGCAGGCAGCCAGACGTTCGGTGTCGACAATACCACTTCGCTTACCCCAAACCTCACTTGGGAACAGCGTCTCGGTTTCCTTCGCATGAAGGATTACGCGTCCACCAGTCAGTTTCTAAATCCGTCGTCGGTAGGGATCAGTATTCCGGGCACAAACCTGTTTCCCGGGATCAATATTAAGAACGCAGACAACGCCTCCGCATTCCCTGGCAGCTACAGTAACAATAGTTCGGCAATCGGCCCGGTGAACAACTTCGCGAACGCAGGTTTCTACGAAAATAATCTGGACGCGGCCAGTAACCTTAAATGGGTTCATGGCAGCCAGTCCATTTCGGTGGGCTTCAATTTTGATTACACGCAGCTCAATGTTATCAACAAGAACAACGACGTTGCCCGCATTACGTTCGCCGATTTTCCGGGATTCTTGACTGGCCAAGTCTGTGGACCGAACACGGTCACGTGTTACGGGCAGGACCCATCACAAATTCTAAGCGGTGCCAGCAGTCGTTACTATCGAACCAAGCAGGTGGGCACATATGTGCAGGACAATATTCGTGTCAAATCGAATCTGACCGTGGATATCGGCCTTCGCTGGGATTGGGATGGTCCGCTCACGGAAAAAAATGGGAACCTCGCCAATTTCTACTCACAAGATTATTCCTATGACGTGGACAGCGATACGATCAACAACATCGGCTTGGTGATTGCCGGAAACAATAAAACATTCGGCACCAGGGGTGTCAGTAATTCGACGCTCACCGGACGCCAGTGGGGTTTTGCTCCCCGCATCGGCTTGGCCTATAGTCCTTCATTTGCCCACAACGTGGTCCTGCGCGCGGGCTTCGGCATGTACTATGACCGCGGCGAATATTTCACCGAACTCTCTCCTCCCGCCGGCGGCGGCAACAACGGCCCCTTTGGCGTGACGGACGAGGAGCCCTTTGTCGTCCCGTACTACGCAATTTCGGGGGGCACGTTCGGGCAACCGTTCGGCTCGTCGGCACCTCCACCACCTCCTTCGAACCTTTCTCAGGTGAAAACTCTGCTGCCGAATGCCAACCTGTTACTCGCTAACAACACGAATTATTGCGCTTCCATCAATGAGTCGGGCTGCGGTCCATTCCTGTTCGGCGGCTACGATCCAAGAAACTCGTTGCCATACTCAGAAAACTGGACGCTCGATCTGCAATGGCAACCCCGGAATGACGTGGTCGTGACGTTTGGCTACGTGGGCAACCACGGAGTTCACGAAACTATCCCGTTGCCCTTCAATCAAGCAAAAATCGCCACGCCACAGAACCCCGTGCTCACCGGGGGACCCTACCAGCAGAACTATTCCTACGGCTACAGCGTGTATGGTGTTGCTGCGGAGAATAACCAAACGATTACCGACGGTTATGACACCGGCAACGCATCGCTACGAGCTCCTTATATAGGCTACGATCCGAATTCGGTATTCAACCGCGCGGTAGGCATGTCCAACTACGACGCTTTGCAATTTAACGTCACCAAGCGAATGAGCCACGGTCTGCAAGTCTCGGGTTCGTATACCTATTCCCACACGCTTGATGAGCAGAGCGGTCTCGGACTTTTCTTCAACGGCAACGATCCCAACAGTCCGCGATCTGCCTACGGCAATTCGGATTTCGATCGCACGCACGTACTGACGATTGTCTACCACTATGAACTGCCGCAGATTGCGACGGCTCAACGCTGGGCAAAGCAGTTGGCGAATGGCTGGGCGTTCAACGGTGTGACGGTCCTGCAGAGCGGCCAACCTTATAGCGTGGTTGATTACACTGGGGGCGCCGGCGGTCTCTACTGGGGCGGGGGCCAGGATGCAATTACGAATCCCATCGTTCCTGTTGGAGGAGTTGGCGCCACTGCGACCAACCCGAGGTTACAGGGAACCACGGGGGTGAACGGAGCGAAACCCGTCTTGAATGTGGCCGCTTTTGGGATCACCCCGCCAATTGCCCCAGGCACCGATGGGGTACCGCCGTGCGATTCCAGTTCCGGCACGCTAGTGTGCGACTCTTATGAGACTCCGTATGCCTCAGGAGGCCGCAACATCTTCCGCGGTCCTTTCCAAAACCGCTTCGATTTCGGCCTTTCGAAAAATTTCAAGATCAAGGAAGGTTGGGCGCTAAAGTACGATGTGGTCGCCTTCAACATCTTTAATCACCCCAGCTTTGACATCCCCAGCAACGATGTCGAGTTCAATCCCTTCTATTCCAACCCGCCAATATACGGTTTCTCGGGCTACCCGGCGTGCGTCCCCAGCACCGGGGCGTATACTTGCCCGCCCTCAGGCAGCCTGGGTGTTTTGCAGCACACCATCGGCAGCCCGCGCTTTGTACAGATGGCGCTGCATCTGACGTTTTGAGATGTCTCATCGGCACTCGACTGAAACCAGATCGCTCGATCCCCGGCATAAAGGAGCGAGCGATCCGGACAGTGAATGGCCCCGCCTGCGCATTCGGAGACACTTATGCATAGTCCGCTGAAAAGTTCGCTGAAACTTTCCCTGCGCCGCATCTCGACCCGAATCCTTTATTTCGCGCTTGCGACCATTTGGCTTGCGGCGGCGTCTTACGGACAGGCCATCTCTCCGGTCATCACCGTCGATCACGGCCCGAATGCCCCGCAGCACCTTGCGAAACCCTATGTCATCCTGGTTTCCCTCGATGGCTTCCGCTACGATTACGCGAAGCGATATCACGCCGACCATCTGCTCGCCCTCGCGGCTCAGGGCGCCAGCGCGCCGGAAGGAATGCTTCCCGCATATCCCTCGATCACCTTTCCCAACCATTACACGATCGTTACGGGCCTCTACCCTGAGCATCACGGCATCGTGGCCAACAGCTTTTATGATCCGGCTCGCAAGGATGTCTATAGCTATCATGATGCCAAGTCCGTCGCCGACGGCACCTGGTACGGCGGAACTCCGCTCTGGGTCCTGGCCGAGCAGCAGGGCATGCGGTCCGCTTCTTTCTTTTGGGTAGGTTCCGAGGCAGACATTCAGGGAGTTCTCCCTACCTACTACCTGAAGTTCGATGGGAGTTTTCCCAACCGAAAGCGCGTCGAGCAAGTCCTTGCCTGGCTCCGTCTTCCACCGGAGCAGCGACCGCACATGATCACCCTGTATTTTTCCGATACCGACACAGCTGGACACCGGTATGGTCCCGACAGTCCGCAGGTCGCCGAAGCCGTCCACGAACTCGACGGTGAGATCGGGAAACTGGTGGATGGCATCAGGGAATCCAAGCTGCCCGTGGATTTGATCGTGCTGGCAGATCATGGAATGGTAAGTGTTAAGGGCGCGCCCATCCACCTCGATCAGTACGGTTTAAATCCCTCATCGTTTACCCAGATCGTAGGTTCGAGCGTGTATCCAAAATCCGACGACGATGCGCAAAAGGCCTATGAAGCGCTCCGCGGAAAGAGCGACAAGTTCATCGTCTATCGCCGCGCGCAGGTGCCCGCCTATCTTCACTTTGACAGCAATCCTCGCGAGGGCGATCCCGTTGTCATCCCGACCGGCCCCTACTTCATTAACGCGATCGCAGACCTTCGCGCTCCGGAACATCCCCCCGAGGGCGCTCACGGGTACGACGCCACCCGCATGCCAGAGATGAAGGCGATTTTCTTTGCTGCCGGTCCGGACATTCAGCCTGGGATAGCGCTGGAGCCGTTTGAGAACGTGAACGTGTATCCGCTGGTCGCGAAGATCCTCGGTCTGGACATCACGAACCTGAAAACAGGTCCGGTCGATGGCAAGCTCAGCGTAGTCGGGGGAATTCTAAAAACAAAGTAGAGACAACGGCACCCTATCCTGAGGTTCAAGGACGCGGTGGCGGCACGGTCAGAGTCCGTGCCGCATTTCAGGGTTTCCTCATAGAACATGGACTGTCTCTCCGGATTGCGCCCGAGTGACGGGCGACCCGGAAGTAATCCGTTTTGAGAAAGACAGTCTTCACCTGAATGTTGAAACCCTCCACGGGCCCGAAGTCCTCTTGGGGGAAGTTTGGCCCACCGCGATACGCCGAGGGGCGGCAGACTGGGCCACTTCGCCGAGTCGGCGCTTTTGACAAATGCGTGATGGGCCGGTCCGCGGTTCCCAGAGAACCGGCAAGGAGTGCAGGTTTGCACTTCAGTAGATCCAGTTCTTCAGCGGCCTGCGGGTTTCCGTGGCATTATCCTGGCCGCTGACAAGTGATTCAACGGATTTTTCGAACTTTCGCATCGCCTCGGCCCCATCACTGTCGCACTTGAACATCTTGGTCGTTGCATTATGAATGCAGACAGATGTTTCTATCTTGTTGAATGTGGGGCATGGGCGATGCCTTACAGGTCTTGAAAATCACGCTCGGGAACGCTCGGGAACAATGAATCGTGAGCGAACGTGAGCGCGTCTTGAACCGGAGTAGAAGCGAAACAACGCATTCTGACGAGCACCCTGAGCAGCTTTGCTCGAAAGCAGCAACTTGGCCCTTTCCTTACAGCGGGCTCCGGTCGCGCCACAGCGAGCATGAGGTACTCTCGATAGATTTTCTGGTAAACGTCCCGCATTCGATCGTCGTATGGATGCCTATTGCAATTCGAATTTGCGTTAGAAAGTAAATTCAAGGACATGCAGCGCACTGGCTGTGCGTGTTGGGCATGTACGGCTATGGTTAGTCGCCTAATTGTTGTGTAAGTGTTGTGTACCGGGAACCCAGACCTCACTGATATGGAGGCTCCTGCATGGGACGGGCAAAACGTTTGCCCGTTAGGTTATGAGTTCAAAGGGAAATTGGTACAGAACAACTCACAAGCGCACGGATGACACCTAAGCACCTGTAAGGAACTGGAAGAAACGCCGGGCAGTCCCCCGTTTGGTCCCTCGTCTACTGCACGCGAAATCGCGAGCGGGAGACGACCATGGATTCTCACTCTTCAAAGGGAAGGATGGCCGCCTGGCTGGAGGATCCCCCGATTGGCCGTGCAGCGAAAAGCAAACGCGCCAATCTGCGTATTCTGGATTATGATTCCATCGACGCCAAGTTCTATCATGTCGCGTCGGCGAACAGATGAAAATCTCAAAGTTGAGGATTGTGAACTTAGATCGCTCGCAGACATTACCGTGCCCTGACACGCGTGAACTCCGCCTGATGGTTGTGGTAGCCCACTTTCAACCCCGACGGCTCAAGACGTTCGGCCGCAGAGTTCAATTTGTTGGCGATCCACATCCATCCGTTTGGACCGGGGTTCGGCTCCGCGCTGGCCAGGACCACGTATTCGCTTCCCAGGATTAAATTCATGTCGCGGGTTCCGGTGGCGCCGGACCTTCGTACGTCAAACGCAGTCCCCAGTCGATATCCCCGGGGAATTCCGGTAGCTGAATGATTCCGATGGGATCCGAGCGCACCCTTCCATTGCCCACGTCGCTCCAAGTGCCATCGCGGGGATTGAACCACTGCGCACGATACCAGCTATTGAGCTTCGCACCGCGAATCTGGCTGCGGGGACATGCCTTTTCGAAGTACACGAGGAAGACGTTCTTATCCGGTGTTCGAGCAGCGTAGGCCCATCCTTCATAAGAGAGCAGCTCGTGGTCTTTGTCAGGAGAGACGAGGTTTGCATCCGGAACCAGTTCCTGATAGCGCTTGCCGATGGAAAAAGCGAAATCGTGCAAATACTTCATCTCGCTTCCGGAGAGCCATTGGAAGGCATCCCACATCTTGATTGGCGCAGCGGGCTCAATGTCAGCCCCCCAAATGCCTTCTGCCCCGTAAACCTGGCCGCCAAAACCGCCGGACAAAAAGCTGCCGTACATTGATGAGCGGACAAACTGAGCATCTCTTTCGGTTCCTCCCGGGGCACCGTACTCGTAGCCACTGGCGCCCAGCCCGCGGACATCCTTGTAACCGGAGTAGTACGGCTCTCCGTTGATAGCCGGGCGTGGTGGCGTCGAATAATAAATCTCGGTCAGATACCAATAGTTGTTGTGCTCCCGCATGTTTCCGATCTGATGCATCGTCACCCATGAACTCTCGCCCCAATTCTCGAGGGTGGAGGGATTTGCGTTGGCGGAGAGCAGCGTGCCGAATGGCGGTGGCCCGAATTTGTCCTCTACATATCGGATCGCCTTCAGAAATTCATCGGGGCTTACAGTCTCATCAATGATGTCAAGATGGACCGGGCTGAGGACCGTGTTGTTCGCCTGATAGCGCGAGAAGATGTACTGGATGAAGCGTGCGTAGGATTCGGGCCATTTGTAGTACTTGCTCCAGCATTCGCTGGCATCCCGTCGTGATACTTCGATGAAGACCACAAACCCCTGCGAGTTCAGGTAGTCAATCTTGCGGTCGATGTAGTCAAAGTACTTCGGATTGATGCGGTCCACGTCAGGGAATATGTTCTCGTAGCCGGGCACCTTGCCGGGAAACAAGAACGGACGACCTCCTTCGTTGTCCATGTTCTTGGCGCTGTCCGTGCCAAATTCAAGCCAGGCAGAACGGACCGTGGTTTCTTCCGGATTGTTCATGACGACATGCCACGGAGCTCCGTCGGTCATCCAATTGGGAAAGGCTGCGATCATGCTGACCCAGTTGTAGCCCTGCGCCTTGCGATAGCCCACATAGTCCTTGAAACCGGCGTTCGGACCCAAGGGGCGCTCCTGGTTGTCGTCGTACCAGTGGAAACGATCGGTGCCGAGCGAATACCAGGTATCTCCTATGACGATGAACGGCGTGCCGTCCGCAAGTTCCAAGGCGTGATGGTCGGGTGTGGGGCGGAGAAAACCCCGGCGAAGTGGATTTTGCTGCTTTTCTTCCTCACTCCAGGAGATTGCGGTGAAGGAGCCGCTTCCCCCGTCAAGACCTTTGTCGGATGGGGCCGATCCGCTGCGCCACTTCCAGGTGCCCGGTTCAGTCGCTACCAGACCGACCCGAAACGTGTTGCCGCCGTCCCAAAATCCGTAGACCCGCTTGTGGAAGTGAGGGCCGCTAAGGTCTATCCACACGATTACATCCGTATAGGGGTTCGCGTAGGATCCGGATGAGGTGAAAGACAGTTCCTGTTTCTCCCACACATGAACAGCGGCCGCAGCCCGCGACGCGGGCGCGGCTATTGCCAGCAGGCACAAAAGCCAAGCCATGGTGCAGATATTCCTCTTCATCACGGGGTTCTCCCAAAGTAGATTGTCCACAGCAGCAGCCTCGCGCGCTTCTACGGAATAAGAGATTTTCGGATCGGCTCTATCCATTGGTCTTTGTCGATATCGAAGACGATGAAGTCGGAATCGAATTGCCAGTAGGTCCACGCCCAGCCCAGAGATTCCGCGGTGCGTGCCACGTATGCCGTGTAAAGAGCGCGCGATTCCATGGGGCCTTTGTCGTAAGCACCGAACTCGCCAAGCAGAATGGGACGGTGGTGCTGGAGCGACCAGTCCTGGACACGGGCAAAATCACGCCCCACCCGCGTTTTCTCTTCCACGCTGCCCCACGTCACTCCTGAAAGATGTGCCGTCTCCTTCTCAAACGAAGCTCCCTGGTGGGTAAACTTCATGGGCTCGTAATAGTGCACCGTCACGATGATGTTGCGATCGTTCTCCGGCAGCACCAAGTCGTCGAGGTGATCGATGCCATTCCAAAAGGGTGGGCCGATCACCACGGTACGCGTCGAGTTGGTCGCGCGGGTGATCGCCAGCGCCTCACTCAGAAACCTATTCCAGAGCGGGGGAGTGAGCTTCCCATTGGGTTCGTTCAGGATCTCGAACAACACGGTGTTGGGGGCGTCCTGGAAATGCGCGGCGATCTGTTTCCAGTAAGCCAGAAAGCGCGGCTTGTATCCCTCCGGGTCTTTGGCAATGTCCGTGTAGTTATGAAGGTCCAGGATCACCAGGAGGTGATTCTCCAGCGCTTCCTTGACCGCCCAGTCGAGCGTCTTGAGCCACGTGTCGTCCAGCTTGTAGCCGTTGGCTGCACTCAGCCGCTGAAGGGCATGCAGGTTGATGCGCACGGTCTGGAAGCCGGCGTCGTGGATCAGCTTGAAATGCCGTTCCTTGAAGCGCCCATTCTTAAAATTATCCCACATCGGGTCATACCCGAGGATGTTCACCCCCCGCCCCAGACGTTTGACCTGTTCAAACGGATCGACGGCCTCAGCCGCGCCCGCTGGGCGTGTGCACCCCATAAGCAACACCGTCAGCAGAAATGCCAACCCAACCCACTGCGCGTGATTTTTCAAGCTCAACATTCAGATCTCCTCTTCCCTTCCGGCGCCGCCGCAATCACTTAAGTCCCACCCGGAGTGCCGTACGAATTGCCCCCGGGGCTTTGCAGGGAATTCGTCTGGCGGTGTTTCTTGGCCGCCCACGAACAGCTCCTAGGCACAAAACACCATGGAAAGCTCCTTCCTCCCAGAAGCCTTAGTCCACAAACCAAGACCACCGGGTTTTCGGATCGGGCCTTCGCTCTTATCCAATCGACCAAGCGCTGCCGTAAATTCGTCAGCGACCAGCTCCCAATGCTCCTCGGCAACGCTAGCCGCCGCCAGCGATTCCACATGTTTGTAGGTCAGCACGCTCAGCCACAGACGCACTTCGTTCCTCAGGAAGCGATAGCGGGAAAGACGGGTCCAACTCACCGCCAGCCTGCCTTAGCATCAATGCTGGTTGTCACATGACAGCTCGTTCGCCAACCAGATTGTCTGCGCCAGATGAGGAGTCCATATTTCACACGAGTGCCACGTACCCGGTTGCAAATCAGGACGGTCCTCTTCATCACCCACGATCCCGTTCATCACTGACCCTGGGATTGTGGGAAGTCGAGGTATAAATTCGGGCGCGATGTAGAGTGGTGGGTGCTTGTATCCGATCCCATTCATCATACAGACATCGAAAGGGTTGAGCCCAAGGATCCAGTCAAGCATTCTCTGTGCGAGGCGTCTGTATTTCTCGGAGCCGAGTACTCGCCCCGCATAACATAGTACGATTCCGGTCCCTGCCAGATTCGAATTGTTACCCCCGTACATTACCTCCCCGACTCCCGGAATCGAATTGCCCTGCGTTGAGGGGTTCCGAATGCTCATGAAGTATCGATAGGTGGTCCCTCGATAACTCCTCGCCCCTTGAGGCGCTTCCAGTTTGACCCGGCAAGGCACAATTCCGAAAGCATTCAATGCTGCCATGGACAGGAGGTAATCGTCGCAATAGAGTGCAAGCGTTCTTCCCCAGCGACCGACGTCCATTTTGGACCTGAGTGCGTCCACAAGCTCACAAAAGCCGATTATGGCAAGAGTTTCGATTCCAACATGCATGGCGCTCTTTGATCTGCTTCCGTCTCCGTAGAAGTACCCCTTCAGTGTGTCGGCGCCCGCGCCCATTTCCTGAAGTCCCGCAAATCGCTCGGCCATCGTGAGCGCATAATCCAGGTATCCATGATCGCCTGTTAACTGATAGAGCCTCAGTCCAGCGGATGCTCCCGTCCCGAGATCAAGATAAGTCCGAGATTCCCTCTTCCTCACCCAATTAAAGCACCTGACCGCCGCGTCCAGAGAGCGTTTGGCGTAAGGTGCGTCCCAGCCCTCATAGAGCATCGCCAATTGAGATTGGGCTGCAATGAACATGTGTTGCAAGTGGGGCTCGCCGGGACGGGTCGCGGCTTTCCGGTCGTCAGACGTTCCTCGGACGTTGTCTGTCCAGTGATTGCCCTCCTCCGGGGCATCGCCCCCAATTCCATAGGAGTAGTAGTAACCTTCAGGATCCTGGAGCTTTAGGAAGTAAAGATTTCCCCATTTTACCTCTTCGAAGATCCTGGCCTTTAGCTGGTCATCCTGCGACTTTTCTGCGATGTGCAAGAGCCCAATCATCCCAGTGAGCGTGGCATCAGACCATTTGAGGAGGTCGCAGGCATCATGCCACCCTCCAACGAGATCCAAGAACTGTCCATTGTCCAGACGAACCCCGTCGTCCAGGTGGCAGGGAGCATGGTAGCCCGTCGTACTGGGCCCGCATCTCTGGACAGCAAAGCAGTCGATTCCTTTCTTGATCAGCTCGCCGTAGTCGTCGTCGATACTGAAGACATCAGAGGAAAGAAAATCATCAGATGGCAAAGCATCCCTGTAAATATCCAGCGCGTACTTCCCTGGTTGCGTGTGTTCGGAAAAGTCTCCAACGTAATACCGGCCAAAATCTCCCTGGAATTCCTCGAGTTCACCATGGAAGATGCGGTGGTCTCCGACAACGCTCAGGTCCCGGAGGTAGAAATCCGGCTTGATGGAATAGACGTTGCTCTCGACCAGAAACTTCTTGCCCCCGTGCGTCAGGTAGCCGACTTGGTTGGTGAGGATGTTGACCCGGCAAACCGTCTCGGAGCGAGCCACGGCGGATGCAGTTAGACCTCTCTGGATTGGAAAAGCTAAACCGGAGGCACCCACTTTCTTCAAGAAGTCGCGCCGCGAATCTGCCATCGTTCCTCCTGGGTCGCAGAACTGGCGCAGCCACCGAAAGCTCAGCCGCTTGAGTCTGCGCGTGCAGTTCAAGATTTACGTTAATCGTCTCGCTCTGGTTCGCTGTACTTGCCCAGGGCCTTTCACTAAGACGTTTTGAACACGTCTCCTTAATAAACGCGTTTACTGAACCCGTGTATTCCATCAAGCCCTTGCTTGTCAAGTTCTTTTTAAGAAATTCGCAGAAAGGCTACAGATGACCGTTTTGAGCAGTCGAACCTGTGCGGGGACGATCGGCAGCAGGATCCGACGTTCAGCGATATCTCACGGAGCAGCGGGTACGGGAGACTACCCGTTGCGATTTCGAGCGCATGGGATGGGTGTTTTACCCTCGTGTGGGGGTCTCTGCAACCTAATCCGAACAGAAACCTGATGCCGAACGGTGCCTGAAACACGCCCCCGAACTATCGCGGTGCACTCTTTCGGGGCTGTGATCCAAGACCAACACTCAAGATCGACTCAAGTCGGGATCTCGTAGGGAAAACACCTCCCAGTGAATCGCGAGTTTTTCAGCGCCCTGCTCCGTGATCAGACCGCCGCGGTGGAGCCGCGAATTATCAGAACCGGCTTCACTTTGTGCTGAACAGGTTGGGGTCCCACTCCATTGTTGTCTAGCGGAGCCTGCGTGGCGTGCAAGAAGCTGGAGACCCCGAGATTTCCTAACTCTTCCATGGACTGGCTAACCGTAGTAATGGGAGGGTTGTAATAGGCGGCTGCTGCCACATCATCGAAACCTACAACTGAGCACTGGTCGGGTACCTTCAGTCCCGCTTGAGTCAACGCACGGATCGCACCGAAGGCTGTCATATCATCAAACGCCATCACTGCAGTGAATCGCCCCTCTTGACGCAGTAATTTATTCATAGCGTCAAATCCGGCCTCAGAACTTGAAGCCGCCGCCTCCAGTTGGACGATTAGCTTTGAATCTAGCCGCAGAGAGACTCCATTCGCGAAGTCGCAGATTCCCTGCCAGCGCCGCACACTGTCAACCACCCTCTTCGGCCCTCGTATGAAGGCAATCCTCCGATGCCCAATCTCGTAGAGATGTTCGATGGCGATTCGAGCCCCCATTTCATTGTCGACGGATACCGAACTGATCCACTCGGGGTTGGACTCACGCCCTATTACAATCACGGGAATTCTGCTCTTCGCAAAGACATCCAGCATTTCTGTCTGAAGCTGTAGCGAGTTTGCGACCGCGATCACTCCTTCGATACGCCGTTCGAGAAGCGTGGCAACGTGTTTACGGAATCGTGCGCGACTATTCTGAATGTCAATTAGGACGGGAAGATAAGTAGAACGGTATAGAGACTTGTCGATCCCGAGCAGGATTTGAGCACAATAAGGATCACTGATGTCCGGGACCATCACAGCAACAGCATGACTACGGCTGCTTCTGAGCGAGCGGGCAAACTGATTCGGATGATATCCGAGCTTGTGTGCCAATTCCCGAATCCGTTCTTTAGTCTTTTCCGGAATGTGCCGCCCAGCCGGGGAGCTGTTTAGAACCAAGGAAATTGTGGTCGGCGAAAATCCGCTGGCCGTCGCAAGTTCTCGGATGGTTATCATTACGGGCTCGTCGGTAGGGCTAGACGTCTCTCCTCGATTTCCAGGTTGAGTGTAAATTACTACTGTCCAAACTGTCGACGGAATCACGTTTTTGGGTTTTGGGACAGGCTAAGTTGCTGATTTCATTTGACCGCTCTTCGTTTTGGAGAAAACGCATCCGCAACCCCATTTCAGCTTCTGCCTTCAGTTGATGGAGAGATGCACCATCACCGCAAGCACAGGCGCAGGCCGCCGTATGGAAGGAACGATTCTGGGTCCGAAAACCCGCGAGTGGTATTCCTCGCCTTCCTAGGCTTCCTCCGGAGGCACATCGAAGTTCACCAAATTACTCTGGAAGCCTCGCGTCTTCCAGGCCCCATAGGCGATGCCAGCGATCATCCAGATGGAACCCACGACCATCGCCAGCTTCGACAAGTGAATCCAAATGAACAAGCAAATAAAGAAGCCCAGGACCGGCGGAATTAACTGCCCCAAGGTACGGTCTTCGCCCCGGATGTAATAGTGAGTGAGCGACGCAAGATTGACGCCCATGAATGCGATCAGCGCACCGAAGTTGAGCAACTGAGCGCCATTGTCATAACTGATGAGAAAAGCGCCAATCAGCGCAATCACACCAACGAAGACCACGTTGTTCGCGGGAATCCGGGTTCTCGGATGGATTGCTCCAAAAAACTTCTTAGGAATTGCGTTGCTGCGTCCCATGCCGTAAAGCAGGCGAGCTGCGCCAAGTTGCGATCCCATTCCAGAACCAATGGTGGCGATCAGCAGCGTGAGACTAATAACCTTGGTGAGCAAAGCGCCATCAGCAATCGCCGCAACGTGGCTGAATGCGTTCTCGACCTCACTAGCCGGGAAGATGTACTGGCGGCTCAACAATTGAACGCCGTAGACCTCAGCCGCGGCCAGAAATCCCGTAATGATACAGACCAGGACGGTAGCCAGGAAAATGTTGCGCTTAGGGTTTTCGACTTCTTCCGACAAGGTAGAAATGCCATCGAACCCAATGTAGGTGAGCACCGCAACCGACGTGCCGTGAAATACCCGGTTTATGGTGAAAGTTTCGGGGTTGTAGAACGGACGCAGAAAATAGGCTTCTGGATATTGCGGCAAATGGAAGATGTAGCGGATCGTGTACCAGAAGTACGCCACGATGACGGCACCCATAATGGCGCAGAGTATCTGATTTATGCGGGCTGACGTCTGGACACCGCGCAGGTTCAGCACCGTAAACAACACGGCAAAAAATATCGGCCAAAGCAGGCCCGGATAAGGAATCTGATATCGGGTTCCACTCAACAGATCGGCCATCGCCTTGGCGGACCAGATGGTGCAAATCACTGGATTGAGAATGTAATCCATGGTCATGCTCCAGCCAGTGACATAGCCGAGCGAGGGGTGCAGCGCGCGACCCACATAGGTATAGGCCGAACCAGCGCTGGGATACACCCGCGCCATGCGGCCATAGCTCATGGCCGTGAAGACCATGGCGATCATGGCGATCAGGATGGAGGTGACCACGTGGCCTTGGCCAGCATTGCTAAAAACACCGTAAGCAGGCATGGGCGCCGTCGGTTGGATGACAATGATGCCGTAGAGGATCAGATCCCAAAGGGTAAGAGATCGCCGAAGGCGCGGAGCGGAGGTGGCACCTGCCAAAGAAGTCTTCAAGCTGCTCGGGTCGGTACTCCGTTTCACAGAAGAGGTGGGGTGCGTGGTCTGGTTCCTAGGTTCCATTTAGCGCGCAGCGCTCGCTATGTGGACGACTTTAATGTTGGGCGGAACGTCAACCAGAGCCACTACACTGTCATTCTGTTTCATCACTCTTGCCTGGAGGTAATCGCCATCCGCCATCGCCGTCACTTCTTTTACGTCACCCGTTACTTCCACTTTGAGCGTGAGGGGAAGATCGTAGATCTGCGAGTCCAGTGGCCAACTAAGGGCAACGTCGACTGATCCGCCGCCCTTCTCGTGAATCTCGATGACGGCTGACTTGCGCTCCTGGATATAGCGCACCACATCTCCGAACGGTGCCGTCCAAATCTCTCGATGCGCGTCCAAATAAGCGGCAAGCTCGTCGAAAGCCGATGCACTGACGGATAGATACTCTCCTCCTATACCGTGGAAACAAAATACTCCCCACTGATGTTGCTGAACGGCCGGATCTGCCATCGCGAGGAGCCCGCTGAAATCCTTCTTCTCGGTCGAACCGAGGTCGGTAATGGCCAGGACGCTGATATCGTCAGGATCCTGCGTCCCTCCGGGTCCGGAGATCCTCGCCCCAAAGGCATATTCAGCGACAAACTTCAGATACAGCACCGAGTTTTTAGCTTGGTCCGCAGGTGGTCCAAAACTCAAATCGCCACATGGATACGCAAAGGTGAGCCCGCGCTGCCGAGGGACGACCTCACTCACCGCCCTCGCAGAATCCCGGATTTCCGCCTGCATCATTTCCGGAGAGTAGTCTTGAGAGTGTGGTTCGATTTCAGGGAGCAGACAAGGATGATGTACAGTATGATCGCCAAGTTCGTTTCCATCTTTTGCAAGTTGTTCCCACTCGCCCTTGCGCTTTTCCCACATACCCAAACCCGTTGACACAAAAAATGTTCCATTCAACCGATGTTTCTTCAGGATCGGCCCGGCTATATCAAGATGGGTAGCCATGGCATCATCAAACGTTAGGGAGATGGCGGCACTTCGGTCTTGCGGCCACCGCGCCACCGTCACTTTTGTTCGAGCTTGCTGAGCTACAACCGAGACGGCACTCAACAAAACAAGCAGGAATGGCAGTAAACCCTTCATAAGCTCTAGAAATTCTCCGTGCCCATTCTGCGTTCTTTGGCGCGGAAACAACTGAAAATAAGTCGGCCTACAACTCAGCTATTCGCAAACTGCATTGCTGTGCTTGCCCATGATCCAGTTTGAGAGGATTCTTCGACTGCGTGCAGTACTCTTTGCACCTTGACGGCGTCTTGGAAATTCGCATGAAATGTCTCATCCTTTTCAAGTGACTGCAGGAAATCAGCCATGGTTAGAATGAACGTGTGCTCATAACCCAGAATGTGTCCGGGCGGCCAGAAATGAGACGTGTAAGGATGCCCAGGGCCTGTCACTAAGACGTTGTGACTGCCGTGCACTTCCTTGGCATCACTGGCATCGAACACGTGGAGGCGATTAAGATCCTCCAAATCGAAACGGATAGCGCCCTTCGCCCCATGGATTTCCAAGTAGTTACGATTCTGGCAGCCGATTGCATAGCGAGTAGCCTCGAAGCTGCCGACGCTGCCATTAGCAAAGCGCGCAAGCATTAATACGGCGTCATCTACCTCCCGGCCTGGAGCAAAAGTGCGGACCAGAGCTGAAACTTCGTCTACCGGTCCATTCAACATCAAAGCCAAGTCGATTGAATGCGACAGCAAGTCCCCCATCGCGCCAGAACCAGCTTCAGATTGCTTGAACCTCCATGCATCGGCGGCAGCCGGCTCCGCTCCCCAACTCTGGAGGTACGTAGCCCTGTAATGGTAGATTTGACCCAATCTTCCCTCGTCCACGAATTTCTTAGCGAGAGCAATCGCGGGTACTCGGCGATAGTTGAACCACACCAGCGTGGGCACATTTTGCGCTGCGTTGGCCATGCCCTCCGATTCCTCTACTGATATGGCGAGCGGCTTCTCACAAAGCACGATTTTGCCTGCTTTCGCGGCGGAGATCGCAATCGGGGCATGGAGGTTGTTGGGAGTGCAGATGTCGATGACGTCTACATCTTTCCGCTCTACTACGGCTTCCCAATCGCCGGCGACTTCCTCCCAGCCCCATTGCGTAGCCATCGACTTAAGCTGCGGCTGATTGCGCCCGCAGATAAGTTTCAATCTAAGGTCATAGGAGGATTCAAAAAAATGGCCAACTTGATGAAAGGCATTGGAATGCGCCCTTCCCATGAACCCATAGCCAATCATCGCCACATTCAGCCGTTTTCGAGATTTCATACTTGCCTGCCTAAGACTTTGCGAAAGGCGTGCACAATATCTTCTTCATCCCGCTCCGTAAGGCACGACGGAATCGCGAGCAGAATGCTGCGTTCGAATAAGCTATCGGCCACCGGACAAGTGCCTTTGTGATAACTGGCAGTCGAACCTTGATTCTCCGACAGTTTCCACGGCGATCCTTTCTTGTCCACACTCGTCTTATTCACTAGACTCGGAATATTGAAATAAATATGAAGACCCCAATTAGTCATCACAACGTTGTTGACTCCCTGTGATGAGGTGACAATGCCTTCGGCGCGCAATGCCTGATTGATTTGGCTAGCGACCTCGGGGGTATCAAAAGTGGAAATCAGAAAGCATCCGGTGTCCCCCTGAGGATCAACAATCTTTCTCAGCCGTAGTTGAGGGAACATTTCCAGCGCCTTGCGAATACGATATTTGCTGCTGTGCATCACGGCGATTATTCGGGGCAGCTTCCTGAGCTGTACTCGCAAGATGGAAGCGCGTAACTCATCGATCCGGTACCCTCGTCCCCACAAACACAGATCAAGATTGTCAAAGATGGCCCGGCCGTTCTGATCGCGAGCATAGCCCGTGTCATGGCAGGCAAAGGCTCGGTCGTAGAGACGGACGTCATTCGTGACAATGGCTCCGCCCTCCCCGCTGGTCATATTCTTGTTCATCTGAAAGCTAAATATTCCGATGTCCCCGAATGTGCCGACTTTTTTCCCTTGGACACTTCCCCCCGCACACTGTGCGCAGTCCTCGAGAAGAAACAATTCTCGCTCGCGGGCTACCTTGAGAAGATCGGTAATGTTTGCAGGCGCCCCACTCATATGGACGACAATAATCCCCGTTGTTCGCGGGGTAATAGATTTCTGGACCGCAACGGGATCAAGGCAGAAAGTTTCATCGATGTCAGCCAACACCGGAATTGCGCCGAGATTCACGACCGCTGCGACGACCGAAACCCACATATAAGCGGGAACAATCACCTCCTGTCCGGGCCCGACACCCAGCGCGGAGAGTGCAGTGTGCAGAGCTCCGGTGCCACTATTGACGGCGATTGTGTGAGCCACACCGAGGAATGACGCGAACTCAGACTCGAAGGCTTCTACTTCCCCTTGTAGGTCGATACCGTAGTAGCGGAATGGCGAGCGACTTTTCAATACCCGCAACGCAGCCTCGACCTCTTCCTGGTCCATGTGGTGAACGCCTGGAAATTCCAGGGGGAGAGGCTCGTTTCGGACCGGCTTGCCGCCCTCGATCGCCAATTTCTCTTCTATCGCTGGGCAATTATCTTGTGTCAGTTTCATTTTGCGTCACCATATGATTGATTTTTGGATCTTTCTTAACTGCCCGTCTTGCTCTTCACCTGTTGAGCGCGTTCTGCGGCTTCCGCTTGAACGCTCCTGCTACTCCACAATGCGGTCGTGATCGAAATCGCTGGCACCTTCAAGCGGAGCACTCGATCATGAAACGTCAGGCCCACTTCCACGTCTTCGTTTTTGCTGTTCATCAGCTCGGTCACAATCTCGCCATCCGGCGCTTTGAACGCCATCACCCGCACTCCGTCGAGTGATCCGATAGTCTCAATGCGAATGTCCCCTGGGCGTACGAATTTGCTGAAGTGCGCGAGATAATAGTAGAGGCCCGTGTAGGTGACCTTCTTCGATCGCCGATCAATGATAACCACTGGGTGCTGAACGTTCGGGTCGGGGTTCCCATGAATTTGCGACACGGACCAAGGACCGCCCTTTTCGTCCAAAATCATGTTCCAGTAGATCCAAGCGGACGTGTAAACCTCGAGATCGTTGAAGATCTGGTTGCCCCAGTAATCACCGTCCTCAAAGTCGAAGCGGGGAAGGGGCATGGATTTCGGGGTGCCTGAATCGTAGGCGTAGCAAATCTCCGTCATCCATAACGGCAGGTCCGGATATTGACGATGCAACTTCAGGATTTTGTCCCAGTCTTTATCGTCATATCCGTGATACGGTATGATTGAGACATACTGACGGGCTCCGGGATCATCTAGCAACAACGGATAATTGCGGCCTGCATCTTCTCGATTCGGCGCTTCGCTCAACATAATGCGGGTGCGAATGCCTTCTTTTCTAAAAAGCGGACCCACGTGGTCCCTGAGCAGGGCGCCGATCTCGTTGTATGAAATCTTGGTGTAGATGTCCGGCTCATTAAAAAGACTAAGGTAGTCGATAAATACCCCGTGCCTTTCGTATTCCTTGAGATAGCGGAGATAGTAATGAGCTAGCGCATCATAATATTGTGGATTCACGTCCTGGTTCTTGTCCACATCGACCAGCATCCAATCAGGTGGATAATCCATCGGAGCTTGTAAAACAAAATTGCCATAACGTCGAGCCAGCTTGATAAAAGTGATCAGCCCATTTGGACCGAGGTCACGCGCTATGGAAAAGTGGTTCATGGCGACGTCACCAGGTACGCTGTCATAACTGTAGAAAGGTCCCGCTGACATGAAATCCGTGGAGGCAATCACGGTCTTCATCGCGGAGAAGCCGGCGCCCTTCTCGGGATCGAAGAGCGCGCGCAAAACAGATTCGCGCTCACTTCGGGGAAGGCTGTTGATGCAAATGAGGCCCGCTTCTAAGAAGGAAGCCCCAAAGCCGTCGATCTTCTGGTACTTGATGTCGTCATTGATCTCGAATTTCACGATCGAGGGATTTCGATCCTGCTTGAAGCGAAGAGCTGGCTTTGGAGTTATGCGATCCCCTCCCTTTGAGGACACGAAGACCTTGACATCCTGGGCTACCACTCCGGTGGAGAAGGCCGCAAAGTAAACAGCAGTCACGATCCATACCATCGCAAGCTCGACCAGAGAGTCTCTGGAGCCGTGCATGCGGACCCTCGTGTCCATTTCTAGCCTGCTTTCTTGTCCATCGTGAAACTCCCTCTCGTGTGCTTGGCGGTTCACATTCCGGAGTTTCACCAGTGGACTCCTGTATCTGTCAAACGTTTGTCGCCTCCCCGACAGAGCCGGAGGGCCTTTGTGGGCAAGAGACCAAGCCAAACCACATCAGCCCGACAGTTTAGGAGGTCAGAAGTACAACTTCGCACCGAGCTGCACCTCGCGAGGACTGTTCGCCTGGCACGAGATTACTCCAAAATCCGGAGCGTTGACCGTGCTTTGTGGAGCGCAAAGCTGCGGGTGGTTAAATGCATTGAACGTTTCCAGTCGCATTTCCAGATGCGCGGCTTCGCTAATTCTGCTAATAGGAATCTCCTTGAATATGGATAGGGAAGCGTTACGAGTGCCTGGAGCACGAACATTCGGCAGCACCGGGGGACCGTTTCCAAGGGTAAACGGTGCAGGCACGACCGCCACTTGTGCATTGGCGAAGTATTGGTTCACCAAACACGAATCACTGCAATGATTTTGTTGAAGTGGCGCGAGCAAATTAGGTTGCTGGCCGTAGGTGGGGATGGGTATTCCTCCGGTCAACGAAAAGAAGACCGGCATGCCACTGGCGAACCGCAAAATGCCGTTGGTTTGCCACCCGCCCAAAGTCCCCTCAAGCAGCCCTGCCCACTTCGCTCCCCAGCGACGTTTTCGGCCAAATGGAAGCTGATAAACATAGCTGGCTTGTAGCGTCTGCGGAATGTCAAATGTAGAGAGACCGCGTTCAGCGGAAGGGTTGTTAGGGTCTTGCAAGTGAAGAGGAGGACCGAGGTAGGTCCAGTTGTCTCCCACCACCGAGCTATCGTCGATTGATTTGGACCAGGTGTAAGTCATGAGGAACTGCAACCCATGCGAGAAGCTCTTCTCTGCCCGTACCTGGAGCGCGTGATAGATGGAATTGGCCCAAGGGGGCTCGTACAGATTCATGCCGGTGAATTGCGGATAAGGAATTTGGAGCTGCCAAGCAGGGACCGTCGGGGCAGAAAGGCCGCTGGAAAGATTGGTAACAATACCGTAAAACGGATTCGGTACCGATGACTCCAAATTGGCTATTTGCGCCGGAGAGAGTTTCTCCACCCAGGGCCCAAGGAAATCCAGACTGTTGAAACCACCATATAAGAGGTGGGTGCCCTTGGTGCCCACATAGTTGGCATCGATCACTACCTGGCCGGGCAGTTGCTGCTCGAAACCGAAGCTCCATGACTGAGTCTGAGGCGGTGTAATCCAGGCGCGGATCGGTCCGCTTACCGTGAAACCGACATTGGTCAGAGCACCGAGACTACTGCCGGTCAGCAGCAAGAAACCATTTGGGAATGGATTACTCAGTGTCGCACCGGGAGTGGCCAAGTTGTTTTGGTAAGTTGGTATCCCGTTTGTTATCGTTTGAAAGCCGTCTTCGCCAGGCTGGAATCCAACCGAGCCGGCAGCGAATGCGTACATGTTGTAAAAGATGCCATAACCTGCCCGGAGAACTGTGCTCGGGGTGATGCGGTAAACCAGGCCGATGCGGGGTTGCCACTCACGCCAGTAAACGGGCACCTGGGTCCGATTCGAAGGTGTCACAAAGACATCTCCACCTTGGAGATTGGGCAATCCGGGAACCTGAAGTGGGGAGGGAACATTTGGATCGAAGTAGTTCAGACGGTTAAAACGCTCCGTTTGAGGAAATTCCACATCGTAACGAACTCCCAGGTTCAGAGACAACTTATCGTTGACTCGCCAGTTATCCAATGCATATCCACCAGCCTGTCGGCTTGTCATGGCCGATGCCATGCTGACCATATATTGATTAGGATTGTCCGTACTGGTACCCGTGAGAAATGTCGCCAGGGCGTCACCGCCGCCTGAGCCTGGAAACTCTGAGGTGCCAAACTGGTCAAAAGTGAATTGCCCACCTGGTTCTCCGGGAAGGTAAGTATTGCTCTGGGATGCGCGGAATTCGCCACCAAACTTGAAATCATGCTTGCCCACGGTGTGATTCAAGCTGCCTATGACATCGTGGGTCTGCCGCCAGAAGTTGCCGATCGTGTATTCCTGTTGCCCAATGTTGTTGTCCGGGCCTGCAGGAACGTAACCACCACCGAGAATGATATTCGGCGAAACCGGAGTTCCAGACGCTAACATGTAGGCGGGCATTCCCAGGGTCGTTACAGGACTAAAGTTGGGGAACAGGCTTCCCACGCCGCCGTCCCGCCCACCCGAGCGAACAAAACCATAGCTGAGGCTAAATACGGTCAAAGGACTGATATTGCGATTGAGATTCAGCGCGATATTGGTTTGAGACGGGTGATTCGGACCATTCGAGCAAGGGTCTAACGCGTTATTCCAGCACAAGGGGTTGGTCGACAACCCCCAAGCATGCGAATACCTTCCGTTCAGCTGAGTGCGATTATTGATTAGCCGGTCGATGCGCACGTCGAACTGGTTGGTGTCGATGATGTTGGAGCTGCTTGCCGACCAATTATCGTACGGGTTGTAGTTGGGGGCGCCGACGTTAGATGTAGGCGGCGGGAAGTATGACATGATTTTTTGAGCTACCGGGTCGATCAAGTTTCCGGGAACCGGAGGAGGCTGTAAGACGGTACCATTCAACACCGGACTACCGGGACTCTGATATGCAAGCAGGTTGTTGAACGGAATGTAATTCTGTCGCACAGGACCACCCTGGTTCGGGTCAAAAACGCCCGTGTACGGATCCCAAATTTGGCCGGCCGGATCGGAACACAGGCCCTGCGCATTGAACGTTGCGCCCGCTGCGGGCCCATTGGGGCCATCCCCACCACAGAGCTCGCCGAAGTCACCGTTACGCTCCGTTGCGCTGGGAACGCCCGCGGCAAACGTGGCCAGACTGCGCACCCTGGAGCCTTCGAAATCGAAGAAGAAAAAGGTCTTGTTCTTTTGGATGGGGCCACCCAGAGTGCCGCCAAAGTCGTTATAGTGCAGACTGGGAATTGGAATGTTATTCGCATTGTTGAACCAATTGTTCGCGTCGAGCCCGGCATTCCGGAAGAACTCATAGAGAGTCCCGTGGAACTGATTGGTGCCAGACCGCATCACCACGTTGACAACGGTGCCCCCGCTATAGCCCACGTCAGCACTGAAGTTGTTTTGCTCGACTTTAAATTCCTGAATCGCATCTACTGAAGGCTGATATCCGGGATATTTCACCTCGAAATCATTAACCGTGGTTGATATCCCGTCTAACAAAACATCACTAGTGACGCCTCGACCTCCGTTTGAGATAAAGTTGGTACCTACCCCGCTACCGGTTGCAGTTGGGGTCGGCACTCCGCTGCCTGCAGTTTGGGTAACTCCGGGCGCGAGGAAGACCAGATCATAAGAGGAACGCCCGACCAAAGGGAGGTCATTCATGAATCTACGATCCACGCTCTGGCCAGTGGTAGCGGTCTGAGTATTTAACAACGGGGCCGTGCTCGACACGTCAACTGTTTCGTTGAGCACACCGACTTCGAGCGTCAGATCAATACTGCCGGATTGTGCTACAGTCAGCGTAACAGCCTCTCGAAGTGTGGTCTTGAAACCCTTCGCCTGCACTCTCAGACTGTAGGCACCGGGCGGAACATTTCTCAGAAGATACACTCCTGAACTATTCGAGGTGGTGCGATAAATGAGACCTTTATCAATATCCGTAAGAGTAACCTGAGCAGCTGGAACGACGGCGCCGGAAGAATCCTTCACCACGCCCGTCAACGAAGCCATGTAGAGCTGTGCTTCAGCGGTGACGAACATCAGGGCAGGAATGGAAAGAAGCAGCAAGAGCATCAAGCATTTTGCCCTGTTCCATCGCTGGCATAGCAACAGCTTGTCGCCTTGTCGCCGCACAGTAGTTCCGCTGAGATTCATGGTGGAAGTCGTCTCCAAACTCATGGCTGTAGTCCCGGACGTTTCGGCCGCATTTGTTGTGCTGTCCATGACGCTTGCCTCCGAAAACACCTGAACTTATCTGCACGACTCTTGGTTCAAGTGATAGTAAACGCATTTACTGTACCTGTTTACTCCGGTAAAATGAGATTTGTCAAGGTTTTTTTCATCGGGACGAGAGGCGGACTTTTGCAGTCCACTATCACGGGCCCGAGGATAAGTTGTGGCATTCGCCGCTGGATGTATTGAAGGCGGTGAAGGGGTATGGATCCGCGCATCGGGTGCTGCATTGATGTTGGGCATACGGTTCGCACCGGCACGGATGTGGTGCAGGCGATCCACGAAGCAGGACCGAGGCTGTTTAACGTACACATGAAAGACCTCACGAACTTCGAGAGCAAGGAGAGTCAGGTCGCAGTGGGAGACGGCATCATGCCGGTGCGGAAGATGTTTGGAGCCCTCATCGCGACGAGGTACAAGGGCTTCGTTGATCTGGAATATGAGATCCATCCCGACGATCCGATGCCGGGCGTTATTAGCAGCTTAATACGACATTTTATGGTTGCAACTACATCACGGAGGTCAATACTGGCCTGTTCATTACCAGTACACTACACTGGTTGGCTTGGACGCCTTGGTCAAAGGCGCAATGGCGCCATTTCGGGAGAAGCAAAGCCGTGAGCAAGCCACGCCTCGCCATAGTCGGCATCGGCCAGTATTATCGTAAGCTCGAAAGTGCCATCAACGAGTATTTCACACCAGTCTTGAAGGCCGACATTGCTGAGGTACAAGCAGCGGGCGATGCTCTAAGACCTATGGTGCTCAGTTCCCGCCCTGACGCGATCCTGCTTCTGACACCGAACCACATTCATGCCAAGCAGATATTGGACCTGGCAGACCTCCGAATTCCTACGCTTGTTGAAAAACCACTCGTGACAACCGAGAAAGACCTTGATCTTGTCTTGGAGAGCCTAAGGGTTAACCCCTTGCTGTACTGTTCCGATTTCTACCTGGATGTGCGAGCTGCTCCACTCTTGGCATGGCTGGGTCGGCCTTATTCGGCATGCTTGAAAAAATGGATTGTGGTTGAAGCGGACGGGAAAGGTCTTTGGGGTAAGGGGCCATCCGGAGTTGGAGCGATCACGCGGGCAGAAGCCGTGCTGCTTGAAGGCGAAGGGCCAGCGCGAAGTTTTGACGGTAGGGAATGGTTATGGGACCCACTACACGGAGGCGTGCTTTGGGACCTCGCGTACCACTGCGTTGTTCTGTGGCACGGTCTGTTCGAAGGACCGCTCTCGTTAGTTTCCTACAATGCCGGCCGGGTACGAAATGCTCTCGCTCGGCCTGCTGCTGAGACTTATGCAACGTTGGAGCTTCACTCTTCTACAGGAATTCCGTTTTTCGTGCGTGTCGGGAAATACCAGGAACATGAGAATCATCGATCGTTCCGAATCGTGGGCACGAACGGGCAGGCTTGCATGATGTTTCGGGACCCAAACGTCTTCCTGGTCCAAGCTCAAGCAGCAGAGTCCGTTGCTATTCTGACAGGTAGTTTCTATAGCCACGGTGTCGAGGCATTCCGCGAGTATGTCGAATCGGAACCGTCGCAGCCTCACGGCCTTGAGCACGCTATAGCAGCAACGCGCCTGATCGCTTCCGTCAAGCAGCTGCAACAGGCAACTTAATTCATCTTCGGAATGACAATTCATGACTTCAAGCACTCTGCGCTCCAGAACTCGTAAATGCCTTGAGGAAAGATTGCTCATGACCAGATCGCAAACGGGATCACGACAAAGAATAGTCATCTCCTCGAATGTGTCGTGGCGAAGGCGGAGTCCCATTGCCGGGGAATTGTTGGAATTGTTCCCGCGACTGAGGTTCATCGTAACCAATCTGCAGACGCCCAGGGTCAAAGTGACGCTGCTGCAATGGCTTGAATTAAACTCGCTTGTCCAAATGGGAGCCTCCCTTACGGAATGCTCGGGAAATCACCGGACGCGGCGGTCGACTCTCTGACAATCAATTCCGGCTTGACCTTACGGTGAACGGGGCTGACCGTCGTGTTCTTGCGATGGGCACGAATGGCCTCCATCAGAATTTCCGCTCCCATCGAAGCCAGGCTTTCCATGTGTTCCCGGACGCTGGTCAGGGCGGCAATACCGCGAAACTGGACTGGCAGGTTCACGGTGGCAGTCCTACCGGCATCGTGGTGGAACGCCGGATCGATGAAACTGACAGTGCGAAAGAAACTTGGAGTCGAATTGCAAAACTACCACCCACAGCGACCGAGTACAGCGACTCCAGCCTCAAGAAGGGTGAGCGGTTCGCATACCCGGGCGCAAACTCATTCTCTCGCGCAACCGCAGAGGGAAACCTGCTCGACCTGCACCCCACAGTCAAGCCGGTCGCTCTCGTCGCCGATGCCATCATGGACTGCTCCTCAAGAGGCGACATCGTCCTCGACCCGTCCCATTGCCGAGTGCGAGCGCCTGCGCTCTGCGAAGCTTGGCATCTCCTGCATGATCGCCCTGAGGACGCGCCGCCAGAAGGCGGGGCCTTTTCTCATCTTCGGGAGTATCGAAGAGCCGCGTGTGGAGCAAACAGCCAAAAGCGAAGAGGGAAAAGCGAAGATCTAAAGGGCCATCCGTCTTAGCGTACGATTTATAACGTCCTCGGGAATGACCTCTTTAGGGACACGCCCTTCAGATTGCTGTTGCAGGAGGGATCCTGGTAACACTTGCGGAACGCCGGTACGACCAGCGCCTGCTCCACGGTCGGATCATTAAAGTTCGCCAGCGTCTCGGTGGTACGGTGTGCCTCGGAGCTGTCCCCGGTCTTCTGGTAAGCTTCGGCCAACAGTTGCAACGAAAATGGATTGTTGATGTCCTCTTCCAGATGCGCGATTGCATCCGTGTACTTGTGGCCGGAGAACAATACAGCGCCCGCGGCTCCGTGGTAGGCGGAGTCGATAATCTTGTCGTTTGAATTCTCCGACATCCGTTCCAGCTGCGCCAGAGTGGAAGTGATCATTTCCTTGTTACCCATCTCGACCACGACGTCGACACGAGCGCGCAGGATCTGGGCCAATTCTTGTTGAATGGCGGCTGCCATCGCATTCTTGCCTTGTTGCGCGACCGCCTGGGCTTTGGCGAGGAGCGCGATCGCCTGCTTGGGACGCTGCTGGTACATCGCCATTTGGCGCCAGGCGTCAGCCTCCGGCTGGCTCATGTGCTTGGCATGCGCGTAGACGGCAATGGCCTGGAAGGCGCGGTCCGCTCCGGCATAGTCGCCCTCGCGCACATAGGTGATGGCCTCTCTGGTCTGCCATTGAATGCGGTGCAGTTCCGGCAGAGAAAATTTCTTGAAGCCAATTTCGTACTCCTGGCGCGCCCGCGCCTGGTCTCCCATCAGCGAATACGTGTCCGCGATTCCGAATTGCGACGAATAGAAGTTGGCATCGATGGCCAAGGCGGCCCGGTAGTGCTCGATCGCCTGATCGAACCGTCCCGCCATACGCAGAATTTCAGCGTAGGAATCCTGCGGGTTCGGGTCCTGGGGCAACGCCGCGACATACTTGTCCATCAGCGCAAATGATTTCTCGAACTGCCGCGAGTAGGCGTAGGTGTAAGCGGTATTGTTCATGAGGCCGGGAGAGTCGAGCCCCGAATTCTCAAAAACGGCAATGGCCCGGTCATACTGCGTTTGCTGCGTCAGCCACCAGTTCGCCAGAAAGACAACCCATTTGTCGTGAGGATAGCGGCTAAGCACATCGTTCATTTTGGTGATGGCCGGTATCAGCTTGTGATCGTTCGCGTCCTGCAGCCATTCGATGACCAATCTCTCGGCGGCACTGGCGTGACTGCGGCAGGCAAAGGCTTTCTGCTGCTCGCGCACCTGCTCGGCAGGGTCCAGGCTGGTCTGCGACAAAAGCTCATGCCCCATGGCGAAATTGGGATCGATCTTGAGCGCTCTCCGCAAAACCTCAATCGCCTGTGCCTGCTCAACCTGGTCGAGGTCGAGGTCCCAAGCCTCCTCCACCAGACGCCGAACCTCCTCCGACTTGGTCGTCAGAGGCAGCACGTCCGCCCGCTGACTGGTGTGAGCAAACACAGTTCCGGCGGAAAGCAACAAACTGACGGCGAACACCGTGCGTATCATTCTGGAAATCGTCGCTCCCTGAATCATGACTAGTTCCCTCTCAATAAGTAGCCCTGCTCGACCGGTAACTTGCCGTCAATTTTCACCACCCGCACATCCTTGGTAAGCGAGTAGAGATCCACCACCCCAATTGCTCCTCGAGTGTTGGCGACAAAACGTTGGACCGCGTCATCGGAATCCGCTACCACAATGGTCCCCGCGTGCGCGCGAATGAAGGTGCGCGCTTCGTCCGCCGTCATATTGAAGACTCTCCTCAAGATGAGCTGCATGTCCGTCGACGACGGATCGCGCAGTACGATCGTGATCGGCTTCCCGTCCGGCCAGTTGCGAGTGTGCGCGTTGAAGATCTTCACCAGTTCCGCGCTCGTGAGATTGGTGGTGGAGTTTGCGGAATCCGCTATGATCGCAAGCTGCTTCGCCTGGCCGGTCCCGGAGGCCGCGGCCACCCACACCAACGCCAGCAGCAGGCGCCAAAGTTTCATAGGGGTTTATTCTCTGTCGCGGGAGGTTACGGCAACAGATAACCGAGGTAATGAAGCCATCTTTGATTTCTGCCGGAGTGCTAATTCGCACTCCGCCGTTTTTTATTGGATTGGAGGTCAGCGCGCAGTGGTGTCAAATTCCGGGCCGGATTTCCGAATTCCTTCCGGCTAGCGCCCTGTGGTTCGTCAAAACCTCACGCGCTAGCAAGAGCTTTCTTCCTGTCATTCGCCAAAATCATGATCTGCTTTTGAAACAACGGCTTGCATCACAGCATTTACATTCCTTCTCTGCTACAAATTCTTCCCATGTTCCGCCTCCTCAGGTTGTTTCTTCGTTCCTTCCCACGGCTCTTCCGCTCCCGGCGTGATTTGGTGTTGGAAAACCTTCTCCTTCGACAGCAACTCATAGTTTTGAAGGCTCGCCACCCCAAACCGAGACTGCGGCCCGCCGACAAGCTGCTCTGGATTCTTGTTCGACGGTGGTGGCCCGGCTGGAAGCAGCCGCTGATGGTAGCCGTGCCAGAAACCGTCGTGCGCTGGCATCGCGCCGGGTTTCGTCTGTACTGGTCCTGGCTCTCCCGTCATCGTGCTCGCCTGGGAAGAATCCGCATCGGCAAAGAACTGCGCGAGCTTATCTTTCGCATGGTGGCCGAGAATCCCACCTGGGGCGCCCCTCGCATCCATGGAGAACTGCAAATGCTTGGCTTCAATGTTTCGGAACGGACCGTCTCCCGCTGGGTGCAGCGTGCTCCCAGAAGCCCCGAATCAGGCCGGCGGTGGAAGACTTTTCTTCGCAATCATCGCGAAGCGATCGCCGCCCTGGACCTCTTCACCGTTCCCACTCTCACTTTCGGTGTCTTGTATTGCTTCTTCGTCATTGGCCACGACCGCAGACGAGTCCTGCACTGCAACGTCACCCGGTATCCGACCAGCGCTTGGGTCGTGCAGCAACTGCGTGAGGCTTTCCCTTACGATTCAGCCTCCAAATACCTGATCTTGGATCGCGACACCAAGTTCGGATTTGAAGTCCTGGCCGCTGTGAAATCGCTGGGTGCAAAACCAGTCCGCACCTCCTTCCGAAGTCCGTGGCAGAACGGAGTCGCCGAGCGCTGGGTGGGCAGTTGCCGGCGCGACTTGCTTGATCATGTCATCGTCTTCAACGAGCGCCACCTCAAGAGGCTTCTTGCAGACTACGTACGCTACTATCACGAGGATCGAACTCACTTGGGCCTGGAGAAACAAACTCCCGGACGACGCAGCCGTTCCATTCCACGAGAGTCAGTCTCTGTGATATCTCGGTCGCGATTGGGAGGTCTGCACCATCGCTACGATCGTGCGGCCTGAATCCATTCGAACTGCTCGCTGCCAAACATGAGCAATCTAGGAATAACTCCGTTCTCATGAGGAAAACCTTGCGGAAAGTGCGTCGGTCTTGCCTTGAAATGCAGATCCCGCATTCATTCGTTCAGCAATACTCAATCAGTTTTCTTGCTGAGATCCGCAACGTAATCATTTTGGCGAGGCACAAGATGAAAGGGTCGCCGACTATCCGCCCGGAACCTCGTTCGTTCACTTCCTCGAAGCCCGTTTGAACTAAGCCGCTGGCGCGGCGGACGCTACCGCGTGGGCGGCCCCAGCATGGTTGCCCGTGTAAGGTTTGGGTCACAAGGAGGTCACTGTGACCCATCTCAGAAAGCTGATGCTGGAGGAAC
>Ga0208034_1000476_pt1 | contig 32358 bp, 35 predicted proteins | sample June2015DPH_8_10_FD_184699 | JGI IMG/M metagenome (GOLD analysis project Ga0208034, IMG submission 184699) | Peatland microbial communities from SPRUCE experiment site at the Marcell Experimental Forest, Minnesota, USA - June2015DPH_8_100... | ecosystem: Environmental > Terrestrial > Soil >...
CGGTAAGTATTTTTTGGTAAGGTCGTGATGGCCGCCTTTGCCCAAGTTGCGTGCGCAACGGCGTTCGTTTTGGGGTGGTCAACTCATAAGAAAAAACAATATAATAAAAAATAAGAGACTTTTATCTTAAGTCTTCGCCGCAGCCATCACAAATGACGGTTTGCGGAACATTCGATCCATGCTCGTAGTTGTACGTTGCTGTTTTGCTTCCGCACTTATGCCTGCGAATCAACTCGACCTTTTGATAGTCGCCTCTGCGCGGATAAACTGTTGGTTGCTTTCTTCTTTGTGTATTGTAACTCACTTTAGACACCTAAAAGAAAAATGAGAAATTTAGTCTGGAATGCTTTGTAGAAGACCTGTTTTTTCCATCGTTATTAAGGAATCTAAGACGTCGACCAGATTTATATTTAGGTCTTTGGCAATTTGGTTTTCTGTTGCTGTTTTATGGCTCTTCAAGTATTCCAGGATTTTGTCGTTGTTTTCTTTTTTTGCCATGCTTGTCACCATAATTGGGGTGTTACTGGTTTGTTTGCTTTTTGTGTGCTTGGTCCGGCTTCGGCGAGCATCCAGCGGCGTCGACTTCTTTTATTCTCTGCCAACATTATCTCTATACCGAATTTGCTTCCGTCTTTGTTCATTATCGGCCTTAAGAAGCCCACGTACATTTTTCCGTATCCATGACTGAATTCTTTGATAGCGCCCACTTTCCCGGTCTTCATAAGATCCGCACCCATTTTCCGCAGACCATCTGCATCTGAGTCGCTTTCGCCCCAGACTTCCAAGAAACTGTACGGCAAAAAGTTTTGTGGCACATCAGCATCTACAGGCTCCACTTTAATTTCTTTAGTCTTAGCGACAATCACTGGCTTTAATGATCCATCAGGCATAACTTGAGCGGTGCCCACATCTGCTTTAGCTACCTCATTACCGTTTTCATCGAACCACTTCTCAACTTTGGCAGGACCAACAAACTCTCGATGAACGATTTCACCCTTGGACCCAATATGCTTAATCTGGATCAACGGATCCGTCTTCTCAGTCTCATAACGGATATCCGCCGAAACCTTAACACCATCTCCATCATAGCTTAATTTTGCTTTGAAGCCCGGCGGCAATTTCTCTTCAATCACATCAGCTGCAGGAACAGTTTGAGGCACCTTCAGAACCATAGTCTTCTGTTTCTGCTTCTGAGCAGCCTTCACCGGCCTAACTTGCTTCGCAGCGGCTGATTTGCTCTGAGCTTTCTTCAATTTTGCATTAATCGTAGTATGTATGGCAGTTTTGCGTTTAACAACGGCGTATTGTTGAGACGTTTTTGGCTTATTCAAACTCTAACACTTCAAAAGAAAAAAGAAAATTTAACATGCCTGCTATACATGATGTATAACATCACTAGTGTTTGGGTGCGGGTTGATTTGGGAAGTCAGTTGACCTGGACGTTTGCCATCGTTGACTAGAGAAAGTGTTATCCCAGTCCTTCAGGTCCTGGCCGAATTTGGCTCTTACGGAAGCATCGATTTTCTTCTGGGTTTCAGGCAGAATAGAGCGTTCAGCAAACACGTGGGAGTTGCCGCCGCAAAGGATCTCGCCAGTGCTGGGATCCGTATTCAGGTCCTCATATTTCTGCAGGAGAGGCTCAACCTTATCTAAGGCAGGCCCATCGGCCCAATAAACATGAATGGATTCACCCATTGAATAACGGCTCGTTTTAACGCGAAAATCGACACCTGAAAACTTCTGTTTCAGCAGTTCTCTTATGAGCTTAGCCTTCACTGTGACATCCTGGTCCTCTATGGATTTTTTTGGGTCATAACCCTCCGTCATCTTCGTTGACGTTTGCTGCACTGGAGCCTTGACGACCGGTTTAGTTTTGGCTAAAAGGCCAGGCAACTTCGTTTGTGTTTGCCTTTGTCTTTGGTCATACTGTTTCTTTCCAGTTTTCTTGTAGGGCATTTTAATCCTCCAAGTTTTGACCGACACGCGTTTGCCATTCGTTATCAAAATTGCATATCAACTTGAACAATTCAGTTTCATCAGTATCTTCAGAAGGAATCGCTAACCATTTCTTACCCTTACTCAAAACGATGCGGCTGCCCTCTTCATTATCCTGCACTCTTGTGGTCAATGTCACGCCGAGAATGGTAATTTTCATTTTCTCTTTTTCAAAAATTTGTTGCAGCCTTTTTGTAATGTTCCTATTCGGTAATCGTAACTGGCGATTTTGTCGGCGTGGTTGTTGATAAGACATTAAGTTTGGCCTTGATAGAGAAATAAACTTAGTTTGGGAGGGTTACTTGTGAGGTGGGTTTGTCGGGTCTTTCTCGGAGGAAGTCTGGCATGCGCAGGACTCCGTTTGGTGTGCGATTAAGAAATTTGACTTCAACAACAAGTTCGGGTTTTACCCAGCTGAGCGCTTTAACGTCTTCCGGGACTTCAACCAATGACGTTTTCGTGGTCTTGAGGGCCTGCATCTTCTTCAGCATAATGGCCAAATCTTTGTTTTTCAGTCCTGCAGTTCTGCCAACATAATGCAGTTTGCCTTGTTTATCTCTCTGGGCCAGAATCATGGAGCCAAAAGTAGAGGCTCTTGAATTGTTTCCCTGGGTATAGCCGACTACTATGGCTTCGTCGCTTTTCCAGTTTTTAACTTTAAGCCATTCAGGTGTTTCTTCGCCCTGTCGATAGGGGCTTTCTGCTTCCTTTTCAACAACTCCCTCGAGTTTTCGTTTTTCAAGTTCTTGAGCCTGTTTTTCCTTCTCCTTTACGCCTTTGACTGTTTTTGGCCTGATCAAGTATTCAGTGTCTTTGGGGATAATTTCTTGCAGTATGTCCATTCTATCGTCGAATGGTACTTGCTGCAGGTCGTCACTATCCACGTAGAGTACATCAAAAATCACTAACTTCGCTTCAACATCATTCTTCTTAATGGTTTCCGGGGTGGCTAAAGCGTTTAAAAAGAAGTCTCTGTCAGTTCCCTTCTTAAAGAAGGTGAACTCAGCATCCCAGATCGCCCGGTCCACTGGTAGCTTACGAACGGCCTCTACAAGTTCCGGATGGTTCTTTCCGTAATCGTTAACCCACTTGCGGCTACCCATGATTTGAACATCATTAAAATCCTTAATCACGAATGACCTGGTTCCATCGAATTTGCGTTGTTGTCTCTTTGTTGGAGCCTTAATGTCAGCTCTTACTCCGTCTTGGACGCCCATGGGCGCAATTTTCTGGTGGTAGATCGCTGGTGCTGGCGGAGGTGCCTTCTTTTTGCGTCCTCCATATGAAGAAGTCTGGCGAGGCTTGTAACTCGGCATAATGGTCGATAGAAAAATGTTTTTTAAAATGCGTTAGCGTCTGCCTTTTTTCAAGTACCAGTTGCTTATTGTCCTATGTTCTGCCATAACTTTTGCATTTTCTTTTTTTGGAAATAGCCTCGGAATATTAACGCTTTTATGAGCGAGTTCTCTATCTTGATGCATGATTGAAATAAAGGAAATGCCGGATGGCAGTTCTTTTATCATTTCGTCTGTGGCTGATTTTTGTGACGCGATGGGATATTGTGAGTTTAAAGCTAAACATTTTTTGAAAGGTATCAGACCGCCTCAAACCAAAATAACTATAGAGGGTACAAAGGCACATGAGAAGCAAGAACAATATGAAAGAGAACACTTTGAACTTGTTCCAATAAACAAAGAAGAACTTGCAAATTTAACTAAAGATGTGGAGTGTGCCTACGAAGCCATTCAAACAAGACTTCTTGTTCCGTTGAAGTTTGGTGATGAAAAACTGTTAATGCTAATTTTTGGCAGAGCTGACAAGCTAATAAGAAATAAGGGAATGCTAATAGTCGAAGAATCCAAGTTTCCAGATAACGCAACAAGATTCTTGGAGAAATTTGAACCTTATCCAGACCAGAAACTGCAGACTCTGCTTTATCTGAATTCTCATTTCACTAGCGCAAGCTCCTTCGAACCTTCAGATTGGTTTGAGATTCCTCATAACGAGAAGGTCTGGATAATTAACATTAAGAACAAGAACACTGGTGAAAGCATCAAAATTTTTAGGGGAATTCAAACGAGGGAAGCAGAAGAATTCTTGAAGGATAATTTAAGAAGATTCGCATTGATAACATTAGGAAAATTGGAACCTAAACATCATCAAAACGTAAGGAAATGCAAACCTTGCAGATTCAAAGACTGTGAATATATGATAAAATGAACTCTTCGTTATTCTGATTATTGTTGTTATTAACGCGATTAGTTTGACTGATGCCTTCATGGAGGAAAAGGACCTTTTAAGAATGAAGGGTTTAGCTTTTCTGCCATCTTCACAGTTCCGCCCATCTTTTGATGAACTCATCTGCAATAACCTGTGGTTTGTCATATCTCACTTTCTCGGCAAGAAACTTCGTCCATTTTTGAAGTAATTCTATAGGGTCAGCATCAGGAAGTTGTTCAATAACTAAAGTTTTAGCTCGGCGTTCGTCTTGGGTTATTCCGCTACGTTGATCTGACATATTTAGTTCACCTCAGGGTGTAAGTAATTTATCTTCTTGCTTCTTAGCATTTAACATCTTTAACAACTCCATTCCTTCAGGCGTACCTGTAAGCGCGCCGCGCAAACGTAAAGTTTGTTTCGGTTAGCATCTGCCTAAACGAATTTTTATCTATTAGGAGTAAAAACACAATGGCCACTACATTTGACCCTGACACTGAAGAATGGCTATCCGCCATAAAAAAGAGCTCTTCTGACACCTACCGTTCTGGGCTGATCCAGTTCCAGCAGTACCTAAGAGGTCTTCCGGATCCTTCCTGGCAAGCCTCAGCTGCGCCCCTAAAACTCTTCCTGGATCAGGTTGCTGAAGACCAGGACCTGCCTGCACGAGAACGCAAAAGAGTTGCACGAACTATTCTGCGAGGCTACGTTATTTATTTGAAAGATCATGGCTTTCTGCCTAAGAGTATTCACGGCTACATTAACCCCATACAAAGCATGGCCGCTTACTTTGAAGTTGAAGGGATAACTACCCGGTTCATCAACATGCCCAAGGCGAAAGTTAAGACTAAACCACACCCTTGGACCGTGACGGATTTTGAGAAATTTATGGTCCTGCTGCAGAAGCCAATGTACCAGTCGATAACTTCGCTGTACTGGCAAAGCGGCTTAAGCGTCAGTGATGAACAACGCATCTTATTCGGAGGAATCAAAGACGAATTCGAAGCTGAAGTCTGCCCTATCTGCCTGGACTTCACCAGTGAAGGCCGCCACAAAACAGGCGTAGAATTCCGCACATTCTTTGGTCCAGAAACCATTGAGCTGCTCAAACGGTACTTCAAAGCCGAAGGCACACCAGAAGCCGAAGACCTCCTCTTCCAAGTAACGGACCGGGCGATTCAAAAATATTATGCAGTAAGAGCCAGAGAAATACTCGGCGACTACCCAGGACGCAATCCAATGAGCGAACACACCCTGCGCAAGAAATTCCGAACAAACGTAGTTAACGCCGGCTGCCCCGAAAGCTACGCTGAATACTTCATGGGCCACGACCTCGAGGGCGACCTACGAAAAACCTACACTAATATGAGCAATGACCAATGGCGAGCTGAATACAAAAAATATCTACCTGCCTTAGCCTTCAAAGTGCCCAAGGTGAAAATATGAGTTTTTTTGCTCCGCGCGCGCGAAATGTTTTAGCTTTTCACTTTTTATTTAACATATTTTATTTAACATATTTGTTAGCGAGCTTAAGGAATTTTTTTTGCCATTCATTGATTAGAAAAGCATAGCCAAGCCAATAGCCCTTAAAGGTCTTTACGAGTGTGTTGAAAGAATATTGAATAAGAAGTAAGATCATCTTCATAGCGTCATCTATATTCGCTGTTAAAGTCGGTAACTCTAAGAGAACCTCGTCTGTTCCTTGCAATCCCATAATTTCTTGCCAACCCAAAAAATTAGGATGTGTATAATTGCAAAGAAAATCATAAATTTCTTCGATATTTTCTTTTACAGGTGCTTGTTGTGTTTCTGGAAAGATTTTCCTTCTAACATAAGATGGGCTGAATTTCCTTTTCTCAGCACTGCCTTGAAATTCTTGTTTGATTTCGGATGAAAATCTCTCTTGATATTCTTTGGGTAACCATTCATAAGCGTATTTTGGATTCTTGTTAAATAATCTCATTAGATTATTATTCTCTAACACGGTTCGCAAAATTACAAACTGAGTTCCATAATTAGAAGATAACATACAAAAGTAGGCATAAAGCATCAATTCCCTGTTTCGTCCAAAAAGGTTTGTATTAGCATAAAAATTAGGTTTTGTTGAAAAGTCCTTCTTTGCATTGCGAGTCACCTGAGTTAAATCCCACATTAAAGCTAAACCAAACTCAATCAGTTGGGTTTCTTCTGGAAATATTCTTTTAGTATTTGTCGAGTTTTTCAACATACTTCTTTCGACAATATTAAGCTGAGAGCCAAAAATATTCATTTAACAGCCTCCCCACTACTACCTGCTAAGGATTTACCTTAATAAACTTGGGATTTCCACTTTTTAGGCTGCTGCTTTCTATACAATACAGTCACCTACTAGAAAAATCAAAATTTCGTTTTCGAAACCTTGAGAATTGTTATAATCATTGTTGGCAGGGCTCCGAACAACCATAGAATCGACCAGACAGCCTGGTTGAGGGTTGTCCATGAACCGTGGAAGCCGAGTACCGTGCTTACTGAGGGAAGACCAAAGACGCCTGTTGCTTCTGGCATCCATGCCCATTGAGTGTTAACCGCTGGAAAGGGGTGATGGAAAAAGCATGCTCCAACAATGAAGTAGAGCCAATCTTCAAGGTTGCCGAGAACAAAGAATAGACAAGTAAGAAAGACGATGAGCGCCAATGCGTTCCCTCTTTTTTCAGGTATCGACAACTTGACTAGTACAGCACCGAATGCGCCGAAGGCCAGCATTTCAGCGTTGAGACAGTCGCCGTAAAGAGCGTTCGGCTGGTAGCCTATTCCGATCACCCAATCAAGTACGACATAGTCGAGGTAGGCTGTTACTGCGATGCAAACAGCTAGACCAACCACAACAGCAACAAGTACCGCACGAACATTAATTGGCCTGTTCCTGTAAACGATTTTAGGTCTCACAATTCCACCAAAAGAGAAATGGTTGAAGATGAAACCGCTATAAAATAGCTATTTTGCAGCTACTTTATAACTACTTTTTGTTGATAAAAAGTCGATAAAAAAGAGAATAAAAAAGAGACTATTTATTTACTATTTATTTCCAGTTTTCTTCTCCGCTGAAAATGTAGAGCTTGCCGTCTGAACCTAAGTCGCTGATTACTTCAGCGTTAAGTGGCAGGGTAACTGTTGATATGGCGCCGGTGCGTTTGCCTGTTTCCAGGTCTCGGCCATAGTGTTCTCGTGCATCAATTCGGTTGTCGCATAGCCAAAGTGCTTTTGCGTTTGTACCCCACTTATCAGTTATTGCCTTCTTAATCGCGTCCAAGGTAGGTTCACACTGCAGAACCTTACTGGCTTCCTTAAGAATATGCTCGTTGCCTAACTCTTCAACTTCAAAAGGAACAACCAACGTCGCCGGGTAAGTGCCATTTTCACCGCCGACACGGAACCCTTTAGGGTTCATCGACTTTTGGCGAACCTTTGACTGGCGGTAACCGCTCTTACTCTGCCGATTATACATGGCAACCCTCTAAAAACAAAGAATGTTAGTTTTTTGGTAGATATTTGAAGTAGGCTGTTACGCCGCTTGCTATGCCTGTTAGGTTGTTTCGGCTTGCAGCGGTGTGGCCATCGACTAACACTCGGTCGTACTTGATGCCTTTTCTCACAACAATTCTCGGTCCAGGTAGCCTTGTTTGTTTGCTTCTTTTTTGTTGATAACTCACTGCTTTCACCTACAAGAAAAAACATATTTTTTGCTTGGTTTTTTTGCTACACGTGTGCAACCGAATTGAGGTTTTAATACGACTTCTAAAAGCATGGGCTTTCTCCATGGCGGTTTCCTAAATAGGGGTTTTTTTTCTTCAAAAAAAATTTTTGGAATACATATACTTATTTTCCTTTGGTTCGGTTAGCTGTAACCTAAACGAACCGTTTTTACGTGAAATTAAAAGGGGCAGGGCTAAAAAATAAATAGTCGCGTGCGCGAAAACTGCCTTTTTGGCGCGCTAGTATAGTAGAATTATGATTTGCTATCCTACTATATTTCTATAAAATTAAATATTTAGCAATTTATCATTTGAGGACGAACCGCGTGCCAAGTAAAACCAAGACAACCGTAACAATCACCATTGACCCAGTTAAGTGGAAAACCTTTCAAGTCTTATCTAAAGAGAAATTAAATCTGAAAGCAAGCCCTCACGTAGAACGCTTAGTTGACAAAGCAATCGCGGAGCTACAAGGCAAAGAATTCTCCGTCACCGTAAACCTCAGCGACCTGCAAAAGCAGCGTTTGGCTCTCGTTAAGAATGCTGATGAAGTGACAAAGGTAATTGAGTCGCGTGGAGTACGTGAGGCTCTTGAGGCACTGGTTGAAAGCTACGGCCTCAACTTCGAAACCTATGCAAGCGCTAGTGAGGTTATCGGTAAACTGTTAACGCTGAAAGGCACATCACTGAAAGGCGCACCCTACACCAAAGGCGACCTCGACCTCTGCATTGACCTGATTGAAATTAAGGCAAAAATATGCGACGTCAGAGCCAAGATAGATAACATAAGAACCAAACAATACCTGCCCAAGCCTGAACCAGCAGCAGCTTAACATTCTATTTCTCTTCTGGTAAGCCCGCTATTGGTTCCGCCCTGTTTGGGGTTGGGCCGCATTCGTTCCTCTTTAGAGTTTGGTACCCATAGAGACCTTGGCCTAATTTGGGTTCGAATCCTTTTATCCCTTAGAATAACTTGTTCGGTAACACTGTGTTGGATTTTGAGTGTTTTCTGCTTTAGTTCTAGTTTGGCTGTTTGCTTTGCGATACCTTAAAAGTAACGGGAATAAGTCAATAAACTTTATTTCTGTCATTAACCAATGTGTCAACAACCCATAGCAAGTGGAGAATGTACAATGCCTGAAGAACATAAGAAATTTGAAATCATCGTCAATGCTAGAAAACATGAATGGAACGAGGATAATATCAGCTATACGCAGGTTGTTGATTTAGCATTCCCTCCTCCTCACAAGTCTACAGAAATATTCACGGTTCAATATAGCCACGGCCAAAAAGAGAATCCGAAAGGAACTCTTGTCAATGGACAGACCGTGCATGTGAAGAGCGGCATGGTTTTCATTGTCTCCCGGACTGATAAGTCTTAATCCTGACCTAAAGCAACTCCGAGACGAAGGTTACGAGGTTAGTACGGAAAAAGATAATGGCTATCTCCTAGTTAGTCATGTTCCCTACGTAAATTCTCAAAAACAAGTAGCATTTGGAACTCTAATCTCAGACCTAAACCTTTCTGGCGACAAGACCAACAGACCGAATGACCATGTCGCCAAGTGGGCGGGAGAATACCCATGTGACTCAAATGGTTCACAATTGCAAACTCTGGTTTGCCAGCCGATTAACGAAAAGATACGAGATGGACTAATAGCTACTTTTTCATTCTCCCAAAAACCGCCGGAAGGCTATCCGGACTATTACCAAAAAATGACAGCTTACATTAGGATACTTGAAGGATATGCTCATGCTATCGATCCAAGTGTGACCTCGCGAACGTTTGTTCCAGTGGGTGAGGATGACAAGGACTCTATCTTCTGCTATCTAGATACTGCGACTAGCCGTGCTGGAATTTCGGCCATGAATGATAAGCTGAAAAAGGGCAAAATTGCCATTATAGGGTTAGGGGGTACTGGAGCATATGTTCTTGATTTGTTGGCAAAGACCCCAATTGAAGAGATTCATCTATTTGATGGAGATGATTTTCTCCAACACAACGCATTCCGATCTCCTGGAGCCCCATCTATCGAGGATCTAACAAAGAAACAAAAGAAAGTTGAACGATTCTCAGAAATCTACTCTCGAATGCGCAAAAACATATTCCCTCATGCCCAGTTTATCGACGAAAAGAATGTTGATGAACTGAAACAGATGGAGTTTGTGTTCCTCTGCATGGAGGGCGAAAGCAAGAAGAATATAGTTGACTACCTCATTGGAAACAACATATCATTTATCGACGTCGGGATTGGGCTATGTAGTGAGGATAATAGTCTTGGCGGCATGGCTCGAGTCACAACATGCACTCCAGCTTTCCACAACCATTCAGCTACAAGAATCACCTTTGGCGAAGACGAAGTGAACGAGTACTCTCAAAACATCCAAATTGCAGACATTAACGCTCTGAACGCAGCCCTAGCGGTCATAAAGTGGAAAAAACTCCGAGGATTCTACACTGATTTGGGGCATGAGCATAACACAACTTATGGCATAGATACAAACACAATTACAAACGATGAGATGGATAATGAAAACAAAGCTGATCAAACCTAAATTTGTAAAGCATATTCCTCAAGAAGTAAAGGAGGGTATTTTGTATATCTCCATACCTTACTCAACAGCGATTCATAAATGCCCCTGCGGGTGCGGCGAAATTGTGGTAACACCCATTAGCCCCACTGACTGGAATCTAACATGGAACGGAGAAACAGTAACATTGAAGCCATCTATCGGTAATTACAGTCTTCGCTGTCAATCGCACTACTGGATTATTGAGAACAAAATAGTCGGGGTAAGAAAGTGGACAACCCGGAAATTCACATAGAGAGATTTTCATCAATTCATTTGAATCTGCAAATTGCAGCTTGAAGGTCGGCTATTCTTGCTTTAGCCCTGAGTTTTAACACAGTCTGTTTTGGGGTCAAATCCCAATCTTCTGGACCATTTTCTGGCTTTCAATTCTCGCGGTCTTCGTATTCGGCATGCTGAAGTTCATCAAGAAACACAGACTCTAACTTTCTTTTTTCTTTTAGTGAGTGATAGACTTGTCGGTAAAAGAGTGCCCAGAATGTCACGGTTCCCTTGAACGTTATCCTAAGCAAGATATTCCAGGAGCGGTTGAACGTTATCGCTGCGTCAATTCTCATCTAATCGGTGTTAACATTAAAAGCCAAAAGGTAACCAGCATCATTCTTCCTTTTAAGCACTTAGAGAAGTGCCCAAAAGAAGGCTGCGGTTTGCCTATCGGACCTGCCGAGGTAATAAGTGACCAAACTACGCCTACGAGAACAAACGGGATAGAAGACGGGAAAGGCTTAGTTCGATTAGTTTACTACCAATGTTCAAGGGGTCATCAATCTTCTAAAAGGCAGTTTATTCAAAAGAAGTTTCCAGAGGCTTTTGCATGAGCTACAAAAAGACTGCAATAGCCAGCTTCAACTACGCCAAACGGCTTAAATCAGCAAAGCCCGGTCCGCACAACTTCAAGTATAATGGAAAAAACGTAAAGGGCTTAGTCAGCTCAGATGGTCGTACCCTTCAAATAGTAAAGGCACCGCCAACCGTAATTAAGGACCTGAAGAATCTGGCACCAGGAGAAAAACTGGTTCCAGATGGCAAAAACCTGCGCATATCAAAACCCAAACAGCCACCAACGCCAAAGCGCCCGATAAAGAAACCTGCAACAACTTCCATTTCCACTTCAGCCACTAACATGACTACTGCAGCCGTACCTCAACAACAAACACAGCCAGCTCCAAGCACTGCGGTTCCTGCCGCTACGCTTGTTCCAGTTACTCAAGAGGACGCTAAAAAAGAGCTTGTTCAACCGTGGACGTTGTCAGACGCAGATCGCAAGGCAGCACGAAATGTTCCTGTAGCAACAACTGGTATCATTGATACTCCGTACATTGATTGGGATGCCGTACCTGAAAACTGCAAGATAAGGCCTAATGAAGTTAACTACACAGATTACCCGACAGCTTCAGCGCCTAAAGGTGTACTTCCGCTTTTAAGAGATTGTTTTAGAGCCAACAGGCTTTATGCTCATAAGAAGCCGACAAACCCGGATATTGTGGGTCCGCCAGGAACGGGCAAATCAACTCTTATACGAGCATTCGCAGCTGAAACCGGACTGCCCTATTATCAAGTTATTGGCCAGGACGGATTAACCTCTGAAGACCTCTTAGGCAGATCCCACCTTCGAAACGGCAAAGACGTTTGGGAAGACGGCATCGTCACACGCGCTTTCAGAACAGGCGGAATCCTACATTTTGATGAAGTGAACGTTTTTCCTGCGCCAGTAATGATGAGGCTAAACGAGGGAATGGACGCAAAAAGACAACTCAACATGCAGGACCTCAACGGCGAAATAATCAAAGCACACCCTGATTTAATAATAGTTTTCAGCCGAAACCCACCCGACTACGAAGGCGTAAGCACCTTGCCTAAACCAGTTCAAAACAGATGCAAAGAAATTTGGCTGCCGTTCGCTCCCCTAGAGATCGAGCATAAAATCATCGTTGAACAAGCAAAAGGCGTAGGCGTGAAGCCAACAGAACTTGCCCTGAAAGGAAGCGCTCTGACAGGATCCTTGGCCAGAGACGTGGAAGACTTCACCAAAATTGTTGTAGGCTTACGAGCTGACAAAACACTGCCACATCACCCGAGTATGCGTCAAACACTGGATTTCTTGATAGCCCGAAAACAAGGCTACGATTTCACTACAGCTTTCAACCAAACCATCGGAGACAGCTACATCGCAGTGGACGAAGACACATACAACCCCCGAATGGAAGAAGCCTTAAAATCAGTTAACCGCCTTTAGGAGCCTCAACTGATGGCTTATCGCCCCGCAGCCAACAAAGCATATGGACAGACCCGACGTAAAGCACCGGTCAGTGCTGCAAAGCTGCAGCAACTCGCTTCTTCTTCAGTTCAGCCTTCTTACGCTTCAAGGTCAGTGATGACTGCTAACGCAGTGCAGTCTAACATATCCAGTCTCGCTCTTTTCTTAGCTAAGTATCTCAGCGGCAAAAACAACGTGGTTATCTCTCCGGATCCGAACAGCAACGGCTACTCAGTTGGGAAGAGAAAGCTAGTGAATGGTCAAATTATCTATGATATTCATGTGCCCCATTGGAACAGTTACAAATTGCCCTTAAACGACAAGGACAAGTACCGCGTTTACCGCAGCGGAGTCTGGCACGAGGCACAACACGTAGCAGAAACACCCGACCAGGTATTCACTTTCGGCACCAGAGGCGAAGAAGTAAAAGAGCCCTTAGCACACGACACAATCAACATCCTGGAAGACCGCCGCATCGAAGACATCGGCGTTGAAAAGTGGCCCGGCTACGCTTCTGAAAGATTATTTACAAACGCTTACGCCTGGACCCGAAGAATGGACGTAGGCGCCTTCTGGAATGCATACCTGAAAATGCATTATGACGATGTTAACCGAATGTACCTCAAAGACGAAGAATACATCAGAGAACGCAAAGGACACATGCGACATGAAGCTTTCCTGCAACGCCTCTTAGTTATGAAGATTAAAGGCTGGGACCAGCTGCCCATCGGCGAGCGTGACCTGATTGAGCATGAAGCCACCATGGTTGAACACGAGCTCACTAAACTCAGAAAGCAGTCTTCGGAGACCATTTACAGAAAGTTAGCTCAGTTATCCATGCAAGTTATCAAGGATTTGGAACTCAAAGATTACGTGCCAGAAGTCACCCACATCGGCGAAAGCACCTGGGACCAATCCTTCAAGCCGCATACACCGGCTCCTGGAGAATCACAAGAAACACGCATCGGCATAGACGATTATTTTGACCAACTCATGACTGTAGAGGTTGTTTGCTCCGGCTGCGGAAAACACTACACCCGAAAATTAGGTGTAAGAGAGGATTAACATGGCATATAACCGAAAAACCAGCAGCAGCGGCAGTTACATGCAAAGACGCAGACACCCCACAGTTACACGTATAAATTTAAACCAGGCCATAACCGCACCAGACGTAGTAGTTGACTTAGACGACCTGGCCAAACGCGCAAAAGAAGCAGGCAAAGCAGGAAAATGGATCCCGCCAGTTTTCGACTACTGCCCAGCCTGCAAACAAAAACAGAAAGAAGAAAGCGAAAAACAACCACCACCACCCCAAGACGAAGAAGAGGAACCGCCAAAAACCCTCGATATAGACGAACAGGGCGAAGAAGAAAGCGGACCACCACAACCACAAAACACACCATCACAGCAACAGCAGCAAAACCAAAAAGAAAAAGAAAAAGACGCAGAAGCTGAACCCGAGGAAACTGAAAAAGAAGAGAAAGAGGGTCCTCAAGGAGGCAGCGACAAAGAGGACGCAGCTAAAGAAGCAGAGGAAAAACAGACTGAATCTGGCAAAAAGACCGGTAACGAGGAAGAAGCTGAGGACCAGGAAGCTGAAGAGGAAGAGCAGAAACCAAGCGGCACTGACAAAGAGGACAAAGAATCTGAAGACGAAGAAACCGCTGAGGACGAAGAGGCAGAAGGCCAAGAACCCGAAGGAAAAAACAGCGGCGAAGAGGGCGAGGACGAAGAAGAGACCGAAGACGAATCTGAAGCTAGCGAGGAAAAAGAAGAGGGTGAGGAAGCTGAGGAAGGCGAGGAGCCGTTAGAGGAAGAGCCTCCACCTGTGACTCCGGAAGATGTTGAGGCGGCGAAGAAGGGTGCTTCTAACGTGGCTAGTGAGTTTGACCAGGCGAATCGTGTTACGCCAGATTTGGAGACAAGTGATTTTGAACCAGTTGTAGCTGCTGCGGATCCGCAGCTATACCGTGACCAGAAATTCATCAGTGACATGAACACGGCGCTAAAGGATTGGCGAACTGGCTTTAAAACGCATACTGGCGCAGCTGGATCCAAGTTCAAAGTTAAAGAGTACATTAAAAGCAAGGGTGAAGCGCCCTTTGTTACTCGAATTCAGCATAGTGCTAAAGGTCGTAAGATCCTGGTTATCGGCGACTTCAGCGGGTCCGTGGGTCCTTTTGAAGATGACTACAAAAAAGCCATAGTGTCCAGCATGGAAGTCCTCGACGGCATCGGCAGCAAAACCGCTTTCTTTGCTTTCGGCGGCCAAAGAGGCGAGGAAGTTATGGTTCAGTTAGGCGGCCCGAACGGTCCCTCTTACAACAATGGCCGTTCAAGTTTCTTCAAAATCAAAAAGTTCGAAGAGCCAAGGTGGCTACAGGTGCACTCGGCTAAAACGTCTGCTCTGATTAATGCAGGCAGCACTCCAACAGCAGAAACTTACGAACGGTTGAAGAGCTACATAAAGAGACACCGCCCCGACGTAACTTTAACTTTAACAGACGGCGGCCCCGATAATAGCCAAGGCACCATCTCAGCGATTTCTGAATTGAAACATCACACAAAAATGGTTGCTTTCGGCATAGGCGGCGACCTGCGAAGCTCAGAACGCCTCACTCAAAAACTGAAAGAATTTGGCTACACCCAAGTGTTCGGCGTCTCTTCAGTGAATGAAATTCCAAGAAAACTCGTGGGCATGATAGCACCCACCTAATTAGTTTGGTGACCTGTATGAGCAACGTTGTCTTAACAGCTTACAGCGTGAAGAACGGGCAAAAAGGCACAATCGCAAATGACATAAGCGGTGAAGCTCAAAGTGTGGCCTACCTACTCAAGTTTGTGGTTTTTCGATGCCTATACCTAAACTGTAGATTTATATCACTCATTGGTTGAGTGAATACATTGGTGAGGAGACTATGGTTATGAAAAAAATAACGGTAGCCGTTTTTACCTCGTTATTGATGGTTGCAATTTTTGGTTCACCAACGTTTAATCAGGTTCATGCCATTGGAGTGGATACCACCATTAAAGTGGGACTGTTCCCAGAAGGCATTGCTTATGATTCAAGCAAAGGCGAGATGTATGTTGCAAATTGGCTTTCGGATTCAGTATCAGTTATTTCTGATAGCAACAATACAGCGATTGCGAATATAACTGTCGGTTCTAATCCAGACGGCATAGTCTACGATTCTGGCAAAGGCGAATTATTCGTAACTAACTATGCATCAAGCCATCCGACAGGTACGGTTTCTGTGATATCTGATAGTAACCATTCGGTTATCGCCACCATACCAGTTGAATCCATGCCTGACGGAATTGCATACGATTCTTCAAGAAACGAAATATTTGTTGCCAACTACGGTTCGGGTAATGTATCGGTAATATCTGATGACAGTAATGCCGTTGTCACAACCATTGGTGTAGGGTCAAAACCAGTTGGTATTTCTTTTGATTCCAACAAGAATGAAGCGTTTGTTGCTAACTCAAATTCAGGCATGATATCAGTTATTTCAGATGCAAGTAACACCGTTGTGGCGACAATCGCAGTTTCTAATAGCCCTTATATCAATCCCTACTTCTTAGCATATGATTCTAACAAATCAGAGACGTTTGTAACTACCACTAACACCAACCCAGAGACAGGTTCACACACTGTAGCGGTTATTTCAGACATCTCCAATACGGTAGTTACATCAATAACTGTTGGATTTAATCCAAATGGAATAGCATATGATTTCTTGAGAGGTCTGTTATTCGTGGCCAACTATGCAGACAATACTGCCTCAGTTATTTCAGACTCAAACAATTCATTCATCGCAAACGTGACTGTAGAAACAAACCCTGTTTGGGTAGCTTATGACTCAGGTAAAGGAGAAATATTTGTTTCCAACTCTGGCGATAACACGGTTTCAGTCATATCAGATTTCACAAATGCCTCTATAACCCCAACTTCATCAATACCTGAATTCTCAATACCCATGATTATCCTTGCACTGACTCTTTTTTCAGGGATTTCAGTAATTATAATTCACAAGCGAAAACAACAACTAGCTCGTATTACTGCCAACTGAATAGTGCCAACATCCACAGCGACCCATGAGTACAGAACTATATACGCCTACTTGGGAAAAGGTCATTGCTTCAAGTTAGAAGTTTTCCGATGCCTTATTCAGTCAACAATGGTTATGTTTATGGATATGATTAAGGCAGGTTCGAAATGGAAATGGAATACTAGCCACTTGATGTAGGAATGGGAGAGATTATTGGCTTAGAGTTTGAAACTGTAGACTTGACGCATAGAATCATTTGGTTGGAATTTGCATTGTCCACCACCATTTGAAGCCCTGAGAAACTGCATCTAAGTCCTTGACGTGCTTCGAAACTTTGGCTTGAGTTATTAATGAGCGTCTGTCCCGTTACTTGAAAAATAGGCATTGTTGCGACAAATCCATTTTGAACATCATTATACGTTATGTAATAAACAGTGCTTCCAAATTTTATCGAATAGGTCTGAGCATACGTAAGAGAGACTTTGGTATAACCTGAAAGCGAATCAGCCACAAAGAATTCATAGCCAAAAATGGCTCCAACAGCTACAGCCATTACCAAAACAACCGCTATGATTTTTCTCTTCTGCAATTAATGGGTTCCTCTGTTCCTTCTACGCCGTTGTACACTTTATCATTACTTTGGTTAATCATCATTCGTGTGAGCTCTTTAAACTATCTTTTAGAACATGGAAATCTCAGAGGGCTAGGGGAGTATTCGCCCAAGCGTGGGAAAAGGTCTACTTAGCTAATACCGTTTCAGGAAGAATTAGTCCAAACAGGCGTTACAATCCAATTAGAATCTACACTTAAACCAGAAATTTCTATACTAATCTGAGCAGATTGTCCTCCTTCTAAATCTGTTAGGGAATAACTGTCATTGGCTGGAATCCATGTTCCAACTCCAAATCCCATAAAACTTCCTGAAGTTAATGGAACAGTTACGTTTATCGATACTCCTTCAGTGCTCAAAAGAGTATTATTATACACGGGTAGCTCGCCATATGCTACTACGTGTAATCCTGCGTTGTGTGCCGTGCCTTCTCCAGTGTTAGTTACTGTGCCATTAATATTGAGTGTAAAAAAGCCCGCTATCCCTCCAGCAGTACTTGAGACGCCTTTGGTCACGGTTAAATTCGTTACAAGATTCGCAGGCATTTGGCTTTCAAGGTTTGAGAGTTGGTTCGTAAGATTTGCTGTTTCAGTGTTTAGAGAAGCAATCTTAGAGTTATCACTATTAACTATTACTTTATAATAAAAAGCTGTGCCAGCAATCGAACTTGCAAAGAGTACAGCTATTAAAACTGATATAACTGCTGTTTTTTTGTTCATTCTACCTCTGTTCCGTGCGACATGTATTCGCCTTACTTTAGTTGTGCTAATTGGCTTTTTAAACTATCTTTTAGAACAATTGGACTTTCGGTACCTAACTATCAAAGCAACAGAGAACACAGAAAGAAGCAAAGGCACAACCATCAGCCAAGACAACTCTGGAACTGCAGGATTCTGTGTTGTGACAGTTTGCTCGGCAGCTGGTATACTAATCTCCAAGACTGCACCGTTTTGTCCGTTTTTCATAGTTGTAACATAAGCGTATGTCCCGTTGGGCGAAATGGCTAAACCAAGAGGCTCGCCTAAAAGGGGTAAACTTGACGCCATCTTGTTCGTGGCTGTATTTATTATAGAAACTGAACCGTTGCCAAGAGGTCCCGGTCCTGGGGTGTTCGGCGGAGCTGGCAAAACTGTGACATAGGCATATTCACTATTGGGCGTAAAAGCTACATATTCGGTGTCGTTTCCACCAACGGTTATGTTTTCTGTTTCCTTGTTCGTTGACGTACTTACCACTGAGATATAATCCGCCACTGAGATATCGTGCGTAACGTATGCGTACTTGCCGTTTGGTGATATCGTCACACTCAAAGGCCAGAGTCCAACAGGAATCGTAGTTGTCACAGTATTCGTAGCTGTGCTTATTACCGATAATAAACCATTATATCCGTAACTTGTAACATAGGCATGTTTGCCGTCTGGTGTCAGAGCTACACTGGACGTACTTTTCCCAATAGATATCGTTGCAGCTACCGTGTTTGTGGCTGTGCTTATAACTGAGACTGAATTCTTGTCACTTAATGCGTTGTCGTTTGCAACATACACATATTTGCCGTTTGGCGTTACAGCCACACCTGTAGGGTCGTTTCCAACGGTTACTGTTGCCGTTAGCATATTCGTAGCTGTGTTTATCACCGAGACCGTATTGTTACCGACATTCGTAATATAGGCGTATTGACCGTCAGGGGTAACAGTCACAGCATTAGGAAGACTGCCCAAAGTTACCGTAGCCACCACAGTATTCGAAGCTGTGCTTATCACCGACACGGTGCCGCTGTTTTGATTTGTAACATAAGTATATTCACCGTTGGGAGTGAAGGCCACGCCATAGGAACCATTTCCAATGGGTATGCTTGCAGTTAACGTCTGTGCTGAAACTGGCTGAGGCAATAATGCAATAGGGCAGAATGAAAAGAAGACTGCGATAAGAATGCATCCGACCCTAAGTAGCTTGTTCATATACTAAAGCGCCAATTTGTCTTTGAGCGTTTAGGCTATTAAAGTTTTTTCCGAAAGGTGTCGTAAACTACCAACATACTTCATGCAGAATGTCAGCAAAAATGTGAGACGCCATCCAGGCATTTGTTGCTGTAACCTGCCATTGCGGGTTTTGCCTGACTTTCAGGGGATCGGTATTGGCAAGAGACTGCTCAATTTTGTTGCTGAACTCTACACTTCCCAGATTAACTTGCCCTTCTATCTGGTTACGAGTAATCCGCAGCTTGTGCGAGGCAATATGGATAATTGGCGGGTAAAGCGTGTTGGTCACGGTAGCAGCGGAAGAAACGATCGCAGAATTAATCGAGAACTAGTCAACTCCAATGCCAAAAGGCGCCTAACCGTGACACTACAGTACGTTCCAAGAAGAAAGGCATCGTGACTCAAAAAATTCTTGAAAAAAGGTTTTGCAGGGGAGGTTGCGGAGCAAAACTTTCAAGGGAAAACAAATCAGGTTACTGCCGAGTCTGTTACGGCCGCTTGGTTCTCCATCAAGCTGGATATAAGGCAACACATATTTAGTATCGTCAGCGAGTTTTCAGAAACCTCCTTTGCTCCACACCTTTCCTGTTTCATAGCAGAAAGCTAGAGTGCATAATAGGGTCCCAACGGTCGCAAAAAAGTAGAATCGAGTTATTACTGTCGGTCTAAGAAAGGTTAATTCTGCCACTAGAAGTAAAACGGCGAAAACAGAGTAAAATAAGTATCTTGGAATTAAAAAGCGGCTAATTTTTATGCAGTCCTCTAGAACAACTTTGTTAATAACATAGTTGCCGTTTTCTTTTTTTATAAGACCTGCTTCTTCAAGTTTGTCCAAGTGATAGGCTGCTAAGGATGGAGTGCTGAGACTGAGCGCTCTTTGCATTTCTCTCACACCTACTGGCTTGCCATTTTTTAGCAAGTATCGGTAGACATCGAGGCTTGTTCCTTTCAATGTATCCTCTGGCTGATCAATAGCTGGCGTTGACTGCTGCACCCTGCGAATTTACCATGAACTCGGCTAATTTAGGTTTTCCCATGTACTAATTCTAGAAAGCAATGTTCAAACCAATAGAACGGTTATCTTACACTTGTTCAAAAGCGTAGGATTAAGTTTACGATCGCATATTTGAAATATGAATTTACGAAAGTGAGCTAGATGAGTGAGCACAAAAACAAATTACTTCTTGCTATTGTCATAGCGGCAATTGCAGTTATTCTTTTAGGTACGGTCAGCTACACATTTTTTCCAGCTGAGCCAAATACGCAGTCGCACATTATAGGTGCTTTTTCTTATGTAGGTTTCGAAAAATTTTCGGCGATTACTATATCAAATGATGGAACCGTTAACTCAACCGCATTCACCGAAGCTGGTGATGTCTACACACAAACCGGTAATGTAGTTAACCAAACCATCATTGTGCAAAAAAATAATGTCGTCATTGACGGATCAGGATACTCGCTCTCAGGCTCAGATATTGACCTTCAACAAGAAAATAACGTAACTATAAGAAACATGCAATTTACAAATGCCAGCAGCATCACGCTAAACGACACGAGCAACTGCCTCATCACTGCAAATACCGTAGCTAAAACGCCGAATTTATACTTGATATGGCTTGATCTTGAAAACTCCAACAATAACGTTGTTACGCAGAATAATCTTACATGGGCAAATATCGAGCTTATGTTTTCCTCAAACAACACACTGACAGACAATTCCTTAAGTGACGTGCTCTCGCAAGGAATAATTCTGACCTGGAGTCAGAATAATACTATTAGCAAGAACTTTTTTGAAAACGTATTAACTCCTGTGGAAGACGACGACAACTTTAATGTGATAAGTTACAACACTATGGTGAACTGCAATCAAGGCGTGAGAGTTTTAGGTTCAGGTAACACCGTGTTTGGAAACAATATGACATTCGCCAGCTTGGGATATCAAGGTCAAGATTGGATGACTGGCGTTGTTATCGATGGCTCAAACAACACGGTCTATCGGAATACCATCGATGGATATGCTCTTGCCGGCATCACCGTTGACGGAAATACACTTATTGATAATGGTTCATACGAGGGTTTTTCAGGCCCGGATCAGGGTATAGGTAACATATTCTTTGAAAACATAATTGCATGTAACAAGTACGGCGTCCTTATTGGGCAAGAAGGTTTCGGAGCAGTAGATAATAATTCTTTCTATCACAACGACTTCATTAACAATTATCAAAATGCATTTGTCTGCTCTCCAGACTCAGCAGCAATCAATAACGGCGCATCTTATTTCGAAAATTCTTGGGATAACGGCTCTCAAGGCAACTATTGGAGCAACTATCAGGAACAAGATCCTCTTGCAACTGAGATAGGGAATTCAGGAGTAATGAGCATACCTTACATGATTGATGGCCACAATTCTGATGCGTACCCGCTTGAAAGCCCCTACATGTCAGAAAACGTCAGCGCTTATCCCAATCCTTTTGCAGGGCAAGCAGATTTTCCATACGCAATTTACCAGGTGTTCCCTCTCGAAAACGACGCGGACTTTGCCGATAACCAATATGCCATTTCTGTGGACTTTTACACCCTTCCACCAAACGTGACTCTGCAATTGAACCCCGCTGCAACTATAATCAATGCAACTGTAACCAATTTGAGAACGTACACATTCTACCTAGCTGAGCCTCTACCTTCATCAACGAATTATATCGCCACCGTAATCTTTGGAGATGGCAACGACACCCAGAGCTACACATGGAACTGCTTCACTACGCCCTCATAATTTTCTGAAAAATTGATGTCTATCTTTTATCAGGTTGTTAAGTGCCTAAATAGCTGTTTTGTTGAATGATTACTCGGAAGAGTTATCAAAGCAAGCGGTTTTCGTTTTGCGCCACCTGCACGGGGAATGCGGGAAGAGTGCCTCAACATGGTTCATAAAAGAAGTCAAACCAGTTTGGCTAGATCCTTTATACTTAAAGAGGCATTTTGGGATCGGCAGCGCAGCGAATCAATCAACGCAGTAAGCACCGAGCAAGTCATTGGACATGTCTCTTCCAGCATTAGTTCAGAGGAACCTGTGGATTTATCGGCTATTCCAATGCTTGAAAAAGGCGCTGTTTTGTGTGATTCTCGCGGAGAAGGAGCGTTCCAAGATTGACTCAAGACCTCGAACCCGAAGAATGCCCCGATGCTTACCAGAACCCTAAATGTCCCTATGTCACTATGATTAATCAGCATTCAAGCGACATCCACCAAATTAAAAATGCCCTGATAGGCGAAGACTTGCAGGACGGCTTAGTTGCTGATGTACAGACCTCAAAACTTATTTTCGAATAACTGCAGCCGGCCTTGTAATTGTCGTGCCTATTGCCGCTGGCCACAAGCACATTCTAAGTGCCTTTTCATTTTTTCAGTTTTTTGATGTAGACCATTAATGCTGCTGATACTGTCATAACTATGGCTATGCCGATAATGACAGATGGAAACTCTGGAATTGTTGGAGACGGTGAGTGTGAAGGCGATGGACTTGGTGAAGAGGCTTGTTTGGGGTTTGTCACGGTCGAAGCGTAAAACGGAACCATTAGAGGATAGCGGTCGATAGCGGTTCCCAGAATTGCGGTTCCCGTTATGGCGGTGCCGTTTGCGTAATCATCCGAGTATGTCGTGCTGTCGATTATCGCATAGGGTGTGTCGCCTATTCCCGAATGGTCTATTTCCGTGGCGTTCGAGTACCTTGACAGGTAATCGCTCCAGTAGTTTCCAATGGAACCGTAGTCCCATTGACCGGCGGGAGACAGCGGAACTACATCCTGCATGAATGGTACGCCGATTGGAACATAGAGTATTTGCGTATTGTTTATGAAATTGTTGGAATACAGGAGTTGGAATCCGGCGCTATTTACATTCGCGCTTAGAGTTCCCAGAACCAGTGCCACGGCGTTGTTTGTTACGTTGTTCTGCGCGATTGTTGTTCCGTTGCTGTTCAGAATGTCGAGCGCCCAGTTATTGCTTGTTAGTTGGTTTTGCGTTATGAGGTTGTCGTCTCCTTGTGGACGAGTAGCTCCTGTGTCGATGAGAATCGCGGCGTCACTACTTCCGGATATACTGTTTTCGCTAACGACGTAATCGTCGGCGTATATTGAGACGGCTTGATAGTTGCCAGCGAACACGTTATTTGTTATGGTGTTGTTGTTAAAAGCGCCGTAGACTCCAGCTTTCCAACCAGTTACATGCAGGTTTTCGACGGTTACGTTGCTAGCCATTAAAGTTATCGCTATGGCGTTCTGGCTTATGCCGGGACCTTGAAGAGTATGGTTGGCTCCGTCCACCACGATATTCCCTCTTTCTACGGTAATAAAGCTGTTAAGATCCGCGGTTATGATGCAGGTGTTTCCTTCCATTTGTATGGCAGCACTCGAAGGCGTGACGCTTCCGTCAGCGTTGATGATTATTCCTGTAAGAGATTGAGCTTTAACAGGTTGAACGGCAATTATGCATGATGAGATTAAGATGACGAGAATAAGCACTACAGCGAAAGCTTTACGCATACCCATCCTACTTCATCTGCTTGTGTTTCTTAAAGTAAACCAACAAACCAGCAACCACAACCATTGCTGATGCTACTGAAGAAGCGGCAACAGTCAGGGTTGGAAAAGGCTCTGGCTTAGTTAAGCTTGGTTGATACGTCTTAGTTAAGAAGGTTACAGTGGCAAAACTATGGGAACAGTCATGTGTATTAGCGTAGACCGTTAATGTGTGGTTTCCGTCAGGGATTTCGCTGAAGTTTACAGTTATTGAAGCATTAAGTGCGTCAATACCATTTGGCTGGATGCCGAATACTTGGTGAATTCCCTCAATCCAATCTGCTTCGTAATAAACACTGTCAATTATCCAAAAGTACGAAGCTACGTTCACGTTTAGCGTAAAGTTGTTTGTTTGCAATACAGTTTGATTTTCAGGAGATTCTATTTCACAGATTGGAGGTACATGTGCAAGTTGGTCTGCTGGTGGCTGCAGAACAGGTGAATTTGTGTGCCAAAGAGTAAAAGAAACAGTTGGTTCTGGCGGTGTCGTAGTTGCAACAGTTGTGGGTTCAGGAGTAGGTGAAGGTAAAGCGGTAGATGGCGATGCATAGGTTGTGGAGAGAAGCTCTTTTTGTTGATTAGATACGTTAACTGCGCTTAATGCTAAAGCAACTAATGTGAGAAGCGTTAATGTCACCGTTTTTCTTTTCAAGCGAAACACCCTGCATTAAGAAAATATGAAGGCGTGACTTTTAACTCTCCCAGAAGAACAAAATGTTCCGCAAAAGGAACAGTCTTTTATCAGGGACAAAGCGCGACTATTTTTAAGATAAATAGATTCAAGTTTCTACTTATTTTTTTGCCGAAATGAAGACTTGGTCCGCTTTGGCGTCATGGTTTGGAGAAACGGGCACAATCACTATAAACTGAAGCAGAGTTCTGTTGTGTAGTCTCTGCACTTATCGGTTTAGTTTTCAATCTCTTTCTAAATATTAAGACAACCACCGCGGCAACAACAACGACCACAACTACCACCCCGACTATAATGAATACAATGTTTGACGACGCAGGAGAAGAACCTAAAGCATAAACTTCGCCATAACCAGAGCCAACATAGATAATTCCATTCACGACAGCAGGAGACGAATCACCACCATTTGTGCTATATTTCCAGAGGTTTGCGCCATTAGTAGCATTTAAAGCATAAACGTAACCTTGTAACCCTCCTACCACGTAGACTACGTCGCCGACAATGGCGGGCGAGGAAGAAACAGTGTTACCGGTGTTATAATTCCAAATTCGAATGCCGTTAGTGGCATTTAGAGCATAAATATTGCCATCAAACGAACCGAAGTAGACTTTGCCGTTGTCAACTGCAGGAGATGACTCAACAGCATCACCGGTAGTGTAATTCCAGAGTTTTGCTCCGTTAGTAGCGTTTAGCGCATAAACGTTGTGATTATAGGATCCTATGAAAACTAGGCCGTTGACGACGGCAGGTGAGGACTCAACCGGGTTGCCGCTGGCAGTGTAATTCCAGAGTTTAGCACCGTTAGTAGCGTTTAGCGCATAAACGCCGTCATAGGTGAGGAAAGAAAAAGGACCAAAATCCGATGTGCCTATGTAAACTACGTTATTAACAACTGCAGGCGACGAATCCACAGCAGCGCCGGTGTTGTAGCCCCAAAGTTGAGAGCCGTTTGTAGCGTTTAGGGCATAAACATTGTTGTTATCGGAGCCTACGTAGACTACTCCGTTGACAACAGTTGGAGAAGACTCTACACTGCTACCGGTTGTGTAAGTCCAAAGTTCTGCGCCGTTAATAGCGTTCAAAGCATAAACGTTACCGTCCCATGAGCCAACGTAGACTACACCACCTACTACAGCAGGACATGAAGAAACACCAAGGCTACCAGTGCTGTAGTTCCAGAGTTCGACGCCGCTCTTAGCGGTCAAAGCATATACAGCGTCCGTTGTCGAGCTAGGGGATATTGATTGTCCAACAGGCACTGCACCTACAGCGGAGCCTACGTAGACGATGCCGTCGACAACAGCAGGAGAAGAACCAACATATCCGCCTGCAGACGAATTAGCAATGGTGGATTTCCAGAGTAGTTGGGGCGTAAGCACTGCATTGCCCGTTCCTACGCCATTGTGAGACGGGTCTGAGCGGAACATAGGCCAGTCAGCGGAAGACTGTTGAGCCTTCACCTTTAGTGTGAAAGCTGAAAACATGGACAAACACAAAATGGAAATAATTACAATTGCCAATTTTCCCTTCAAGGTTCCTTTCCTTCCGTAATCTCAAAATCTGGAATAAAACTTGCCTTGCTGATTACCGCGAAAATCGAGTTATAACGGTAATTCACATTTCCCACAAATTACTTTATAGTTTAATCAGTAGTTCACCATGCTTTTAGCCTTTTTGGGTTATTCAAGTCAAGGGAAGAAAAATGATGAGGACCGGCTGCAAAAAGCCTAAGCTTCTGTGAGTGAGCCATCAGCACCGTTGGATGCGTAGCGGCTGGCTTATGGAATTGGATATCCTGCTAATCCGACCAAATTTATTGTATAATTGTCGACGTTGCGGTTAGATGTTGCCATATCAATCTCAACCACATACGTGTCTCCGCTACCCAACCCGATTTGACTTACACCTAAGGGTGCCGATCCGGGGCTTGTTACGTCCTCTGATTGGATTGGCGTATTCTTAACGTATAATTTTGCTGTCAAGCCAAAATATGCTGTCCCCGAGCTGTTGCCTGGGAAGTTATCCATTGGAGGTGGTTGCTGTGCAGTGTAATCATTTCTTACAGTGGCCTCAATGATGAAACATGCTTGACCATTATATTTTCCATAATAAGAATACGATGAAATTAGAAAAAGCTTTGAGCTATCTAAATAGCCAGCATCATTCAATTTTGCAACTGGCCCATTCTGAAGCTGTTGTACTTGACTAAACTCAACTAAAGCAATTGCTGTGCTTGCAATTAAGAGAAAAGCTAACAGTACGGAAAAAACTTGGAAAAACTTTTTTGAACTATAAAGACGAGAGTGAGTTTTAACGGAATCTTTTCTTGCCAGAGAAGCATTCTCTACAGTTTGGACGGTTAATAGTGCATCCTTTCCTTGATTGGAGAGACAATATTTCCCATGTTCGTCAGTCTTGATTAAGTCTCCTAATTTGTTAAGATGATGTTGGAGCTGCCCGCTGCTTTCAATGGCGGTTTTCTTCTTTAAATCGGCAAATCCAAGAGGCTCTTCACTTAAAGCCTTTAGAATAACAATTCTTGTGGGATGACCAAGGGCGTCGAATACTTCTGCTCTTTGTCTGTCTCTTTCGATATCTTGTTCCTCTTCCATTATCGTGCACCTCAAGGCACTCACTACACTTAGATATTTAATGCCTCGTTTGAAGACTTCCGAATAAAACCAAGTCCTGTTTTCAGGACATTAATGATTCAGTTGCTTTCTGAAGTAATTACTCATCTAAATGCTACGGGACATGATAGCAACAGCAATTGTCTAGTTTATGGGCTTTCTGTTTCAGGTAATAGCCTTCAAGCCTACGTTGATCACGGGTATGACGACATATAAGGCCTCTGTTAGGCAGCCTTGTGCCCAGTGCGACATCGACGGATCAGCACAAGAAGCAAAAACAGCAAGTGGAACTTAGAATTTTTCTTCTTTTCTTCTTCTTTTTTTTATTTGCCATTGATGATATTTTGTATCCTTAATTTTTTTTTCGGCATTTAATTTATGCTTCAGCGGAAGATACTAAGGCTAAATTTTTCTAGCGCGCGAATCTTGGGGGTCAAACCGAAAATATGTAATTTTAGATTAGGAGTTTACTTCATTTTACTTCATGGAAAGACTTTAGCATGAAAGCCATAGTTAATTTCCTAACATTCAGGGTGTTCTCTTTGAGAACAGTTTTGTTCTTCAGTGAGCATTATTAGGTGCCTCGAGGGTTAACTTGGCGGCGAAAACCAAATGATAGAAAAAAAAATAATACTATGCTCAATACTCGCCATAGCAATCGGAATTGCAACAGTCATACCAATGGAATACTTAATGGCAGCGCAAGCCCAAGAAAACGCTCAGCAAGCGAATACTGGACTACCAACGGTTGAGCCTCTCTTCAATGTCAATGTCACATACGCTTATTGCAACCCTAACAAAATCAGTCAGACCGATACGATGACACTTAACGGTGCTGATATTGAAGCTATCGTAAACTTCACTCTGAATCCTACAGCTATAATGCCAAACGAAGATGCTCAGATTGAATATTACCAATTCGCTGTTTCATCTGACCAAGGACCAATCGTTAACATGACCTACTATGTTGCAGAGGACCCAAACAATAACACTGTTGTCGTCATAGGACCAGGAATAGTCGCCTTAAGTTACGGTCTGACTTCAGGTCCTGTTCCTTCCAATAGTCAAGGCGTGAATTATAATCCACTGAATAGCGGTTTTACTACAGGACTTGTTAGCGATTATATATTCGGAACCGACGCCAATAATCTACCACAAGCTGTCACTGACCTCCGAAACGCCCAGACATTATACATTGACGTAAGCAAAATATCAACAGTCACACTCGACGGCAATTCCACCGTCACTACACCTGCAAGCAACCAAATCCTGCAACACATAGTCCTTACAAAAGAAGGCAACGAATTCGTATATGGAAACTATACACCCGGAACCGTACCATACCCAGTAGAGACACCATAGAATCACTTAGGTCGCTTCACACTTGGCTAACGATGAACTTGAAGGCAACACATTAACTGTCTATGCTTACGTCGTCCACGCAGCAAAACCAGTGGGAACCAGGGACGTCACACGGGGCGCAAACCTTAGCAGTACAAGCGTTGCATCCAGGCATCTGCAGAAACTTGAGGAAATGGGTTTAATCGAAAAAAATGAGTATGGCGACTACATCCTAAAGGAGAAAACAAACATCAACGGGCACGTGTGGGTTGGACGAAACCTCGTGCCACGATTGATGTTCTACTCCTTCTTTTTTCTCGGGGCTTTTGCAGCCGAGATGACAATAATATTGGCAAGCGCCCTACTAAAGGGCTTTGTGGTTCAAATCAGCTTCTACTTCTTAACGGGCATGACTGGAGTAGCCATGGCCCTCTTCTCACTTGAGGGAATCGCATTGTATCGAAAGCTTAATCCAAAGCATATTGAACGGGGTAACAAAGTTGGGTAACAAAGAAATACTTGCCGCGTTAGAATCAGCCTTAAACACGCAGACTGTCAGTGGAAAAATCCACGGTGGCTAGAACTTTGAAGGCAACAGCTTTATGTACAAACAATTAGATTTTTTGCGTGTGCCGAGTGAAATGGCTAATTTGGAGTAAAGCATTTAACTGTCGTTTTGTCAAGCATAAAGAAGAGACTTTGGACGGGTATAACTTGAGGGATGGTTTAAGATGAGAAAAGGTTCAGCTGCAGTTATAACCGTTGTCATAATTGTTGTTTTGGTTGTTTCGGCTTTTGTCACGATGGACACCCAACACCAATCACCAGTGGCTGCCAAGAAGCCATTTTACGTGGGCGTTACCTACTGCGGCAGCTCCATCACCGAGGCAGAGCAGCTTATCGATAAAGTGAAGAGTTACACTAACCTGCTTGTTTTGGATTCAGCAACGTTTATGCTTGACGTCAACGGAACCCAAGAGATAGGCGACTATGCCGTCAACGCGGGGCTAAACGTTATATTATGCGAGATCAGGGGCGGGGACGGCGCCGTAGTAGGTTCCATTTTGAACATGGCTCAATCACGTTGGGGAAGCAACTTTCTAGGTTTATACTTTGACGACGAGCCCGGCGGAAAGATGCTTGACGCAACAACAAACCTCTATGTTAGCAATGATACGATAGTGAAGCAGGGGAATGGTGGAGAGATAATGGTGTACCCCTCGAATGCTTCCAACGATTACCAGTTCTATCCATCAGGAGAAATCCTCATGAGCTCAAGTTCTCCAGCGGAAAACACGACAGTTGAGGGGGTAAGCAACGTCATTGTCAGTTCCAGCACAAGTCTGATTTATTTTCCAAACGGCACAATCGGGAGCACTCCATCCAGTAGTTATACGTACAGCAATGGGACCTATGAAATAGTTCATCCGCAAACACTGTACTATTTACCCAATGGCACCGTTCTAAACGAGGCAGGAGAAGCCGCAACCAATCAACCAGACGGAACACGTACAATCGAAAACCGTGAAGACGTAGGTATTTCTAACTCAAACTCCGACTCCGTGCCGATTGATGAGTCAGAAGAAGTTACTGTTGATCCAGGCAGCATTTCCCAGTTTGAATCCTACCAACAAGTTTGGGATTCGACGCCACTACAAGATTCCACTGCGGTCGCAAACGTATTTCTCGACACAGACCATCATAACATAGGCTCAATCGGCAATCAATCAGACGTTCCACTCTTCACTGCAGACTATGGCCTTGATTGGTTTGATTACAAAGGCGGTTACAATGTGGTGCTCGGCGAGTTAGGCTGGAACCAGCCCACTACCCAGAACATTGCGCTGGTTCGGGGAGCCGCGGACATGCAGAACAAGAGCTGGGGCACAATGATTGATTGGCAGTACCTATCGCCACCTACCCTGATGAGCGGCAACCAAATGTACAATGCAATGAAGCAATCTTACGAATCTGGCGCCCAATACGTCGTCGTCTTCAACTACTCTCCTGACAACAACGGAACGGGGCTTTTGCAGAAGGAGCAGTTAGCGGCAATTCAAAAGTTCTGGAAGGATGTGGTAGAGAACCCCAGAGAAACAAACAACGTCACAGCGGTGGATGCGTTTGTTTTGCCCACAGACTTCGGTGGTGGACTTCGTAACCAAAATGATAACATATGGGGTTTATGGCCGGGTAACAGCACTTCGCAGCAGGTTTGGAGCAACCTACAGACAGCCCTAGGCAAGTACGGCTCAAAACTCGACATAATCTACAACGACCCAGCCTACCCAGTGGGAGACCGGTACCAGCACGTTTACCCATGGAACCAAACCGCCTAATCTCCCCTTTTGGAGTCCATCGAACAACTATTTTTGCTATCAATGACTCAATCATTGCCTAGACAATAATGTAGAAATATCGAGCACTCGGCCCAATTCAACCTACTTTTTCCAGAGTGGATAGTTCCTAAGAAGTTAGGAAGTGACTACTCCCACCTGAGCGGTGCACGTGTTCCTAGATTAGTTTGCAAAGTACCTTATGCTCCTTGATTTAGCGTTATTATGCGTATTGACAGCTGCTTCGGCTGTGAGAAGCATAATTAGAATGCAGAGTTGAGAATGAAACGTAAGCTTGGCTAATCCTCTCAAGTTATGCTGAGTTAAACTGGCAAGGTTCTTAAGGCGGCTGAAAACACGCTCCACAGCGACACGTTTTCTGTATGCAACCTTGAAAATTGTTGGCCCATGGCTTCTAAACTTCCTATCAACCCTCAAAATACCTCTAGCACCCTTGGATTGGTTCTTAGGGTAAGGAATAACAGGCAATGCCCCGCGTTCTATTGCTATCTTCCTTAGATTAACTGCGCTGTATTGAGAATCAGCGAGCAGCTTCTTTGGCTTAACATGCTCTGATGTTTTTCTCAAGAGGCTGATGGAATGTTTCTTCTCGTTTTCATTGGCAGACACAACAATCATAGCTATTGGTAACTCACTTTTGACATCAACTACCAGGTGCAATCTGTAACCAAGATCTTTGAGTCTATATACTGCCAGATAGTGTGTTAAAATAATCAGGCTTATCAAAATCGCTTGGTTGCTATTGCAAACTAAAGTTTAATTGTTTTGGTGAGTAAGGGATAAAGCTGTTTAGATGCTGTTCTAGTACTAGAACATAAGTGTTCCATGGATAGAGCTATAAGGATTTGAAAGAAAGGGTTATTGGATGATAAAAATGAAAATTCAGCCGAGATTAATTTTGTATGCTTTTCTTGGCTTATTGTTAGGCTTTTTCTTTGCTTTGCCCTTTGCGATCTATGAACTCAACATAATGGTCAATATAGTAACAAACATATTTTTTGTAGGTATTGCAGCCGCTAGCACGATTACAGCAATCATATTAATCTCTAACCGAAAAACGAAAAGTTACTGATGGTTAGTATCTTAATGGGCTTCTGAAAATTCAAAATGAATTTAGACTTAGATGACTGTTTGATTAGTCTTATGCTATAATATCGCTAAGAAACTTTATCATCAATATGTGAAATCGGTTCAATCAAATTATGCCATAGCTTGCATTGCATTCGCCCTACGGGACTTGAAAGTAGACTTCGGTGATGATAGCGTTACCCGTTGGGTGAGCAGTATCTACAGGATAGGATTCGTTACCAATAAAGGAACTATGCCCAT
>Ga0208034_1000483_pt1 | contig 32118 bp, 30 predicted proteins | sample June2015DPH_8_10_FD_184699 | JGI IMG/M metagenome (GOLD analysis project Ga0208034, IMG submission 184699) | Peatland microbial communities from SPRUCE experiment site at the Marcell Experimental Forest, Minnesota, USA - June2015DPH_8_100... | ecosystem: Environmental > Terrestrial > Soil >...
CTCCTGTTTAAACTGGTCAGAGGGAAAGCCAATCACCACAAGTCCCTTGTCTTTGTAAGTCTGGTGAAGTTCTTCGAGTTCTCTAAACTGACCCGCCAGACCGCATTTGGTCGCTGTGTTAACAATGAGAACAACCTTTCCACGAAATTCGGACATACTAACAGTTGATCCGAACGAATCACGAAACGTGATGTCATAAAATGTCATATTTTACAACCTTCTGGTAGCGACAAAAGCCATTACCGTTACTCGCCAATACCAGCTTTTCGATATCTTTGCAGCAGCTGCTCTTTTCCGGCTGAGTATTCCGGGTGCTCCAAAAGAACCTTAAAGCTTCTTTTAGCTCACCTTCGTAAGCAGCAAGAGCAACGTCGATCATACATTGTTGTTCTGGGGACATTGAATAAAATTATTCTGATTTAGACGAAAAACAGTCTCTCTTGTCTTTGGAGGTGATTTTTTGCATGCAAGCTGCTCAAGAAGTTTCGCCCATTATCTCAATTCAAATTTCGCCAATGCAAGAACCATAAGAATCTAAATAGATTAAATTGCGAGTCTCACCACCCATAGCCGCTCCAGTTTGTGGCTGTATTTCAAGAAACAACTGGTACTGTGACGTTATTTTCCCGACTGCTATACATTGCTGCTTTTCAAGGTGCTGCACAGCGTTAACCGTTTTCTGATCAATAAGTCCCGAATGTGCTAACTGTCATGGTTCATCTTCGTTCCGGAAACTAAAGGCGATCAAGTTGTCTAGCGAGGCAAACACGTCGTCAGGAAGTGTTCTAGGCGTGTTTGTAATAAACGTGGGAAAGATGCCAGAATGCCTCATCCTCGTTATGATATCGACCATATTATCTCGCTCGACGTAGAGCTTGGCCTCTTCCAAAAACAATGAGACTGCCTCAAACTCCTCGGCTTGTCCTAATCGCACCAACCTGCTCAGCATAAACTCGACCGCTATCTCTCGCTACCAATGACTGATTTCCGAGAGGTTGAATATGATTGGACCCCCGTCTTCACGCGTTGCTTCGATAAATCCCGTTACCACGTTTGCGCCAAAGAGACCAGATATTCGCGCCACTTCCAGCCGCTGGAGCAGCCCCTCTCTCACGTAGTCGTTCTCAATAGCCCTAACGAAGCGCTCAAGATCGTCGAGAGTGAACGCCACGTCGTTATTCTCTTGCCAAAATTGTATCAGATAAAGATACCGTGGCGGAATCTCGCTGGATGTTTACGACGGTCGCAAAATCATCATACGACAATTCGTGGATGGGTATTGTTAGCGTACGTTCGGAATTAGTCTCCTCAGCAGCACGTTCCAGAAATAGGCCATTTTCGCTGTCTGTTTGTCGGTGAGACGCGCCTCGATCCTCCTCACTAGACGTGCAAAGATCCCCCTTCGATTCTTCGTCGTCACGCGATTGGACTTCTTTCACTAGCTGGCAATCAGCAGTAAAGAAGCTCAGCGAGAGCTCCAATTTCGAAAAGGAGGCTTGGAATGGCAGAGGTCGCCGGCCCGAATCCGGCCGAGCCCATCTGTTTTTGTAATTCTTTTGAAGATAAAACGCAACAGTGGGCCCGGATGCTTATCCGGCGATACGGGCGTTTGATCGACCAGGATATCCATCCGCATAGGTTTCGCCGCAGCTATGCCATTAATATGGTTCGTCACGGTTGCGACATTCGACGATTGCAGCAGCTACTTGGCCACAGTAACATAGACACGACGCGTCTACCTACAATTTAACGACTGTGACCTGGAGGACCTACGAGCGGGTGCCAGAGCGAGTCTGCGAGAAAAACTTGTCAGGCCTCAAAAACTAGTGCTGTATCGTCCTTTGCCTCTATTGTCGGGGAGGAGAGCCTCAACCGCTCTCGTGCCATCTGATCGTATGCCTCCCTTCCACCCGCCTCCTCGATGATATCCCTCCCCTCTGGAACTACCGCTTGAGCGGCAACATTAACTCGTTCCATCGCCGCGGGAGCTAACCACATGAGGGCTTTCATCGTTATTCCGAGCTTCAAGGGGATGGACTCAAAGCGCTTTGTCGTCCCCGGAATTAGTTTAAACGTCAAGCCTGCCGCGTCTTCCCCGAACTTCGTTATAGGGAGGCCTGCACGCGCATAGATCTCAGGCCTCATCGCCACGTGTCCGACTACCCATTTGCCGTCGATGCACACCTCGCCTTCTCCCTCAGGTGTCCCGCTGTTGAACATGTCCGCCGTCATCGCGTTTTCCTCAGACATCTGAACGCCGCTCGTGATCTCGTCACGCAACATCATCGTAAACGTCTTATACCGGGCCTTTATCCCGGCAGCCCTGCAGAGGGCGATCCACACGGAGATCAGGTGATAACACGTCCCCGTGCCCCTTTTCAAGGTCGCGCTCACGCTATCCAAGGGCAGGAACTCAACTACTAATTTGGTCTTGACAAACCAGTACGCGGCGTCGGCGAACTCATAGTCTGAGAGTTCATACGCGCCGAGTTCGTTCGCCATCGCGATGACCTCGGGCTCACGGGGGTTGCACCACCGCGTGGGTCTGAGGTACTTCTCGTTGGAGGTGCAGTACCGCATGCTCTCGCGAAACGGCGGGATCTCATACTCCCTCGGCGGGCGGACGTACCGCTCCTCATCGGGACCCATCACCCTTACCTTTCTTAAGATAGCAGGGTTCTTGAGCATCATCGTGGCGAACGTTAACCTCGACTGCGTCGGCAACTCCTGCGAGGCATACTCATGCTCGGTGATTTCGCTCATTTGTGTCATTAATTGCCCCGTTGTAACGTCTGCGCTAATGAGAGGAAAAGCTATGCAACGGAGTCAGTTTAGAGTCGCGATATTAATCGCTGCGACAACAATACTCGCCTTCGTGATGATCCACATCGCCGTCTAACCTCTCTGAATACGGCACCGCAATTCGAACGATTCGAGAGAATACCTATTTTTTACCGTCTACCCAAGCGCGCTTTACGAGCAGCTTAACCCGGCTTCATTCATAGCCCTTCCCCGCCTGCCAAAACTGCCTTCTAACACTTCTACTATTATAGCGGCAAATAAGACGAGCGTCACAATAAGCTCAGCCGTTTAATGAGGCGATCTTCTACGTATTGACCTTTAGGTTGTTCCTTTCTTTTTTTCATTCTCGCTGTCTGCGTTCTTTTAAAGGGCTAACATTCCGATCGCCATCTCACCACCATAACGTCATATTCTCGCTGGGCGTTCTCATATATGCGATCGCCTTCTATCTCATCAGAACACGCCGCGCAAACGGAAAAATGCTCAAATACTACACATACGGCTGGTTTGCCGCAATATAGGCACAGTTCCGGTTCCCCTTCCGTCTCATTATTTCGCATATCACTTACCTCCAATAAGGGCTTACTATCGCCGTTATGATGGTTAGCGCCTCCGTGCAAGAGGTCATTTGTCCGACAAATACCGCAGCGACCGAACACGCCACTGTGCTCGTCAAACGCGGATGCGTATGTGCACGGCAGCTACCATTTGAAACTGTGTACCTGTATGATCACAACTATAAATCTTACGCTATTTGTTGTTTATCGTCTGTGCGAAGAGCGCAGCGACGCGGCAAAATCGGTTACTTCGTAGGCTGTTTTGCTGCATGACCGCCGGCGCGACGTCCGGCGAAAACGCAGTCCGCAATAGACGAGCCGCTGGCGAAATAGACGTTGGAGCAGAGGCCTACAGCGTTACGCCCTGCTGCGTACAAGCCATCGATTGACGTACCGTCTGCTCGCTTAACCTGTCCAGTCTGTTCATTCACAGCAAGCCCCCCGAGCGTCATAGCTGCGGTAGGGATGCCGAAATTGGTTAGAGATAACCCCTGAAGAGAGCAGTCCAGTGCATAGAATGGCGGCGTGTCTTGGGGTACGAAACGTTTCTGCAGCTTGCCCAGCGGATCGGGCTGGCCATTGCTTGCGATCTCGTTGTACCGCGTCATCGTCGCTTCGAGTCCTTCGGGGGAAACCTTGATCTTCTGTGCCAGTTTGGAAAATGATGAAGCCTTCTTACGGCTGATAAGCACCATTGGTATTATGGTCAGCTTCTGGAAAAAGGCGCACTGGTCTCCAAAATGGCTCTTCGCTTCTTTATAGGTTTTGCTGTCGAAGATAAGATAGGCATTGCCGCCGCCTTTGGATACGATATAATCACCCTGCTTGCCGCCGTACAGGTCCTCGCTACATATGCGCTTTCCCTCTTTATTTACGAGGACGCCCTGCATCAGCGCCTCGGGCGGAACGTAGAAGCGCCACGCCGACATCTTATCCATGTTGGATGTGACTCCGCCCGCGCTCTCCCCCAGGGCGATCCCTGAGCCATCGTCGGCATAGGTTCCTAAAGGAAGGCACTTTTCATAGGCGCAATTACATTGCTTAACCATCTTCTTATTGAAAATAAAGCCGCCGGCCGCCAGTATGACGCCCTTGTGCGCACGGGCGCGGTAGGGGTGGGCGCGTACTTTCACGATAGCGGTGGCCAGCTTATCGAGCAGCTTTCCTACCGGAGGCAAGAAGGTGTTGACCTTGGCGCTGATCCGTGTGACGCCGCCGTGGAACCGCCTGAGGAAAATTGAACTCGGGGGGATGGAGCGTCCTTCCACGCCGATCACCCGTTCATCCTCCGCCTTGATGAGCTTTAGCACCTGGGTCTGGCAGCGCACCTGGACGTTTTTGCTTTTACGCACCGTTCTCTCAAGATCATGGAACAGTGCGAAACCTGAGATACCTTTGCCCTTGGCGCGGTGTCCGCGAGGCGCAGGCTTGGCTTTCGCCTTATAGGCGCCGTTATTCTCGCTGCCGGAGTAGTAGATATAGTAATCATCTGTGGGATATGAGGTCTTGAACGGGCACAGTGAACCCTCGAATGGGACGCCCGCCTCTGCCAGCCAGTGGATGTCCTCTGCTGACCCTTCGCAGAGGCGGTGTAATGTCTGGTCCGACATGACACCTTCGCCAACCTCTTGCTTAAGATATTTATACATCTCCTCCACGGTGTCTTCGTATCCCGCCGCTTTCTGGTATGGCGTGCCGCCGCCAGCATAAATGATGCCGCCACTGGCAGATGTGGCCCCGCCTCCGTGGAAGCGGTCCAGCACCAGCACCGAGGCACCCTGCTGGGCGGCCTCCAATGCGGCGCATGCGCCCGCTCCACCAAAGCCGACTACGATTACGTCTACTTCAGCATTCCACCGTTGATTTTCCCGCTTTGCGGCCATCTAATCCTCCTCTGGAAGGGCGAGCCCCATATACGCACTCGAAAGGGCAGAGCCGGCCTCTATCTTACGCAGTTCTCTCCACTATCGCTCGCGTTGGCAAGCATTACAGAAAGCCAAACAGTATATGACCCAGTGGAGTGTGAATCTCGCCGATTAGCTACAGATGCCCTCTGTGCCCGTGCTCAAGTTGCCATATATATCCGGGAGCACTCCCGGTGCGCGCTCCGCTCTTGTCGACTCACAAAATATATGGACTCTCCTTTGCCATTAATAGAGTCTCCCTTGCCATTGATATATACTGCTGGAGGTACCGACACCATCTCTGTCAAAAATGTGGCGGTGCGGCGCTTTCATGGGATCTTGTCGGCGCTGGCGGTAGAACCTTTCCAATATCTTCTAAGATCGAAATACCCCCGCCCATTGTCAAAGGGACGTCAATTACCTCGGAGGCATTACCCATTCAAGTTTCGTTTTTCTGTTTTCCACGGTTGCTATATCAAGCAAAGCTAGCTTATCAGCGCTCTCACGCTGATAATAGGCAACATTTTCAACAGGGTCGCCCGCATCTTTGAGATCGACGAAATGGACTCCTGTCCTCATCCGGCCATCTTTCATATCCGGGGAAGGCATGATTTTTATAATACGGATAATTTCTCCTTTCCCATAGCCGCAATGAAGGCCTTTATACCTCTAAGTAATCTACCGATATTAAATGACCTCGATTGTTAGGGAGGTTTGGAGGCAATATTACACGTGACGCTGACAATACCAGGCACTGCGCGGATAATCTCCCCGGCGACCTTGTCGAGGGTTTCAAAGGAAAGTCGGGCGGTGTCGCGGTTCGCGCATCGATGCTATCCCAGCAGCGGCAAAGTAGGGGGGTTATTATCGGGTGACATAGCAACCTCAACTAAAACAAGCACTGCACCCTACCTCTCACGCCATAACTCATAGGCACGTTAAGCGGCCGGCAGAAGGAGCGCTGCACGCTCTCATTTGCTCTAACCGTGTCAGGGTTGAAGAAGACTCGCTCCCCAACCTACGGTGCCTTTTAGCGCTCTGATTCAGTGATTATCATTCAGCGTAGTGGTCAAAACTGAGGAAACTACAGAAGGCTTAAGTTTTTAAGCTCCTCAACGATTCGATCGACCGCATTAGCCGCATCTTCGAGCTTTCGGCCGCCGGTTATAACCAGTTTGCCGGAACCAAACAAAAGAACCACTACTTTAGGATCCGATAACCGGTAGACGAGGCCCGGAAACCGTTTAGGATCGTAATCTGCGTCCTCTAAAGCAAGCGTTGCTTGCTTGAGGTCTATTTCTTGTCCAATGCCGGTGGATGCAACCACATTTACAATTTCAATAGTGTCCCGCGGTTCAGTCATCTTCCCTATTCATTGTTGTTATGAAGCCCAAGTTAGAGAACATGGAGAGCAAAAAGGACGGAGATCAACGGACGGCTCTACGTCCAGCGTCATTTTCCAATATCAATATTTTGGGAAGCGTCCACTTCGTACCTCCCACGGCTCAGTGCGCCGCGCTAGCGACCAAAAACCATTAAGCTGTAAAAATAGTGTGTTCTAGCTTAAAATTTTCCCTTTTGCCGTCAATGTTAACGACCTCTGACCCGATCCCGAGATGACTTCTTGGGGTTCCTAATGGTGCAGCAGCCCACGCACCTTTTCCTTAGATTCACACGAGCACCGGAGTAAGCGTATCGACCAGCTTGGGCACGTCCAAAAAAGTTGGACGTCTTTCCAATAGTCCATACATGCCTGATTCGTCGAGGTTTGATTGCTCAGTTTTTCGGCAGCGGAAGCGTGGCGCTCTCTTAAACCTTCAGATTGTAGAGCATCCTGAAATCAATAATTGGATCATATTTTGAGTTCTCCTAGACCGTACGAAACCAATGCATGCCTGCCAAAGGCAAAGTACCAGGACAGAATAATACTGTGATAAGGAAGTGAACTGCGTATGTCATCAATGAGAGCCGTTCAAATTAGCGAGCCGGGCGCTGATTTCGAATTAGTGGACAAGGAAATCCCCAAGCCCAAGGAGAACGAAGTACGCGTTAAAGTGCAAGCCTGCGGCGTTTGCCACGGAGAGGCCGTGGTAAAAGAGGGAACCTTTCCCGACATCAAATATCCCCGAGTCCCAGGACATGAAGTTGTCGGGACAATTGATAAACTCGGCTTGAATGTTGCTTTCTGGGAGACTGGTGAACGAGTGGGAGTTGGGTGGTACGGAGGGCCGTGCCTTGAGTGTGAAGCGTGCGGAATGGGAGACCCCAGCACGTGTACGAGCTTCTTAACTACGGGGGTTTCATTTGATGGCGGCTTTGCCGAATACATGGTCGTGCCCATTCAGGCGCTGTCAATGATACCCCACGAGCTCAACTCGTTAGAAGCAGCGCCTCTACTATGTGCCGGTAGGACAAGTTTTAGTGCCCTGCATTACAGCGGTGCGAAGGCCGGCGATCTGGTAGCAATCCTCGGCCTCGGAGGCCTTGGCCATTTAGGGGTGCAGTTCGCTCGAAAGCTCGGTTTTAAAACGGTGGCCCTATCGCGCGGCACGGGCAAACAAGAGTTGGCCTATACGTTAGGTGCCCACGTCTATATTGATACTGAGTCTTCAAATCCGGCAATGGAGCTCCAAAAGCTTGGCGGCGCACGGGTTATTCTGGCTACCGCGCCCAACGGTAAAGCGATCTCGGACGTCGTAAACGGGCTTGGTTTTGAGGGCGAGTTAATAGTGGTCGCATACCCTGGCGATCCGATACAAGCCTTTGCCTGGCAGTTGTTGGGCGAAAGGCGTTCGATCAAGGGATGGACCGTAAGACCGGCAAAACATATGTCAGAAGACGTGCTGAATTTTAGTGTTATTTCCGGGGTTCTGCCGATGATAGAAGTTTTTCCGTTAGAGCAAGCCGCATTGGCGTACGAGAAGATGATGACCGCCAAAGTACATTTTAGGGCTGTGTTAAAAGTGGGTGACTGACGGGAGGTCATTATGCAAGACGTCTTAAAACTTATCCAGGAAAGGCACTCAGCAAGAGCTCCCTTTGATCCGCAACGCCCCGTAGCGAAACAGGATCTGACGCAGATTTTGGAGGCGGCGCGTTGGTCGCCTACCGCCCACAACATGCAGAACTTTGAAATAATCGTCGTTGATGATCCGAAGCTTCTGGAACAGTTAGGGAAGATTGAATCTCATATCTCGGAGGAGTTCATTCGGGAGAACTATCAGCAGCTCTCGTTTTCGGAAGACGAGTTACGCCAAAAAAAGGTTGGGATCCTCGGCACTATGTTTCCCCCGACATGGACGGATCCTGCTAAGGTGGATGAGGCCGTTCGCGAGACTTCGTTCCTGAACCGGACCATTAGAGGCAGTCCGCTGCTTCTGATCGTGATCTACGATCCAAAGAAAAGAGCTCCTGCTTCCGAGGGCGATGTCTTGGGCATGATGAGCCTCGGTTGCGTTATGGAGAACATGTGGCTTATGGCGCAGTCCCTCGGGATTGGCTTTATGATAATGAGTGTCTTCAGCGCAGACTCAATAGAGAATGAGGTAAAGCGAGTTCTCGATATTCCCGAAAACATGAAGATTGCCTACACCTGTCGCCTGGGCTGCCCTGTCTCTGCGTCAGCTAAATATCTAAGGGTGCGCCGAAACGTGGAGGATTTCACCCACTATAACCGATTTGGTAACATCGCGTAGACCACGCGGTCATGAACCCCTTTTCGGCTGCACACTCGTCTCGCGCAAGAAGCAAATAAGGCATCAGTCGTCAAAATAGACAAGCTCCTGCGCGTGGAGATAGCCAATTTGGCACAGAAAGAACAAGAGGAGACAAACAGAGAGCGAAGCAAGTGTAAGCAAATTTACTGACCTAAAAACACCGTTAAAATCTGGCAAAGCGTATAGACGCTGGAAATAGGCGCTTTAGAACTTCAGTGCGGACATTCTTAAATTCGGCTGTATTTGATGTCGCTGTTCTCCGACACGGTGGCAAACGACTTATTGCTACCGCCTAGGGCGTCGATATTATCACCTATCGTTGCTAGACTGTTTGCCACAACAATCATGGTTTGATCGACCTTATTCGTGGGTCTGCCGAGGTGCAAAAAAAATGGAAACTACGATCATCCGCATATTTGAGCAGCATCTCGACTTCCTGTCAGCAGATGCAGCGATGCAACTTGCTCAGCGATTCGCGGAGCAGTTCGGAAACTTATATTCCCGTCCGAGCCTAGAAGACGTACCCTCAGAGGAATTAGGCACAGCGCACAGGTTTCTCTTCGAGGAGATAAAACAACTTGTTCGGCGCGATCCCCACTTGGATCTGCGTTATCCTGATGAGGCAATAAACAACGTCGTGCTAATGCTGCTCGACAGCCTGGAACGAGTCTTCACGCCCCAGTCGAGCGATCCGTTGAAATGACTCTCGTTACATATGCGACCGACGCATTGCGCTGAAGTACCACGTAACTGGAGCGCTGAGCTCCTCAGCGGGGTCGTGAGAGAGGCGTTTTTCAGCGTTCAGCTGGCTTGTTGTAGTGTTGCATTAAACGTAGTCACGACATCGTTCACTTGGATTATATAACTTGCAGGAGACGTCGGCTGGTCGCCCTGCATTTTTATATACGAGGTCGTGCTGGGTAGGCTGTTTGCAACGCTCAGATAGCTCTGATGTGTATTTGTGGAGCTTGCAGTTGTCAGGGCTGGGAAATTAATAAGCTCGGCAGCTGTTGTAGCGTTATATCCTTGGTCGATGGTGTTGACATAATTGCTTGCATCAGACTCAGAGGCAAACTTTACGTACTGTGCAGTATACGCAAGGCTTTCATTCGGATTGGTTACTCTGTAGGTCACCATCGCGGTTGTAGCATTGACCCATTGGATTGATTGGTTCAAAGTTCGAACCCAGGTGGCGTTGTTATACGCTTGCAGATCATCGTTGATGACGGCTTGGAGCACTGGATCGTGGGTTGTGCTGCTAGCGGATTGCGAGGTACTCTGATTTTGCGTGCTTGATGTGCAGCCCGCGGCTAGAACACTTGCGATTATCGCTGTAGCAATGAGGATGGCGACTCTTGATCTCATAACAGTAAATAAGCGCAGATTCCACAATTAATAGTTTTCTATTCGTAAAAAGCAAAGCTGCTAGGCTCTTCTTTTTTAAAAAGAGGGTTTATAGGGCCCTTTGTAACGTTTTTTCAGCTCCAAAGCGTTCAAATGGGGAATGAGTGGCATTAGCTGCTTCTCTGGGCTGGTCGTGGAAACGTGCGAAGAAAGCGGGTCATATGGCGTTAGACGCACTGACAGCGTTAGTCTTTCGTTTTCTTTCCAAACATGCTGAGGATCTCTATGGGGACGGGAAGCACGATGATGCTGTTGTTCTCCTCACCGATTCGGACCATGGCCTGGTAGAGCCGAAGCTGCAAGGCGGCAGGTGACTTTTCGATCGTCTGAGCTGCTTCCAATAGCCGATCCGCTGCCATCGCTTCACCTTCTGCAAGCGTGATACGCGCGCGTCTGTCGCGTTCTGCCTCAGCTTGGGCGGCCATGGATCGCTTCATTTCCTCAGGGAGCTCAACGTCCTTCAGCTCGACCGATAATACGTGGATGCCCCACGGCATCGTAAACTCGTCGACAAACTTGCGGATTCTTTCGCCGAGCTCGTCACGTCGAGCGAGGACCGTGTCAAGCTCAGCGGTTCCTACGACGTCCCGCAGACTCGACTGTGCGAGTTGGTTTATCGCGTACCCGTAGTTGCTTATCTCGATGACCGCCTTGTCTGCTTGGACAACTTTGTAGAAGATCACCGCATTAATCTTGCACGAGACGTTGTCTTTCGTGATAACTTCTTGCCGCGGAATGTCTAAGGTGTTCACGCGCAAGTCCACTTTCTTGATCGATTGAAACGCCGGGAATATGTAACGCAATCCTGGGGGGTAGACAGTTCTGAACGATCCGAAGGTGAATTTCACCCCTCGTTCGTATTGGTAGATCACGCGAAGCCCAGTGAGCAAATAGATGGCGATCACCACGACGACAAAAATCGCCACTCCAACGATAACGCTAATATCTATTTGAGCAAACATAGACGACACCGCTCACTCAAACGACGCGCGGGGTGATTAACTTTTCTAGCAAAAAAAGCTCCGCTCAGCAGGCTTCAAAAAAGAAAACTGGTGAGGATCCCTAGTTTGCTGCTAGCCGCCACCAGGGCATCGAAGAATGTCTTGGTCCTTCGCTCATGTCCTGGAATCCCTCTGGCGTCAGCGGTGCATTGCTTGCACACCCTATATTGGGCCAACGTAAAGGCAGGACTGAATATCCTCTCCAAGTTTTCCGATTGCATCTGCCCGGCACCGCTGGCAATGGCGCATCTGTTTCACGTATTTTGTACATTCATCCTGCATCTTACGCTTCATCTCCATTGTTGGCGGCGCTATATCGGCAAACTTGTATTGTGCAATAAGGGGGATCACGTTGAAAGTATACACACCCATTTCGCCTACCTTTTTCGCAATCTCCGGAATATGTTTGTCGTTGATGCCCGGAATATAGACCGTATTGATTTTCACGATCATATGCCGCTTTACCGCCTCTTCAATCCCTCGTAGCTGCTGGGAGAGGAGAATTTTTGCACCTTCGATCCCGGTATAGCGTTTGCCCTTGTAATTAATAAACGCGTAGATCTTTGCCCCGATCTCCGGGTCAATGGCGTTAAGGGTGACGGTGACATTACCCACATCATATTTCTGGAGCAGGTCGATCTTATCAGGGAGCAATAGGCCGTTTGTACTGAGGCACTTGATAACATTGGGGTACTGCTCGTGAACGCGGCGAAGCGTTTCAAAGGTCGCTTCATTTGCGAGCGGCTCACCCGGCCCGGCGATCCCTATGACCTTAATATAATCATATTTGTCAATTACTTCTTTAACCAGTTCCATAGCTTCATCAGGATTGAGTACTTTTGTTGTGACACCGGGGCGGCTCTCGTTCACACAGTCAAAGTCACGAATACAGTAATTACACTGGATATTGCATTTGGGTGCTACCGGAACATGACACCGCCCGAATGTGTGGCACGCTTTTTCGGAAAAGCAGGGGTGTTCCTGGATCTTGCGCATCTGTGACGGGTCCCACAGGACTTTACTACCTGCGACGTCTGCAATTCTCATTTCATCGGACATAGCCAACACCACTACGTGCGTTGTGAATGCTTAAATAAAGTTCAATTGTGGTAGAGTGATCCACTTTACCCTTAACCACTTTGTTTTCCCATTTGTTAAAGGCTGTCGGTTTCATTATTGATAAAAAAAGCGAATGGTCCTTATCTCTCAGGCAATTCTCTCTCCCTAAAATCGACCGTAGGCGACCTCAGAACACCCTTACCGCTGTAAAGGATTTTTCATGAGTCATGCTTTTATTACTCTCTTCAGTTATTTTATCGACCTGCCAAATTGCAGCAAACGCTCCACGCAAGCTCTCGATATCGCCGGCGCAGTTTTTATTGATTCGGTTCGAACATCAAAAAAATCAGCGCCGTTTCGCAAAGCACTCCAAAAAACTTGCATATATTAATATGAAAATAAAGATATTAAAATATTTGCTTGACGTGTCCCCCTTTGAGTGCGCACATCAAGCAGCGTGGTGTCTACCCGGAAGATAGAGGCATAATCGGATCTTATTCTCCGCCCCAATCTTCTTCGGGAAGTTCGCAGCACTTTCTGAGTGCGTCGCGAGCTGTCGCGACAGCTGGTATTCCTGCCGTCACCGCGAGGACCCCCAACGTGTCGAGGACCTCTTCACGCGAAGCGCCCATGTTCATCGCGGCGCGCATCTGTGCGGTTGCACAAGCTTCACACCCCATTGCTGAAACGACTGCGAGGGCAATTAGTCTCTTTGTTTTTGCCGAAATCGCTCCGTCGCTCAGAAGCGCTTTATCCATGTTATAGATGACGTCAAACATCTTCGGATGCGACTCGTAAATAAGCTTCAGAAGCGCTGGGGAGAATCCCATGTCTTTTCTAAGTTCTTTAAGTTCTACATCTCCAATAGGCATGTTTCAAACCTCTAGATACTGATAAATGTTATAATATAAATCAATAGTTGAATCGTTGACAGCGAATTCATGTGGCTGTGGCAGCTCTAGAAACGAAGCTGGCGCCTAAGTCAAGAGCCGGACTGCACGGCGTGCCGGTGCGTTCGCGTGGCGGAAGGACGACCATTATTGCACGAAAAAATGAAAAACGCTGAGGAAGTAGAGTTTCCTGAGGATCGTAAGAAACGCGAGTGTTTAACGGAGCCGGAGGGCTTGCCGAAAGGCGAAGAGTGCCCCCACTATCCGTGTCATTTCAAAGGACAAGTGTGCGTATTTTGTTATTGCCCGAAGTACCCGTGTGAGGACTCTCAGCTAGGTAAGTGGATAGTAAGCTCTCGAGGCGACGTTATCTGGACGTGTATTGACTGCAGACTAATCCACAAGAAGAGAATAGCGGAATATCTGCGTGATCATCCTGAGGCAACTATCGACCAATTGAAGCGCATTGACGCCGAGTAGTCGCGTGCGCACACTAAAGTCTCGCAGAATCCTTTTTTACGCAGTTAGGCCGCTGAGCATTAGTAATATCCCAGTGGACGTGCGGCTTGCCATCAATTTTATATAGAACTGTACGCAATGTAATCACGTCATTTCACGTTTATAGGAGGAAGAGTATGGCAGGACGACCCACAGGACAACTTGTTAGTGCCGGCGGACAGCCGATTTTGATTCTCAAAGAGGGCGCTACTCGGACGCGAGGCGAGGAAGCCCAAAGCATGAATATCGAAGCAGCGCGCGCCGTAGCAAATGCAGTGCGAACGACTCTTGGCCCTAAGGGGATGGACAAAATGCTCGTCGATAGTATCGGCGATGTTGTCATCACCAATGACGGAGCAACCATCCTAAAAGAGATGGATATTGAACATCCGGCTGCAAAGATGGTAGTTGAGGTCGCTAAGACCCAGGACGACGAAGTCGGCGACGGGACCACGACCGCAGTCGTGCTCGTTGGTGAACTTTTGCGAGAAGCAGAGGAGCTTTTGGGTGAAGACGTCCACCCCACCGTAATCGCTGCGGGGTTCAACTTGGCAGCGCGCAAGGCGACAGACGTCCTTACTGAAATGGCTTTTGAAGGCGATGATGCGACGCTTAAACACGTTGCGATGACGGCCATAACGGGAAAGGGCGCTGAGATGATGCTCGGCACGATAGCCGACATCGTTGTCGAAGCAGTGCAGCTCGTCGCTGAGGACGTCGATGGAAAGAAAACCGTCGACCCCGACGACATCAGTGTGGTGCGCCGCTACGGGGCATCGGTCGATGATTCAAAACTCGTGCACGGCCTCATCATCGACAAAGAGAAAGTGCACCCGCTTATGCCCTCGACGGTGAAAGATGCCAAGATAGCTCTTCTTAACGTTGGCTTGGAGATCGAAAAGACGGAGATCGACGCGAAGATTGAGATCAACGATCCAGCACAGATGCAGTCGTTCTGGGATGAGGAAGAGCGGAGGCTTGAATCGATCGCCGACAAGGTGATTGCAAGCGGGGCAAACGTCGTTTTTTGCCAGAAAGGGATTGACGATCTCGTCCAGCATTATCTTGCGAAAGCGGGCATCTTGGCGGGACGGCGGGTCAAGAAAAGCGATATGAAACGCCTCGAAAAGGCGACTGGGGGCAAGATTACCGACACGCTGGAGGATATTGCCCAACTCGGCTATGCCGGTCTGGTGCAAGAACGAAAAGTCGGCGACAATGAGATGATTTTTGTCGAAAAAACCCAAAACCCCAAGGCGGTATCTATTTTGCTCCGAGGCAGCATCGAACACGTTGTCGACGAGATGGATCGGGCGGTAAACGACGCCCTGAAAGTCGTCTCATTGACCCTTGAGAAGAACCAAGTACTGGCAGGCGGTGGCGCTCCGGAGATTGAACTTGCAATGATTCTGCGCGACTATGCGACGACTTTTGGCGGGCGTGAACAACTGTCCGTGCGCGCCTTTGCAAATGCGATGGAGATCATTCCAAAAACGCTCATCGAAAATGCCGGTGGAGATCCGCTCGACAAGCTTGTGGAGCTTCGCAGTGCCCACGAATCGGGCCATCGAAATGCCGGTATATCAGTGGACGGTGAGGTAATGGACATGCTAGCTCTCAATGTTGTGGATCCGCTCCGCGTAAAACTAAACGCGGTCGAATCTGCGATGGAGACTGCCAACATGATTTTGAGGATTGACGACGTCATCGCTGCGAGCACAGAAAAGCCCGAACTTGGTGGCGAAGGTCCAGAGATGTACTGAGAAGCGGAACTGTGATTGACTGATGACTGTGCTTAGCAGTCATCGTTCTCTCTTTTTTTGAGGCCACAAATCGCGAATGCGGCTCTGTCCTCCGATCTACGACGCAAAGGCTGCTCTGCCAGCTAGCACAACTTATAAATAGTCAAGAATTGCTCATTTGAGTGGTTTTCAGGCGAAGATCGGCAGGCGGAAGTTTGTACCACGACACGTGAGTCGCGAGCTTATGCGGCAAAAAGGGATTATTGCGATTTTAATTGTTACGATAATGCTGTTTTCGTGTGGCTGTTTGGGGGGTGGGCAGAGCAATAATACTAACACGGCACCTCTTGCGAACTCCTTACTAGTCGTCAGATCGGTTGAGGTAATGGTGGGCTACAACACCTCGCTTTCCTGCGTCTTGAACATAACGAACGGGCAGGGCCTTGACAATCAGGTCGTTTACTGGTATCTCGACGGCAAACCTCTTGGGCAAAGCTCCACCTACTTTGGCTTTGCAACATACAACCTGTCTGTCAGCGACGTCTCGGGACTTGCGGTGGGAGAACACCAAATTCTCGCAAAATGCAATGGCAACGCTGATTACGCGGGTTCACAAGGAGAAGGCGTGTTGCTTATTATAGCGGCACCAACACCAACGCCAACAGCAACGCCAAAACCAACAGCAACGCCAAAACCAACACCAACGCCATCGCCTTCCCCGACGTCCAGGCCTACACCGAGTCCGTCACCAACACCCACAGCTGGCCCGACCCTGACTCCGACACTCAGTCCAACAGGGAGTCCGAGTCCCACGGTAAGTCCTTCGTCGACCTTGTCGGGGAGGAGAACGCGAACGGTTACCTAAGATCCGGGCTTGTGTCGTCGCGACGCGACGGGCGGACGATGCCGCTGTGACCTCTCACCTTTCTCAGGCAGGCACAAGGGATCCAAGCGAGACTCATGCGCAGGCGCATTACGGTAGAGTGTGATAAGCTTCCCGTACTGAAATCGCGCGGGTGATCTCATAACTTCTGCAGGACGTGCGATTTGAGCCACTCAGCAATCGTCGGTAGCTCAAGTTCGTTTCGCGCAATAGCTAACACGAAATTCTTTATCGGTGCGTTGGGATCTATATAGTAACCATTTTGCTCTAAGAATAGATCGCATGCTAGAAAACCGGTTCTTTTCGTGCCTTTGATCAATGCATTTGTACTGATGATACATTCGATGAGGGAAGCAGCTTTTAAGAATATATTGGGATAAGGCATGTAGCCGTGAATTTGCGTTCGAGGGCGATCGAGGCAGCTTGAAAGTAGATTTTCGCGAATGCCTGGGTGAAGACAAGTGTCGCGCTCGCCTTCGATCGCCTCAATCATCTTGTGGTGTATGCTTCGAATCTGCTGTATTGTCAAGTACACGACCACGCTAAAATTCCGCAAGTTCTTCTAGCACGCTTCGGTACCGCTCTATGGCGTCTTGAGCAGCTGCTCAAAGTCCTCTTCTTGCTGAAAAGTTTCGTGGGCAATGCCTGACTCGGCTGTGTCTGCCTCTCTCTCAATCTTTGACAAACTTGTTGTACGCGCGGCTTTGAAAACCGTGGTATTTAGAAAATCCTTCAGCGTCGCGCTGATCTAGCGACTTATCATTAAATGAAACGAGTGCCTCCGAATACAACGCCTTGGGCGAACTTCGAGCGACGGCGGTCGCAGTCCCATTATGCAGTAGCAGCGTGGCCGACCCGGTGACCCGTTCTTGCGTTTTGTTGATGAACGCGTCGAGTGCGGCGGTCAGCGGTTCGTCCAGTAAGCCTTGATAGATCAGCTCAGCCCACGCCGCTTCAACTTGCGCCTTGAACCTGCGTTCCTGTCGAGTCAGGACAAGTGCCTCCAACTCTTCGTGAGCCGTCAGAATGACTGTCGCTGCTGGATGTTCGTAGATCTCTCGCGCTTTGAGGCCAAGAACGCGGTCCTCTATGAGGTCGGTTCTACCGACACCGAATTTTCCCGCTACCTCGTTGAGCTTTCTGATGAGCTGGAGTCCGCTCACTTGTGCGCCATCTAATGCGACTGGGATGCCTTTTGCGAAATCGAGGCTCAACAGGAGCTTTCCTTGTGTTTTCGTCGGCGCCGTTGTCCACTTATAGATGTCCTCCGGCGGGATACAGGAGGGATCTTCGAGACGCCCCCCCTCGATGGAACGCGACCATAAGTTTTCATCTACGCTGTACGGCTTCTCAAAAGTAATCTGGACGTCAAGATTGTGTTCAAGCGCATATTCGATCTCCTCAGAACGCGTGAGATTGAGTTCACGCATTGGCGCGTGAATTTTGTATTTTGATGCTCGGAATACCGCTTCGAATCGAAGCTGGTCATTGCCCTTACCGGTGCAGCCGTGTGCGATCGCTGAGGCGTGCTCTCTCTCAGCGATTTCGAGTACTTTCTTTGCGATGAGTGGTCGGGCAATGGCCTGTCCCAGGGTATATCCTTCGTAGTTGCCGTTCGCCTTGATCAGCGGAAACAAGTACTTCTCTACGAACTCGTTCTTCGCGTCGACGGTGTAGTGCTTGTCGCTCAGCCTGCCAGCCCGCGCTTCTGCTTTTTTCAGGTCGCTCTCGGGTTGGCCGACGTCAACCGTAACGGTCACAATATCATCATATTGATACTGCTCTCTCAAGATCGGAATGCAGACGGAAGTGTCAAGACCTCCCGAATATGAAAGCACGACTTTGCTCATCACAATCACCTTGATAAAGTGGCAAGGGTTTCACAGTTTGTGCACGCGTGTCTGTTATCGGCTACCTCAAGCGCGCGCGTGAATTACGGCGGTGTTGGCGACCGTATCTGAGAACCGCTGTCGCGGGTCACCTTGAGTCGCGAAGCCAACGATCAGATCTAGCGCGAATAGGAGCGCGAAAGCTGGAAGCCAGGCTTTGGTGAAACTTCTCACAAAAGCTTTTGTAAAGGTCATGCTGCCGCCAAGCGACCTTACTTTTACGTCCATAAAACGCTTGCCGATCGTGGCACCTGTCGATCCTTCGAGTGCGACATAGTAACCCCACACGATGATGAGGCCAAATATGGCTGAAAATCCCGAAAATAATCCGCCAAAAGCGTTTACGTTGAATACCAATAAAGGCAAGACCAAAACAATTGCTAGCACGGCGCTTAACACCACGAACACGACGAGCAAAATTAACGAGTCGATGATGAACGCTATTGCCCGTCGCGTCCATAGATTTTGGAGTGCGCTGTTGGCTCGTACGACTTCAAACCTTCGCTGCATAGTGTCGCTCCACAGTAACACGCGCGAGCTTAAAAGCGTTTTTGTCGACGCTGCACCTTGTAATCTGTCTCGCTTCCGCCACGCTTCATATTGCGGTCCTCAAACGCGAGCGCACTTCGAGCAAAGTTCGCTGCTTTTACTGCTGTCGCTCTCGCGCAGTAACGGCGAGGTACAGAACAGCACGCCCGCTGCTCGAGGAACGGCGGCTTTGAACACACGCGACGCGGGTCAACCACTGAAGCGGCGCGATCGTGCACGCAATTAGCTTTCCGGCCATAAATCACTAATGTAGCTATTTAAAGGCCTTATCGTGAGGTTCTGAGCTCGTGGCTTGTCGTAATGCTCGAGCATCGTGTGGATGGCATCCGCTGAAGCTCGGGCTCCTTGGACACTTGTTATGTACGGCACATTGTGATCTACGGCTGCGCGCCGCAGCACCTCTCCATCAAGCCGGGACTGCTTCCACGTAGGGGTGTTTATTATTAGTTGTATCCCGCCACCGCGCATCATGTCCAGCAGTTCGGGGCTGTCGGTGAGTTTGGGCACCCTAATTACTGGCACGTCGCGCTCTCCAAGGTAGTTTGCAGTCCCGACCGTCGCTAGCAGCTTGAATCCGGCTTTGTGTAGTGATTTTGCGATGCCGCATAATTCAGGCTTATCCTCGTCTCGTACCGAGATGAACACCGTCCCCGAAAGCGGTAGTTCATTCTCGCTCGCGAGGGCTGCCTTGTAAAATGCCCTTCCGAAGTCATAGTCTATGCCCATGACCTCTCCCGTACTTTTCATTTCGGGGCCTAATATCGGATCTACTCCGGGGAGCTTGTCAAACGGGAGCACAACTTCTTTCACGGCAACGTGCCCGATCGTGGGCTCTGTCGGATAAAGGTCGCGCAACCGCTGTCCCATAATCACTTTGGCGGCGATCTTTGCCAACGGCACGCCTGTGGCTTTTGAGACATATGGAATCGTCCTGCTTGAGCGTGGATTTGCTTCTAAAACGTAAACCGTCCCGTCTTTTATCGCCATTTGAAGGTTGATGAGCCCAACGACGTTCAGCGCACGGGCAATTCTCCTCACGTAGTTCTTGATGATCTCCTGCATCTCAGCGTCAATTGATTGAGCTGGGATGACGACCGCCGAGTCGCCGGAGTGAATCCCTGCCTCTTCGATATGTTCCATTATTGCGGGCACCAGGACCTGGTCTCCGTCACTAACCGCGTCGACGTCGATCTCAACTGCGTGCTGCAAGAACTTGTCGATCAGTACCGGGTGTTGTCTGGATACTTTCACCGCTTCGTCAATATAACGGCCCAGCTCAGATTCGTCGTAGACGATCTCCATGGCGCGGCCCCCGAGCACGTATGAAGGTCGGACGAGAAGCGGATAGCCTATCTCGTGCGCGATTTTCGTTGCTCCCTCGCGCGAAGTCGCGGAACCGCTTTCCGGTTGCGGAATGGCGAGCTGTTCCAACAGTCTCGAAAACCGATCTCGATCTTCTGCAATGTCGATAGAATCGGGGGATGTGCCGAGGATCTTCGTTGAAAGCCCCCGTCGCTTTATCTCGCTTTCAAGAGGGATTGCGAGGTTTACCGATGTTTGGCCCCCGAATTGCACGAGAACGCCGTAAGGTTCTTCTTTTTCAATGATATTCATCACGTCTTCCAGCGTTAGAGGTTCAAAAAAGAGCTTGTCTGACGTGTCATAGTCGGTCGAAACCGTCTCGGGATTGTTGTTTATGATATGCGCTTCTATGTGTTCCTCTCGTAGCGAGAGCACCGCGTGGACCGTACAGTAATCGAATTCAATCCCTTGTCCTATTCTGATGGGGCCTGCCCCTATGATGAGCACTTTCGTTCGGTCTGTAGGAACAACCTCGTTCTGCTGTTCGTAAGTGGAATAGTAGTATGGCGTCTGCGCTCGAAACTCAGCCGCACACGTATCGACCATCTTGTACGTCGCTGTTACGTTGTGCGTTTTGTGATGTCTGAGGTCTGTGACCTCCGTTCGTTCAAAACCGGCCAGGTCAGCAATCTGCTGGTCGGTGAACCCGAGGCGCTTTGCTCGTCGCAGATCTTCAGCGCTCATCTGCTTAGCGTGCCGGTTCAGGTACTTCGCTTCGAGGTGAGCCTCAAAATCGACGATATTCTTGATCTTACGTATGAAAAATGGGTCAATATCCGTGCGTTGCGCTATTTCCGCGACAGCGTGCCCCTTCTTGAGGGCGCTGTAGATCTGAAATAGTCGCTTGTCAGTGGGGGTAGACAGCAAATCAATGGGATCTTCGGCGATGGAAACCGCGATATCCAAATCGAGCGATCGGATCGCTTTCTGGAGCGACTCCTCGAGCGTTCGACCAATCGCCATGACTTCGCCCGTGCTTTTCATGGCCGTTCCTAGGGTACTATCTGCGCTCGTGAACTTGTCAAACGGCCATCGCGGTATTTTGACGACCGTATAATCTATGGTCGGCTCAAACGAGGCGGGCGTTTCGTTGGTAACTCGGTTGGGGATTTCATATAGTTGCATCCCTATTGCGATCTTTGCTGAGACGCGCGCGATTGGATACCCGGTTGCTTTTGATGCAAGCGCCGATGAACGTGACACCCGTGGGTTTACCTCGATAACGCGGTACTCTCCGTTCCTCAGGGCGAACTGTATGTTGCACCCGCCCTCAATCCGCAGGGCACGAATAATTTGTATCGAAGCGCTTCGCAGCATCTGGTGCTCAACATCGGAAAGGGTTTGCGACGGCGTCACGACGATCGATTCGCCTGTGTGCACACCCATGGGATCGACGTTTTCCATGTTGCAGATGGTGATGCAAGTATCTCCGGAATCGCGCATCACCTCGTATTCGAACTCCTTCCATCCGAGAACGCTTTCTTCTACCAAGACTTGGCCGATGCGCGACTTCTTTATCCCGTTCTCGATGATGGCCTTCAATTGCTCCTCATTTCTGGCTATACCGCTGCCACCTCCCCCCAGGGTGTAGGCGGATCGGACGATTGCAGGCAAGCCGAGTTCCGCTGCTAGCCATTGGTAGTCCTTCGAGTCATAGACGGCGTGGCTTTTGGGGACTCTCTCTCCGATGCCTTCCATCGTCGTCCGGAACCGTTCCCTGTCCTCGGCCATATAAATGGTCTCGAGTGGCGTTCCTAGAGGTTTGACGTTATGGTCTGCCAAGACGCCCATCTCTGCCAGTTCTGCAGTGATATTGAGGCCCGTTTGGCCCCCAAGACCCGCGATTATTCCGTCAGGCTGTTCCTTTCGCACAATTGCAGCTACGATGTCGGGCTTCAACGGTTCAATATACACCGCGTCCGCCATGTTCGGGTCGGTCATTATCGTTGCGGGGTTCGAGTTCACCAAGGTGACCGCTACCCCCTCTTCTCTCAAAGAGGTGCAGGCTTGGCTGCCGCTGAAGTCGAACTCGGCCGCTTGCCCGATCACAATAGGACCGGAGCCGATGAGTAGCACCTTCTCTATGTCTGCTCTTTTTGGCATGCTTCTTGGGAGTACACCACGGGGATTATACCGTCACATTTTGTGACCCGCGACATCGGCAATCTCGTCGAAAAACGATTTCTCAAGGTCGTGCGGACCCGGGGATGCTTCAGGGTGATACTGCACGCTCATTATATGCAGGTATTCATTTGCAATGCCTTCGACGGTGTTATCGTTGGCGTTTACCTGTGTTACGGTCATTTTATCCCGTTGGTCGTAGCGAACCGCGTAACCGTGATTTTGTGCCGTGATGTATACGCGCTTCGTGCGAAGGTCCAAAACGGGTTGGTTCGCGCCTCGATGTCCGAATTTGAGTTTATACGTCTCTCCATCGAGTGCGAGGGCGATCAGCTGATGTCCGAGACATATCCCGAAGATGGGTAGCTGTCCTGCAAGCTCGCGGACAACGCGAATCCCGTTACTAGCTTGCGCGGGATCCCCCGGGCCATTGGAAAGCAGTATCGCGTCAGGTTCATAGTCTGCTATTCTTTTTCCCGGCGTGTCTGAAGGCACGACGACGAGGTCGATGTCGCGATGTCGCAGATTCTTGATTGTGTTGTGCTTGACGCCAAAGTCCATAAGAACGAAACGCTTCCCCGTACCGGGAATACGGTAGGCATTTGCGCAGGTAACCTCTGATACTAGGTCAAGGTTGGCGATGTCTGGAGCGCGGCGTGCAAGGTCAATAGCCCTGCGAATGTCGGCGCGCGATCCTTTAGCGCTTGGCACGAGGCTGGCCCGCATTGCGCCTTCGTCGCGGATCATGATGGTGATCATCCGAGTGTCAATGTCCCATATGCCGGGAATTTCGTAAGCGTTGAGGAACGCATCGAGTGTTTGGTCGTTAGTGGGGTGCTCACACAGCTCTCTGATGACGAATCCTTCGGCTTGTATGCGTGCTGACTGGCAGTCATCATAGTTTACGCCGTAATTTCCGACCAATGGATACGTGAACAACAAGATTTGGCCGTTGTACGAGGGATCGGTCAGTGCCTCCACGTAGCCCGTGTATGGGGTGGCGAAAACAAGCTCGCCCGTCGTGGCGCGCTTCGCTCCAAACCGTTTCCCCACCACAGCGGCGCCATTTTCAAATGCGAGGATCGCTTTCATGATCGTTCTACGGGAAGACGCGGGTTCTAGCTTGACGGTCGTGCATCTTTTATGCTAATCACGAGTATCTGGTAAATAAGTTATTGCGTTCCGTGCGGCACGTAGGCACGACCGATATCGTGGCTGTTTAACGTACTAACCAACATTGGCGGGCGAAAGCAGCAAGCGAGGAGCAATTATTGAGACAGCTCCTATAAGCGGCTGAAAGCTTTAAATTGCGATTGCTATAGAACTGAAGCTACCCATGGAAAAATCAAGAGTTGCCTTACGACTTGCGTATGTGGGAACTGAGTACGCAGGCTTTCAGGCACAACCAGGCCGCGCGACCGTACAAGCGGCGGTTGTCGAAGCTTTACGCCGTGCGCGACTCTTTGACGAACCTCGTGCTGCTCATTTCACGGCCTCTGGCAGAACAGACAAAGGAGTTCACGCTCTCGATGCGGTGGTAGCGTTTGAAACTGATGCTCGTGAGTTGGCCCTCCCTCGTCACATCAATACTCATCTGCCGGTAGAGGTATGGACGTGGGCACGCGCGGATGTGCCCCTTACGTTCGATGCCCGACGGGATGCTCGTATGCGCGAATACCAATACATTCTGTGCGATGGGCAGTTCGATGTTCACGCTATGCGTGAGGCAGCGGATCTTTTGCACGGCGTGCACGATTTTCACAATTTTAGCCTCGAGAAACGGCGACCGACCGTGCGGAACGTTTTTTCTTCGCGCGTGCGCGTGTCGGGCAACTTTATCGTTGTTGAGATCGCGGCCAATAGTTTCGTGTGGAACATGATGAGAAAACTCGTTACAGGGCTGGCTCTTGTGGGAAACGGAGAGCGAAGCGTTGCGTGGTTTAGGAACATGTTGGAGGGAAGCCACGTCGAAGGCATTCGGTCAGCACCAGCTTCGGGACTCATACTTACGCGGGTCGAATATGATGGCATCGACTTCGTCGAGGATACGTACGCGAAGAAGCGTGCACAGCAGCGCATAAAGGAAGCACTTGTGCACAACGGTGTTATGATGGAAATTCTGAAGCGATTTAACGAACGAATGACGGGTACGCTTTAAAACACGGGGCTAGTACTCGTCGAGGTATTTTTGCTCGCGATGTGAGTTCGTTTTGTTTGCGTTATCGTGATTGTCTGCACGTTTCTTATCGCCGTGCATAACGTGCAATTCTGAAGGTGAATCACCCTGATTTTCAGATGCGGGGTGAGGCGCATCGAAACTAACCGGCACCTTATGCTCTGAAATCGGTTGACGCACGGGCGTCTCCCCACTGCTCAATCGTTGCGCTACTTGTAAAGCGGTTTTTACCGCTGGAGCATCTTTTTTGGTGTTCATTAGGAACGCAAGCTCGTCCGCAGTGAGATGCAGGGCTGCCGTTACGCTTGCTGGGACTCTCTCAGTAAGCTCTTTGTAGAGTGGAATAATGTCTTGCCGCGCTTTGGTCACTGAGATGTGGTTTGCGGTGCCGATTTTAGTTGCCACCGCGTCCCTCAAAGCGCGTTTAGACCGTGTCTGCCCGAGGCGCATCCAATGCGTCGGTGGGGAATATTTGGCCGCGGCGTGGCGTTGTCCACGGTTTTGGCGGCTCACGACGTTTATTCCCGAGGTCATCAGTTCGGCGGCATATCGCCATAGGCCGTAGTTTTGTCTCTTTCGCGTTCGTCCGAGGTAAATATCAGCTCTACGCAGTACCTGAAATGCGCGTGCGAGAGCCCCATCTTTCAAAGAACGTGGGAGGTTTTCGTCTACCCAGTGGATAAGGTCTTCAGGCGTCTCGTCGACCCCGTACGAAATAATGAGGGGTTTGATCGGGTCGGTGTCGCTAAAAATACTTCTCATTAGGTCAAATGGGGATTGGGCGCGATCGCGAGATGCGGTTTCCATCTGCGCCCCTCCGAAGTATGCTTGAAAGTCGGTTATCGCCGATCTCAGATCTCCTCTCGCGTTTTTCACGATCTGTTGAATGGAGATCATGTCGACGGCACTCAGCGATCGGTCAATGTCCGAGAGCGTCTCGCGTAGCGTCTCTAGCTCGCGTACCGAATCTGTGAGAACGGCTAGATCGGCGCTGATCGCCTCCAGTTCTGCCGCATCTCGTGAAGCCTGCTCAGGCTGCTCGAGCCTAGGCATCAAGTCAGCAACGGCTTCCGCAGCTTCGCAAATCGCTGGCCTGTCTAGGTCAAAGCCGAGTTGTGTGAGAATCTTAAGATCAGCGCTGATCGCCTCCAGTTCTGCCGCATCTCGTGAAGCCCGCTCAGGCTGCTCGAGCCGGGGCATCAAGTCAGCAACGGCTTCGTGGGCGCGTAAAACGTCTCTCCTCTCGTTGTGCCAGATATCTACCAGCGTTTTTTGCGCACTTTCCTCCCTGATGGCGAAAAAAGCGATGAGTTTGCAGTGTCCACGGAGCGTCGACGAGACCCCGTACAGGTCGTTGGCCGTCAGAATCACAGGTTCGCGCGTTTTTTTTACGAGCTCTGTCACTGCTTTTGCCCCACCGCGATCAGAATTGCCGTGTAGGTTGTCAATTTCGTCAAGCAGTATTAGCTTCTGAGCATTTTGAAGTGACGCGTTTCGTGACGCCGCTCCTGCCGTCGCGTTAATAGCTGCTTGAGTTCGCTTGTCACTGGCGTTAAGCTCGAGCAGCTGCCACCCCATGTCATTTGCCAACGCGACGGCAGCGGACGTTTTGCCTGTGCCGGGCTTGCCGTATAACAATGCTGCCGTTTTCTCCGCGGGCCAGTTAAGCGCCCATTTGCGGAGCTCTTCGATGGCTTTGTGGTTGCCTCTCACTTCTGAGAGAGTCCGCGGACGGTATTTTTCAACGAGGTCCATAGAATCAAGCGCAGAAATCAAGAGATAGGGGCGGTATAAGGATATAAGAACCCCTTATGCCTATTAATGTTTTGTGAATGACATGAAACTCGACGAATTGGCTCAGTCGCTTCGTGACTTTGAAGGCGTCACACGGAAGCGCTCGATCGGTTCGCTTGTGAAGTGGTTTGACGAGGACCTCAGCACAGGAAACTTTGGGGAGGATGCCGCGGTGATCGAGCGAGGCGACGAGTCCCTGCTTATAGCCGCTGATGGCATCTGGTCCAAGCTCATGGACGCGGACCCTGAGTGGGCGGGGTACTGTGCAGTCCTCGTAAATATTCACGACATTTTAGCTATGGGGGGCACGCCGCTGGCGATGGTCGACGTATTCTCGGCGAGTTCGGCTGAAGTTTGCAACCGCGTCTTGGCGGGCATGAGCGAAGCCACAAAAAAATTCGACGTGCCGGTCGTCGGTGGGCACGTGCACCCCGACACTACTTATAACGCGCTCGACGTGGCCATCATTGGCACCGCAAAGACTGACTCAATCATTTACAGCTGCAAGGCCCAAGAAGGACAGGACGTCCTCGCTGCTGTCGACTTAGACGGGAGGGTTCACCCATCGTGCAGTCTCTGTTGGGACACGACGACGATGAAGCATCCAGAGATGCTCCGCAGACAGCTGCAGACCATGCCTCGCCTCGGGCAACAACACCTAGTGTCGGCGGGAAAAGACATCAGCAATCCAGGTTTGCTCGGCACACTCGGTATGTTGCTCGAAGTTTCTGAAGCGGGCGCTGTGGTAGAACTGGATCGGATTCCGATCCCCGATGGCATGGACATGCATTTATGGCTGTGCATGTATCCAGGAATGGGGTTCGTGTTAACCGTTCAACCACAGAACGTGCAAGAGGTCGTAAGCATCTTCGAAGCGGCCGGCATGGCAGCGGCTAAAATAGGCGAAATTACCGGAACGAGAAAGCTTGAGATTACAAATAACTCGGAGAAGGTCGTAGTGTGGGATTTTGCTCAGGATACCATCATGGGTATAGGCGCCGTGGCTTGCCGATAGTGTTGACAGAGCAAAATCCAAGAGAAATTAAAAAAAATCAAAAAAAAGTGGGAGATAAGGCAAAAATGCCTTATCGGTTCTAATTTTATCTAGTAGTTGGTGTACGTTCTGGTCCTTCCGTCGGGTCCAACAAGTTCAAGTTTGACTGGCCAACGTCCGTCAATCGTGTGGGTTGCACACGAGAAGCACGGGTCGTACGCACGGATGACCATTTCAAGCCGATTGAGTAATCCTTCCTGTGGTTCGCCGTCCTTTATCAGGAGTTTCGCAGCCTCGCGAACCCCTAAATCGATCGCTCCTTGGTTGTGACCGGTCGAAACGATCATGTTTGCCTTCGTTATGAAGCCCTCATCGTTTGTGGTGTACTCGTGGATGAGCGTCCCTCTCGGCGCTTCAATAACACCAACGCCAGTCGCCGCTCGTACTTCGGGCTTTGCCCAAACGTCTGTGCTGGTTATGTCTGGATCGTTTAGGAGTTCAACAGCACGTTCGCTAGCGTACATCAGCTCAATAAGCCTTGCGTAGTGATAGAGTAACGTCTGCTGTGGCATCCTCCCAAAAGCGGCTCTGAAGTCCGTAAGCATATCGTTGGCTAGCGGTGTTGAAATCTTGTCACACACGTTTATACGGGCCAGGGGCGCAACGCGATAGATGCCCTCAGGCCAGCCCTTCTCCTTCCAATACGGGAATTTCAGGTACGACCAATCCTGGTAATTCTCCTGAATGTAGTCCGCGTATTTGGTGGGATCAAACTCCTTAATAATAGAGCCGTCTGTATCCATCATGCGAAGCGTTCCGTCGTAGAGCTCGAGGTTTCCGTCCTTGACTAAGCCCATCATCGGGGTATTGACGACTCCGAGCATTTTTATGACATCCATATACTGCTCAAATAGCGGAGCAGCCACTTCTAAGCCAAGTTTTGTGAACTCAATCGAGTCCTGGGCGTCCTTGAGCATCTTCTGACGCTGGTCCTCGGTAATCCCCTTGGTGAGTCCTCCAGGCTTTGCGGTGACAGGTGCGGCTCTTCCACCAACGGCCCTTATCATCTCCTGGCCTCGTTTTCTGTTGAGGACAACTTGTGTTGCAAGCTCAGGATTTGCTTCAATCACTCCAAAGACGTTCCGCTTCTTTGGATCGCCATCGGGCGTGAATATGAGGTCCGGCGCGGCAAGGTAAAAGAAGTGCAGCGTGTGGCTGTGTATCATCTGTCCCATGTGCATAAGCTCCCGGAGTAGCGCAGCGGGACGTGGGATCTGAACGCCAAAGGTGTTGTCAGCTGCTTTCGCCGAAGCGAGGTGATGGCTGACAGGACATATGCCACAAATGGCCGTCACGATTCTCTGGGCGTCTTCTATAGGTCTCCCTTGTAGGAGTTTTTCAAAGCCACGCATCTCGACGATGTGCAAGTGCGCATCGTCTACCTGTCCTGCGTCGTTAAGGTTTACTGTAACCTTTGCGTGACCTTCGATTCTCGATACGGGCTCTATAGTGATTTTCTTTCCCATATTCATTACCTCTTTTCGGTGACCTTCGCCTTAATAAGTGAAACAGGCAGCGTATAACGATAGAAGGTGCCTACTGGATCATAGACGTCCTTTACCATCGCGTCTAAGTCGACTGAGGAGTCCTCATCTAAACCGTATGCTGATGCGACTACGTTAAGCATCGCTGCACCCTGTTCATATGAAGACGCTGTTGGTCCATAGCAGCCTGTACACGGCGCATTGACTTGTGGACATTGCGCGCCGCACCCGCTACGCGTTGCGGGCCCCATACACATGAATCCTTGGTTAAGCAGACATTCGACAGGTTCCCCGTTTGCTTCAATTGGCCGCTTGATATCGGTTATCCTCTTCTCCTTCCTCTCTCGGGGACAGTCCTCACAAACGTTTTTATTGCTTAATTGAGGTTCTTCGCCCTTTAGAAGTGCGGTAAGAACCTCCGCGATGAGGAACGCATCTGGCGGACATCCGGGGATGAAATAGTCAACTTTGATAACGTCTGAGACCGGTCTAAGTGTCTCAAAGAGCTTTGGAAGCTCTGGTGATGTCGGAATCTGTTGATCTGGAGCTGTGGACGTTGATGTCAAAACTGTTTGCTTGATGTCTGACATCGAATTGATGTTGTTCACACCGGGTATGCCGCCGAACGCCGCGCAACTGCCGAGTGCGACCACAATATCTGAGGTCTCGCGAACTTTCTTGGCGACGTGCTCATTGTCTGTATTCCGAATGCCGCCGGTCAGAATACCCACCGTGGTGTGTTGATCGAAGTCCTTCACATCCATTAGCACTGGTATGCGAACAAACTCTATTGCTTGTAGTACGTCTAGAAGCGCTTCGTGCAGGTCGAGAACGGCTATCTCGCAACCAGAACAAACGGCAAGCCAGTCCTCTTGGACCTTTACCTTATCTCCCATTTATGAGTCACCTCGTGTCTGAATTCCGGAAAAGCAGTGAGAGTCAATGATGAGGTCAAATATATCATGACCTCTCGGAGAAGTGCAAAATTGCCTCACACTCTTGACCCACTTGTATTTCGGCTTCCTCTATATAAAATATTTTGAGTGAAATTACTAATGAAGTTCAATTCAAAAATATTCGGTACAGAGGCGCAGAAACTGCTATCACTTTTAACTAGTAATTTATATGAAATTACTAATATATAAGCTTGTTATGCCCGATTTGAGGGACGTGAGGCGATATCTCCTCTATCGACTCTTCGAGTCCGACCAACGTTCCGCTTCGTTGTGCATCCGTGCGCACGCGGGGTCGGCTTAGACTGCTCAGAAGCCTCTGGCGCCATGTCTACTGACGCGGCGGGTCTTTGCAGCAGCTTTATCATCTACGAGAGAGAAATATATAATTGTATATATTTTAAAGAATATTTTAAAGAATCACAGAGAATTGGGTGAACGCGTTTGTCTTGGCATTCGCCCAAAAATGAATTTGATTTGTTTTATTAAAGTAAATAATATATAATCATACTAAATAATATATGAATGCTGGTGCACGAGGAACGGCTGGCGCTGTTTTTGGCGCGCCAAGCAAAGTGATGGGTAGGTTTGAAGAACAACCAAATGGCTTCGATAGTTGAACTAAATAATAAGCCTTTTATATTAAATATCTTGAACCTACGTGCGAATAGTTGACTTTTTAGTAGACATGAGGCTGGTGAAATAGGTGACATTTGCGTTACATATAGAAAAAACCTGCACTGGGTGCAACAACTGCGTCGTGGCGTGTCCTGTCAACGCGCTTGAACTCGTCGTTGAAGATCCTGCGACGGCCAAGAAGACGTACAAAGTGCAGGGCGGCAAATCCATAACCCTAGACGAGGATGTCTGCGAAGCGTGTGGCGTTTGCCTTCAGGCATGTCCACGAGATTGCATCCAGCTAACCGGACAGGGATAAAAGGAGGGAATGAGCTTTGGCTTTGTTTCCGATATACTCTAAGAGAACCGAAGGACGAAAATCGATCATAGAACAAAAGACGCTAGTACAGGCCCTCGACCTCGCCCTTGATATGGAGCGATGTACTGGCTGCGGCATTTGCAAAGAGGTATGCCCAGAAGAGGCGATTGAGAAAGGTCCAGTCGGAGCCGTGGGATTTAAAGAGATGGAAGTCCCAGAGATGGTCTTCGACGAGAAAAAGTGTTCATACTGCGGCGTATGCGTGGAGTTGTGTCCATTTACTGCGCTAAAGCTCACCGAAAATGGTGAGCCGAAGACCGATCTGATTGACCAGCAGGGGTTCCCACACTACGTGAAGGTGGCTGAAATAAACCTAGACACGTGCGTGAGATGCAAAGTATGCGAAGAGATGTGTCCACGCGACAACGCGATAGAGCGAAACGTGCCAGAGGTCACTGAGCGACAGCAAGCCATCACGTACACCGCCGATATGCAACTCGACGAGGACCCGGGAAGCGAAAACAAGTGCACCTACTGTGGCCTTTGCGGTGAGATCTGTGATGCGCTGACGGTGGAGCACAAGGAGGCGACTCCCATCAACGTCGAAGCGAGTGGAGAAGTGAAGTTTGAATCCTCAAAGTGCGACGGGTGCAAGATTTGCGAAGAGATCTGCCCGACAGACTCAATCAAGGTCGATCGGACGATCACTGAGGCGAAGCTTCAAGGTGAAGTCACGATCAACAAAGACGAGTGCATGTACTGCACGTGGTGTGCAAAGACGTGCCCTGTCGAGAATACCATTGACATCAAGAAGATCTTTGAAGGGTCTATTAATATAAAGACGGAAAACTGCCCGGCAGGATGTACAGCGTGTGTGGAGATCTGTCCGTGCAACGCACTCTATTTGCCGCCTCAAAAAGAGCCCGGGGAGATAGCAACAAAGCTTGAAGTGAATGATGATTTCTGCACGCTCTGCGGTGCTTGCGTGAACGTTTGTCCTGTCGCCAACACGATCGAGGTCAAGCGTGACGTGATACACGTCGAAGGCACGGAGACGGACCTTTACAAGAAGACGGCTGGCAAGATGATGGAGCTTAAGACTCCGACGATCGAAAAGTTGGGGGCATAAAACGATGGCTAGCGAAGGTATGAGAGATCCAAAGCACTACCAGCTTGGAAAAACTCAATTTGACCCCGATCTCATCAAAGAGGTCGTAGCCCTCGGCGGCAAGAACGCACAAATGTGCTATCAGTGCGGAACGTGCACTGCAAGCTGTCCGATGGGCCAGAGAAGCGGGCTTCGGGTAAGAACTGTGATGAGAAAGGCCAATCTCGGCATGAGG
>Ga0208034_1000486_pt1 | contig 32020 bp, 24 predicted proteins | sample June2015DPH_8_10_FD_184699 | JGI IMG/M metagenome (GOLD analysis project Ga0208034, IMG submission 184699) | Peatland microbial communities from SPRUCE experiment site at the Marcell Experimental Forest, Minnesota, USA - June2015DPH_8_100... | ecosystem: Environmental > Terrestrial > Soil >...
AAGCGGAAGGTGGACAACTGGCCGTCGGAAAGGCCGTCAAGAGCCGTGCGGGCGGATCGGATAGACCTGTTGACAGACCGAGCGCTGGTCGGCCGCCCAGCCTGGTTTCTTACTGTCTGAATCGCAGAAAAACGGGTGGCGTAGAAGCCGCCTCCCAATACGTGGTTACCCAGTTCCAAGGCGTAATAATCGGGATTGAAGCGGTTGAGGCCCAGCGTCTCCGCCAGGGTGACATTGTCCTGAACCCGGCTGACGTTGGGGACGGCAGTCGAGGAAGCCTTGTTGGCAGGAGTTTCCGGGAGTTCGGTTTCAGGCTTGGGGCCCTCCGCCTTCCACCCCCCAAAGTATTTGGTAATTGCGGCCTTCGCCTCTCCCGGGCGACGTTTCCGATCACCACGATGGTGGCCAGGTCCGGCCGGAAAACCTGTTGGTAGTAATCCTTGACGTCCTGCAAAGTCAGCGATTGCACCGTGTCCGGCGTAGCGTGCCGCAAACTCGGATCATCCTTGGGGTAAAGAGCGGAGTTCAAAGCCATGTGGGTCAGAAAATCGGGGCTCTGAAGTTGGCCCGCCACTTGCGCCGCAAGCCTCCTCTGGACGATTTTAAACGCATCTTCCGGAAGCGCCGGGGTCAGTTCGTTTTCCGCCAAAAGCTGCACAGCCCGGTCGAATTGTGAGGGCAGAACCTGCACGGCGAAGCCCGTCCCGGCAGACTCTTCCGCGCCAATGTCGTCAAGCGCCTTCTGGAACGCCAGCCGGTCGAGGTGGGTGGATCCATACTCAAAAAGCTGGTTGAGAAGACTGCTCGACCCCTCCTTACCCTTCGCCGTCTCCAGGTCGGGATTGTTCTTGATTTGGCCCATAACACTGACCGTGTTGCTGACCGACTCCGGCTGGACAATGAGTTTCAGACCGTTGGGTAGCGAGGTGACCACCGGACGCAGACTGGATTCCGGCACCGACAGACGGGCGAGCGCCTTCGCCGCCCAGTCGGGGAGTTCGACGACTTTAGTCTGCGTGGGCGCCAGCGACTCCTTGCCACCGAAGGAACTGGAAGAAATCGGCTTTCCCGAGGCCTGGGGAGTTAGAACGGCGGTGATGGCCGCGTCAGGGTTCAGGTATTGGCTCGCCACGCGGCCAACATCCGCTGCGGAGGCTTTGGCGATGGCCTGAATATCGTCGTCGGGTGACTCGCGACCCTCCACGGCGACCGCCTCTGACCACTCCATGGCCAGTCCGGAAACTGAGTTCCTCTGGAATTCCGCGTCGACAATCTCGTGCCGCCTTCCCGCCTCGATCAAATCAACCGGCACGCCGTTCTTCACATCATCGGCGAGGATCTTCTTGACCTCCTTGATTAACTCGTCGCCGTTGCCGCCTTGGGGGTAGACCGCCAAAGCGTAGCCCAGGCTTGCCTCGGGCAAGGTGGAGAGCTGGAAACCGGCGTAAAGCGCCTTCCCTTCCGGAACCATGGCATACAGACTGCCGCGCACGCTGCTGAGCGCGTCCGCCAGCAATTGGGTGGCGGCAAAGTCCGGGCTATTTGATCCCGGCATGCGGAAAGAAACCACCGCCAGCCCGTAAGGAAGGTCCGTGGGAAGCGCCAGTGCCTTGCCCTTCACCGCTTGCAGGTTGACCTGGGGTTTGGCAGGGAGAGTCTTCCTGGGAATATCGCCAAAAAGCGCTTTGACCTGCGCCAGCACATTCTCCGGCTGAACATCACCCGCAATCACGAAAATCGCGTTGTTGGGGGCGTACCATGTCTCATAAAACTGGTGCAACATTTCTCCGGTGGTTTTGTCAAACGATGGCCGCGAGCCGAGCGCGTCGTGGGCGTAGGGTGTTCCTTGGAACATGGCTTCCAGTAACTGCGTGTAGAAAACGTATTGGGGATTGGAGAGGTCCGCCGCCACCTCTTGCTCGATGGCGCCTCGCTCCTCCTTCCAAAGGTCGTCGGTGTCGAGCGAACCGCGCATTCGGACCGCCTCCAGGTGCAAGGCGACGTCCAGGTCTTCCGCCGGCACCGTGAAGAAGTATTGCGTCACGGTTTGCTGCGTGTCGGCGTTGAAATTGCCACCCATGGCAGCCGAAATATCAGCCAACTGGTCCGCCGAGAGGCCTGGGCTGCCGCGAAACATCATGTGCTCCTGCGCGTGCGCCATGCCCGGAAATCCCTCCGGCGCCTCGTTCGAACCGGCCTGATAGTTCATGACCGTGGTCACCACCGGGGCCAGCGTGTCGCGTACCACAACCACACGAAGACCGTTCCCGAGCGTTGCGCGCGTGACGTTTGAAGCCTGCTCAGCTCCGGGGTTTGCTGAATTGAGTGGGGCGCAGAATAGCAACGTGACCGCGCCAGTAATGAGAGCGAGCCTGCGGAGATTCGACAATCGCCCCAACAATCGGAAGTAGTGTACGCGCAACATGAGTTTCCCCCTGATGGTCATCGTGAAAGGCCTGGCAACACGTCGCCCCTACCATTGCCCAGTCTTCCAGAGTACTCAATTCGCCGCGGATTGAAAAGTCGGAAGGAAACTGAGGAGATCGGGCGATTGGGTCATCGGGCCATCGGGTCATTTGGTGATTTAGCGATTGGTGATTTGCGATTTGTAGCTTGCCATTTGAAACTTGCCATTTGGAGGTTTGGATTTGGAGTCTTCGATTTTAGATTTGAGATTTCAGATTTCAGATTTCAGATTTCAGATTGATTTTCCAAGTCAGATGGGAGCGCGAGCATCCCTGGGACCGCCAGCATCCTGCTCGCTCTTGCGGGAGCGTCTCGCTCCTGCCTAATGACGAAAACCGGAGTCTGGAGGGGGGATTAAATGAAGCAGGGATCAGATGGCAGGAACGCGCGGGCTGGACGCCCCCGCCGGAGCGAGCAGGATGCCCGCGGTCCCACCAATGGCGGCCTACGCCGTGGCGAGGATTTGCGCAACCGCGGATGACAGGCGCTCCCACTTGGCGGTCTCGACTTCCAGTTGTTTGCGACCGGAATCCGTCAGGCGGTAATACTTGGCCTTACGATTGTTATCCGATGCGCCCCACTCGGAATCAATCCAGCCTTGCAATTCCAGCCGGTGCAGCGCCGGGTAGAGTGACCCTTGTTGCACCTGGAGGGAGTCCTGCGAGATTTGCTGAATGCGCTGCGAAATCCCCCAACCATGCATCGGCTCGAGCGCCAGCGTTTTCAGAATCAATAAGTCCAGCGTGCCTTGAAGTAGATCGATTGACTTTCCCATAATGCTCCTCAATTCAGATTTCACAATTCCCGGTGAAACGTAAACCTGATAGCCACTAACCACGAGCCACTGTCACCTGTAACCTGTCACCTATAACCTCTCACTCGTACCTCAACGCCACCATCGGCTCGACTTTTGTGGCGCGCCGCGCGGGCAGGAGCGCCGCCAGTGCGCCGGCTATGGCCAATGTTGCCATCGCCCAGACGAGCGTCACCGGATCGGACGGGTCCAGACCGAACAGGAGGGTTCTTAAGACATGGGCCGAAGCAAGGGCCGCGGGCAGACCGAGGGCTGCGCCGGCTGCCAACACCAGCAGAGTTTCGCGCATAAACATCCAGAGCACATCACCCCGCCGCGCACCGAGTGCCATCCGAATACCCACTTCACCAGTGCGGCGCGTAATTTCGTACGCCATCACGCCATAAATTCCGATCGAGGTCAGCAGCAAGGCCAGAATTCCAAAGACGCTTGCCAGAACCGCGAACATGCGATCGTGCTGAAGCAAGCCGTTGATGACTTCCTTGATGGTTCGAACATCATAAACAGAAATATCCGGATCCATGGCCTGGATTTCGCGACGCATGGCCGCGATCACGGCCGCGGAATTCCCTGCTGTACGCACATGCACTTCGTACAACCGGTTATCAAGGTTCTGTAAAACGGGCAGGTAGAACATGGGGCTCGGCTGCTCGCGGAGATCGCCGTATCTAGCATCCCCGATGACGCCGACGATCTCGATCTGGCTGCTTGAACCCGCGCCCGCATTGCCGAAGCGCTTGCCGACCGGATTGTCGTCCCCAAGGAATTTCCGGACAAAAGCCTGGTTCACTACGGCGACACGCGGCGCGTTCGCTTGGTCCATTACTCCGAATTCGCGACCCGCAACCAGAGGAATTCCTACGGTGTAAAAAAATCCGGGGCCTACCACGTTGAACGCAACTTGCGACTGGCGCTCCGTTCCATCGGGCTGCCGGACCGAAATCCCATTGTTCCAACCACCGTTGCCGAAGACGGCATCACCCCCGATGCTCACGGAGCGTACGCCAGGCAGGGCGCCGATGCGCTCGACCACCTGATTCCAGAATCTTCGCGGATCTCGAAGCGATTTGCTGGGGGATGGATCGACCTTCATCAAAACCAAGTTTTCGCGGGCCAGACCCAGATCGGTGCTGCCAAGGTTCCTCAGACTGCGCACAAACAAGCCGGCGCCAATCAGCAGCGTCAATGAAAGAGCCACTTGTAAGGCGAGCAGCTTTCTGGCAAACGGCAAGCGGGTTGGCCCCCGGAGTTGGAGATTGTCCCTGATCGCCGCAACGAGATCCCTGGACCCGGCGCGGAGTGCGGGTAACACACCAGAAACGAGGCCCGTCAGAATCGACAAGGCGAGACTGAAGCCGAGGACACGCTCGTCCAGCCGGAAACTAAGAGGGACGCCCTGGAGGTTGCCTACCAGAAAAGCAACGAGAACCCGATGCCCCCAGGCCGCCACCAACAGACCAATGACGCCCCCGAGCAGCGCCATGATTAGATTTTCGGTAAGCAACTGGCGAACGATGCGCAGCCTGCCCGCTCCGATGGCCAGGCGGATGCCGATCTCCCGCGAGCGCGCCGCGGAACGGGCCATCAGCAGGTTCGCAACGTTTACGCATGAGATCAGCAGCACCAGTCCGGTCATCCCCATGAGAATTCTCAGGGTGTTGGAATATTCCCAGTACTCCCAGCGCATGCCGGAGGTGCCGGTCGTGGCGCTCTGCACAACCAGCTTTTCCCCCAGAAATCTGTCGCGTTCGCCCGCCGGCCAATTCTTCGTGCTATCGCTCAATGATTCCAGTGCTTGGTGGAATTGCGGCTCGAGTTGTGCGCGCGCGCGCGGAATGGAAACGCCGGGCTTCAGGCGTCCAAGGACCCAGACTTCATCGGGATTGGGGTCCGAGGCGAGCGGAGCCCACATTCCCGGCGTTCGGCTCCGGTCGACGCCAAAGAAATCCGGAGGCATCACGCCGATCACAGTGCTCGGCGCGCCATTTAGCCGCACTGTAGCACCCACCACCGAGGGGTCGCGCCCAAACTGGCTGCTCCAAAACGAATAGGTCAGCCCAACAACCTGGTGCTCGGCATCGGGACGGTCGTCAGCCGAGTCGATAGCGCGCCCCAGCAGGGGGTTGACTCCCAGCGTGGGGAAAAACGACCCGGACACTTCATGAATCGTCAGGGGCTCCGACCCCGCGCCGGAACGCAAAATGCGCGTGTCCGATGTGAAAGCAAAGACCCCGGAAAGCACGGAGGTGTTCTTGCGAAGATGCTCGAACACCGCATAGGGGAGGTTGGTCATCATGGACCCGTCCGGATCCCTTCTGATGAATTCGACGAGTTGTTGCGGATTCCTCACCGGCAGCGCCCTGAGCAGCATGACATTCGTAACACTGAACATGGCGGTGTTGGCGCCAATGCCCAGCGCGAGCGAGATTACCGCCACCACCGTAACGCCAAGGTTCTTGCGGAGCATGCGGACGCCGTAGCTGACATCCTGAATCGTGCTTTGGATGAAGTTCACGCCCCAAGCGTCGCGGCACTCTTCCTTCACTTGCTCGACACCACCAAACTTGCGCAGGGCGGCGTAGCGGGCTTCTTCGGGGCGCATTCCCATCGCGATGTTCTGCTCGGTCTGCTTCTCAAGATGGAACGTCATCTCGTCCGAGAGTTGCTGGTACAATTGCTCTTTCCCGAATAGCGCACGCAGACGACGGAATAATTTCATAGCGACCTACCTTTGCTTTCGCGGCAACAAGTCGAGGGGCATAGCACGAACCTGACCCAGGGCATTCATCTCGGCGCTGACCCCTGACACCTGAAACCTGTAACCTGTCACCTATTACTCGTACCTCAGCGCCACCATTGGATCGACCTTCGTGGCGCGCCGAGCGGGCAAGTAACTGGCGATCAGGACCACGGCCAGAAGAACCGATGGGACCGCCAGAAACGTGACGGGATCAAAGGGGCTTACTCCGAAAATCATGCTCCCCATGAGGCGCGCAACTCCCAGGGCCAGCGCCAAACCGATGCAGCCGCCGATCAGCAGCAGTCGCAGAGCCCCGTTCGCCACCAGGCGAAAAATCGCGTGATGGGGAGCACCTAAAGCCAATCGCAATGCAAACTCGGCCGTGCGCTGAGTCACCGAGTAAGAGATGACTCCATAGAGCCCCACACTGCCCATCAGCAGCGCAAACAGAGCGAAGATGGCCATAAGGACCACGACCACGCGTCCACCGGCGAGCGATCGCGACAAACGCTCATCCATCGTGCTGACGCTGGTCAAAGGCAAATCCGGATCGACTGCCCGCACGGCATTCCGGACGGCGGCCACGAGCGGTTCTGTCTCGCTCTGGCTCCGCACCAGAAGGTATTCGTCGGCCCAAGGTGCTTGCAGATAGGGAATGTAGATCTCAGGGGTGCTGGGTTCGTTCACCCTGGAATTCTTTACATCATCCACGATGCCGACGATTTCAAGCGCCAGCGGTCCCGCGCGGTCGCTGCGACCCGGAGCGAGTTCGGAAACGAGCAATCGCTTGCCGAGCGGATCGCTGGCGGGAAAGAACTTCTCGGCCAAGCGATGATTGATGATCACGACCGCGGTCGCCCCCTGGCGGTCGTCCTCGGTGAAGCTACGGCCCCTTCGCACGGCCAAACCAAGGGTGCGGAAATAGCCGGCGCTGATGACCTCATAGTTCGCGTCCCCGGAGGCGGCGGGCGAACCTGGATCGCGGCCCTCCACGCGAAAAGGCTGCCCACCTTCGGAGCTCATAGGCGGCAAACCGGAGGAAATCGCGGCGCCCTCCACGCCGGGGATCGCACGGACCCCATCGAGCAACTCTGAATAGAACGTCCGCACGCGGCCCACGTCGGCATACTGCGGAGCCGGCAACGCCAGGTGCGCGGTCAATAGGCCTTTGCTGGGAAACCCGGGGTTGATCTGGCTCAGGCGAATGAAGCTGCGAACGCTCAGGCCGGTCACTACCATCAGCAGCAAAGACAGCGCCAGCTCGGCCATCACCAACCCATTGCGAATGCGGCTTTGCCTTAGGTCGCCCGCCGTGGTGCGGCCAGCGGCTTTGACGTGCTCCATTAAATTCGCCGCGGTGGTCTGCCACGCGGGCACGAGTCCGGAAAGCACGGTCGCGGCCAGACAGAGCGCCGCAGCGAATTCCAAAACCACACGGTTGACTTCGATCGGAGCCAGTCCCGGCGCCTGTAAGACAGAAAAAGTTGCAAGGTAATGCACTGCTCCGAAGGCCAGCAGAAGGCCCAGCGCGCCGCCGAGCAAGGCCAGGAAAAAGGTTTCTACCAGCAATTGTCGCATGACCCGCCACCGGCTTGCGCCCAGAGCGATACGGACGGCGATCTCCTTCCCGCGCGTCGACGCCCTGGCCAAAAGCAAGTTGGCGACATTCGCGCAAGCCATCAGGAGAACCAAACTCACCGTAGCGAAGAGGATAATTAACATCAGAAGGACCCCCGGGCCCGCTAGAGCCTCGCGGAAGTCTTGGGCGAGGGCGCTCCATCGCTTGTTCGTTTCGGGGGATTCCTGCGCGACTCGAGCCGCGAGCGTTCGCATCTCCTCTTGGGCCTGCATTTCCGTGACGCCCGGTTTGGTCCGGCCTACCACCAGCAAGTCGCGAGTTTGCCGGCTCAGCCCCGCGGTGGGAAGGGCTAAGGGCATCCAAACATCCGTCCGACCAAAGAACTCAAAGTCAGCGGGCGCCACGCCGACCACGGCGTACGTCTCGCCGTTAACGCGGATGGTCTTGCCCACGATAGCCGCGTCGCCTCCAAAGTGCGTCCGCCAGATTTCATCGCCCAAGACGGCAACTTTGTCACCGCCCGGCCGAAATTCCGTGCCCAAGAAAAACCGCCCGAGCTCGGCCTGCAAGCTGAAAGTGTCAAAGAAGTTCGAACTGATGCTCGCCCCTGAAACGAGAATGGGAGGGTTTCCCGATAGAGCGACACTCTCGCTGCGAGCCGCGGCGAGTTGTTCGAAGCTCGTATTCTGGGCGCGCCAATCGAGGTAGGTAGGAGCGGAAACCGTGCTTCGGCTGCCCTCAGGGCGCGTCTCCCACACCACCAGAAGCCGGTCGGGGTCATGGTAGCGCATGGGGCGCCACGCCACGCTGAAGATGGTGGTGTTGGCGCCGATGCCGACCGCGAGCGTGATGATGGCCACGGCGGTGAACCCGGGATCTTTCCCCAGCATGCGCAGGCCGTAACGCAGATCCTGAAGCAAGGTGTCAATGAACCGCAAGCCCCAGGCGTCGCGGCATTCTTCTTGTACCTGCTCGACGCCGCCGAATTTGCGCAATGCGGCGTAGCGAGCTTCCTGCGCGCTCATCCCCGCCGCGATGTTTCGCTCGATTTGCTTCGCGACGTGGAACGCCAGCTCATCGGAGAGCTGCTGGTTTAGTTCCTCTTTCCGGAACAGCGCGCGCAGACGACGGAAGAATTTCATAGTTGCCTACCTTTGCTTTTGCAGCGAGTCAAGATCGAATCAATTCAAGATTCAAAATTCAAGATTCCGAAATCCCCATGAAACGAAATTGTGGTAACCAGCACGGGACACGGGACACGGGACACGGGACACGGGACACGGGACACGGGACACGGGACTTCGGACACCGGACTCCGGACTCCCTGCCCTGTCACCTGTCACCTGTAACCTGATCATTCATACCTCAGCGCCACCATGGGATCGACCTTCGTTGCCCGGCGCGCGGGCAGATAGGAGGCGAGTCCCGAAACAGCTACCATAAGGACGAGGGTGCCGCCAAAGGCCAACCAGTCGACCGGGGGAAGTCCAAAGAGAAGGCTTTTGATCCAGCGTGTGGTGCTCATGGCCAGGGGGAGCCCGAGGGTAAGTCCCAAGGCGACCAAGGCCACGGAATCGCGCAGAAACAACCAAAGTACGCGTGAGCGCTGGGCGCCCAAGGCCATGCGGATTCCGATTTCGTTCGTCCTTCGCGCCACGGAGTAGGCCATGGTCCCGTATAGACCTATGCAGGCCAGCACAAGTGCAAGCAGCCCAAAGAAACTGCATGACTTCGTGATCATCCGCTCCTGGTTCAACGATTCATAGATTTGGTCATGAAGGGTTTGGGCGCCCAGAATCGGAAGCCGGCTGTCCGTCTCGATGAGGACTCGCCGCACTTCGGCAATCGCCCCGGAGGGGTCGCGGGAGGTACGAATCATCAATTCACCCGCGTAAGCGTCCAGGTGCTTGTCGGCCCCTGCCTGCCAGAGGGAAAAGAAGGCCATGGGCTTCGGCTTTTCGCGCAGGTTGTAATACTTCGAGTCCGCCACCACCCCAATGATCTCGGCCCCAGGAGCTTTGAAGGGCGAGCCGATGGACATACGGCGCCCAATGGGATTTTGGTTGGGTAGATATTCCTGGACGAAAGTTTCGTTGACCACGGCTACAAAGGGGGAGGCAGGGGTATCTTGCGGCCCGAAGGGATGTCCCAGCAGCAGCGGAACACCTAGCGTCTCGAAAAATCCCGGTCCGACCTCCAGCTTGTACACATTCATGGCTTTTTCCGCAGGTGGCTCGTATCCTGCCAGAGAAAAGTTATTTGATGAAATGCCACCGCTGATTGGGCTGAACCTCGCCATGCTGGCGGAAGTCGCGCCGGGCAGGCTGTTCAGCCGCTCCTGAATCTGCCGGTAAAGCGGCAACAATTCCGCAGGCGGGACCCCTGCTAGTCGAAAGCCTGTACTCACCAGCAGCACGTTTTCAGAATTGAATCCCAGGTCTTGGCGTTCAAGATCGAGAAGGCTATGAGTGAGCAAGGCGGCTCCCACGAGCAGCACGGACGAAAGCGCCACCTGCAAGACCACAAGGGTGTATGCGGGCTTGAACGTTGACCCGCCGCTGGAGGCCGACGACCTCGCCGCAGCGCCGCCCGTTAGTCCCATTTTACTGGAGCGGAGTGCCGGCATGAGTCCGAATAGAACCCCGGTGAGAACAGAGACCGCCAGCGTGAACCCTAAAACCAGCAGGTCAGGCTTGACCTCGACGACCGAGGCTAGCGGAAGCATCGCGACAAGAAGGTGGACGCCCCATCCTGCCAGGACCGCTCCCGCCAGGGCGCCGAAAAGCGCCAGCAGGACGCTTTCCGTGAGCAGTTGGCGAACCAGGCGGCTTCTTCTTGCTCCCAGCGCCAAGCGCACGAACAACTCCTGGCGGCGAGCTGACGCGCGCGCCAGCATGAGTGTGGCGACGTTCGCGCACGCGATCAAGAGCACCAGCGCGACGACGGCCATGAGGACGTGCAGCGGCTCGGAGTAAGCGAACCTCAGTACGGAGATGCCCCGCGCACCCGGTTTCAGTTGGATGTGGGCACTTTGGATTTGCCGCTGCCGCTCGGGGGTGATCCGCGAGCCGGCCTGCGCCGTGTAGTATTGATGAAGCTGCGTGTTCAGGTTCGCCTGGGCGATCTCGGCCGTCACGCCGGGCTTGAGTCTCCCCATCAGATTCAGCCAATACAAATCCTGCGTAGCGAGCCAAGACCCACGCTGCAATACTTGTGGCTGCCAGGAGAGCGGCAACCAAAAGTCCGGGGGTGTTCCAACGCGCTCCCCAAAGAACTCCCGCGGGGTGACTCCTACGATGGTGAACACGGTCCCATTCAGGTCAACCGTCTTGCCCATCACCGACCTGTCGAGATTGAAGCGGCGGCGCCAGAAGTCGTAGCTGATGACCGCGCCAGGAGGTGCAGTGGGTATGTCGTCTTGAGCTGTCAGCAATCGGCCGGCTGCGGCCTGGACACCCAGAACTGTGAAGTAGCTCCCGGAGACAAGATGCCCCCGTACTTGCTCCTGCCGTTGCGGGTCAGACGAAGCACCCATCTGTAGGGTCAACCGGTCAGACTCCTGGCGGAAAGCACATAGGCCCTCGAAGGACTCATCGTGGTCGCGAAAATACTCCCAAGCGGGGTAGGAATAGATGTCGTTAGGAATGCCGTTCGAGGTGTTAGTCCCCGTGGCGGCTCCGTCGTAGAATAATACCAATTGCCCCGGGTTCTTGAGGGGCAGGCTTTGAAGCAATACGGCGTTGATGAGGGTAAAAATCGCCGTGTTCGCGCCGATGCCGAGCGCCAGCGTGACCACCGCCACGGCCGTGAAGCCAGGGTTCTTGGCCAGCATACGCAAGCCATAGCGGATGTCCTGTAGCAGTGTGTCGATGAAGCGCATCCCCCAGGCGTCGCGGCACTCTTCCTTGACTTGCTCGACGCCGCCGAATTTGCGCAACGCGGCGTAGCGGGCTTCATCTGGGCTCATTCCCGCCGCGATGTTCTGGTCGATCTGCTTCGCGAGGTGGAATGCCAGCTCGTCGGAGAGCTGCTGGTTTAGTTCCTCTTTCCGAAACACCGCGCGAAGACGGCGGTAGATTTTCATAATGACGTACCTTTGCTCCCGTGGCAGCGAGTCACGGGCGGATCAATTCGAGATTCAAGATTCAAGATTCCGAAAAACTTCAATTCAACACCGGATATTCAGAATCACGAAATCGCACTGAAACCATATTGTGGTGGCCAGCATCCGACAACCGACACCGGACACCGGACTGCTGTAACCTGTCCCCTGTAATCTGTAGCCTACTCATGCCTCAGCGCCACCATGGGATCGACCTTGGTGGCGCGGCGGGCGGGCAGGTAGCTGGCCAGCAGGGCCACACTTGCCAGCAGGACCGGGACCCCGATAAACGTCGTAGGGTCAGTTGTTGTGGTGCCGTAGAGAAAACTCGCGAGAAGGCGGGTGAGCGCCAAGGCGGCAACCAGCCCTGCCCCGATCCCGACGAGGGTCAGGGCAAGCCCCTGGCCCACGATGAGCTTCAGGACGTCTTTCCTCGTGGCGCCGAGCGCCATGCGGATGCCGATTTCGTGCGTCCGCTGCGTCACCGCATACGCCATCACGCTGTAGAGGCCCACCGCCGCCAACAGCAGAGCCAGTGTTCCGAGCACGCTTAGCAAGTCCGCTGCGATCTTTTCGGCGTAAAGTGTCTGCACGACGTGCTGCGCTAACGGCATGGCGTCAATAACGGTGACGTTAGGGTCGATCCCCCGAACCTCGCGTCGCACCAGGGCAGCCGCGGCGCTCGGCTCTCCGGCAGTTCGAATATAGACGGCCAAGCCCATGTCGGCGCGATACACTTGCTGGAAGGCAACGTAAAAATAGGGACGCGGGGCCTCGGTGAGGTTGAGATATTTACTATCCTTCACCACCCCAACCACCGTGAACCACTGGCCCCAGCCATGCACTCGCTGCCCGAGGGTGTTGCGTCCGGCAAGGAACCGGCGTGCGAATGAATGGTTAACGATCAGCACCGGCGCCGCTTTCTCATCGTCTTGTTGGGTGAAGTCGCGTCCCTCCAGAAGTGGAATTCGCATCAGCCGGAAGTAACCGGGGGAGACGACGCTGCGGTAAATCTTCATATTTTCGCTCTCGCCCGGCACATAGCCTTCCACCTGCATGTCCTCCCACCAACCCGACAGCGGCCCCAGTGGCTCGACGTCAGAGTAGGCAACGTCGGTCACGCCGGGCGTCGATTCGAGCCTTTCACGCAGCCGCAGGCAGAACTGTTTGCGCTGTTCGAGGTTGTAACCGCTCGTGCTGATAAAGAAGCGCGAGAGCAGCACGTGGCCCGGGTCGAATCCCGGATTGACCCTCTGGGTGGCTTGGAAGCTGCGCACCAGGAGCCCCGCGCACACCAAGGCCACCAGCGCCAGCGAGACTTCCGCTATCACCAGCAGCCCGCGCAAGCGATGCGGCGCCTGCCCGGCGGCGCCGGTGCGGCCGCCTTCCTTCAGACCCTCGTTCAAATCAGCCCGTGTAGCCTGCACGGCGGGAGCGACCCCCGCGAGCACCGCGGTAGCAACTCCCAGCAGCACCGTGAAGGCGAGCATGTGGCTGTTCAGATGAATGTCCAGCGCGAAGGGAAAGTGGCTGGGTGGGAGCAGGTACTGGAGCGACCCGCCCATCCACATCGTCAGGGCGATGCCCGCCAGGCCGCCGCCGGCAGCGAGGACTAGGCTCTCGGTGAGCACCTGCCGCGCCAGCCGAACGCGTCCGGCCCCGAGCGCCAATCGAACGCTGAAATCTCTCTGCTGGGCGGTGAAGCGCGCCAGAAGCAGGTTCGCGACATTGACGCAAACGATCGCCAGCACGACAAAGCACACAGCCATCAGGGTCCCAAGGGGAGCCAGAAGCGCGCCCTGCACGCCGAAGTGTGACTTCCATATTGGCAGAACCGTGGCGCTAATACCGGTGTTCGTATCGGCATCCGCCCTGGCCATGTAGCGGGCGAGTTCCGCAATTTCGCTCCGCGCCTGATCGAGCGTCACGCCGGGTTTCATCCGCGCGATGACGACGAGCTGGCGCGTCTGGCGGTCGCGGAGCATCCATTCCCCCACCCCCTGGAGTTGCGGGTGCATCATGAACGGCACCCAGAGGTCGAAGGCCAGGCCGCCAATGGTCCCGCGGAAATCCGGAGGCGCCACGCCGACGATGGTCAGTTCCTGCCGGTTCACCGGGATTGTCTTGCCCACAGCTTGGGGGTCGGAGTTGAATCGTCTCCGCCATAAGCGATGACTGATCACCACAACCGGAAACGCACCCGGTTTGTCGCCGTACTCCTCCGGCAGAAAGGCGCGTCCCAGGGCGGGCTTGACCCCCAGCACCGCGAAATAGTTCCCTGACACGAATTCGCCCCAGACCTGCTCGGCATGGTCTTCCTCGCCTACGCTCAGTGGCTCGATCTGCGTGGCGGAAAGGCCGGCCAGCGAGGTTAGATGGTCGCGGTAATCGCGGTAGTCAGGATAGGAAGTGGTAAGGAACTCGCCATTCGCCGCTACGGTCTCAAACGATAGCAGTTCGTCGGGCTTCTCGACGCCCGGCAGAGGGTGGAGTAGGACGCCATCAATCCAGCTGAATACCGTGGTGGTCGCGCCGATGCCAAGCGCCAGCGTCAACACCGCAGCGGCCATGGAGCCGGGATTCTTCGCCAGCATGCGCAGACCGAAGCGGATGTCCTGAAGTAGAGTGTCAATGAAGCGCACGCCCCAGGCGTCGCGGCATTCTTCCTTGACCTGCTCGACACTGCCGAATTTGCGCAGCGCGGCATAGCGGGCTGCCTCTGGGCTCATTCCCACCGCGATGTTCCGCTCCATTTGCTTCGCGACGTGGAACGCCAGCTCGTCGGAAAGCTGCTGGTTCAGTTCTTCTTTCCGAAAGAGCGCGCGCAGACGACGGAGGAATTTCATCGCGACCCCACATCGATTCGAGATTCAAGATTCAAAATTCAAGATTCCGAAATCTCCATGAAACGAAACCGTGGTAAACAGTACCTGACACCTGACACCTGACACCTGACACCTGACACCTGACACCTGACACCTGACACCTGACACCTGACACCTGACACCTCAGACCTCACACCGGCTCTCGCCATAAAGCCTTGATTTGACTTTTCAAGTAGGAATTCATACCCAAGAGTATGAAAACGACTGTATCTGAAAAAGGGCAAATTACCATTCCGAAGCCTCTGCGGGTCCGCTTGGGAATCCGCGTCGGCCAGGTCCTGGAGGTCAAGGAGGAGCGCGGACGTCTCGTCATGTCCAAGCAGGCAAGGCCCCACGACGCGATTGACAAGCTGTACGGAATCCTGGAGCTTGGCCGTTCGACCGACGAGATCATGGAAGAACTTCGAGGTAGTGAGAAGCCAAGATGATCACCGCCGTGGATAGCAATGTCTTGTTGGACGTATTGGGTGCCGATCCCACTTTTGGCCCGGCTTCCGCCAACGCCCTGCGCACCGCCCTTCGCGAAGGCCAGTTGCTGGCCTGCGAGGCCGTGTGGGCAGAGGTTGCGGGTTCGTTCGCCTCTGCCGCGGCAGCTCAGAACGCCCTGGAGCTCCTGCACCTGGAGTTCAGCGCTCTGAGCGTCGAAGCGTCTCTTGCCGCGGGAATCGCTTGGAAGGCGTATCAGGCGCGAGGCGGCCTCAAAACGCGCGTGGCGGCGGACTTTCTGATCGGGGCACATGCCTATTCCCAGGCTGACCGGTTGCTGACGCGCGATCGGGGCTTTTATCGATCCTGCTTTAAACGCCTGGTAGTGCTTGACCCCACCAGGGCGCACCACGGTTCTTGACCCTTTGAAGGGTTGGGTCACTGCGGCGCCTCCCAGCACCAACCTTTCAGCGATGCTCTCATGTCCCCCTGACATGTCATTCTGATAACCATCACCAAGCTGATAATCACTGCCTTCTAAGGCGTGCGTGGTATAACAGCTAAAAGCCAGGCTTCTCGTGCCGACCTGGACGAGAAGGTTGTAGCGTGGGCGTCCCGCCCGCTGGGGCGTGGGCATCCTGCCCGCGCGTTCCGGGCGGGAGCGGGACGCTCCCGCGCCAGCGGGCGAGACGCCCGCGCTACGTCCGGGGGATCTCGGCTTACACGTTTTTGTCGCGCATCTTTTCGCAGCCGGCCGGTTGCCATCTTTCCGTACCCATGGTATGGTTTTCCATATGAAGACGACTCTGATCATTCCCGATCCGGTCTTCCACGAATTGAAGCGGCAGGCCGCCAAGAGAGGCACCACGCTTTCTGCCTTGGCCGCCGAACTTTTGCGCAAGGGGCTCACCGAGCGGCCCAAACCGGTCCGCCTCCCGCCCCTGCCCAGCTTCAAAATGGGGTGGCCTCCTAAGGTCGACGTCGCCAATCGCGAAGCGCTGTTTGACCTTCTGGACGCCGAGCGCGACGAGCGGCTGTACGGCACAAAAAGAAGGAAGGCGTGACGGTGTTCGTTGTTGACACCAACCTTCTGATTTATGCGGCGAACGAGAACTTCCCCGGTCGCCACCGCATGCAAAGCCTGCTTACCCAATGGTGTTCTTCCCGCGAGCCTTGGTATGCCACATGGTCGATTGTCTACGAGTTCCTGCGCGTGGTGACTCATCGCTCGATTTTCGCCCATCCCCTGACGTTTGCCGATGGCTGGACCTTCATCGAAAACCTGCAATCGTCGCCCTCGTTTGGAATCCTGGTGGAGACGGACCATCACTCGGAGGTCGTGCGCGACCTCACCCGGGAATACCCGCGTATGTCGGGCAACCGCTTGCACGACCTTCACATCGCGGCGCTCATGAGGGAGCACGGCGTGGTGGAGATTCGCACGGCCGATATCGGTTTCCATGAATTCAAATTCCTGCGTGTCGTCAATCCTTTGTGAGCTCGGGATACGGGTCACGGGACACGGGATTCGGGACTCGGGGCACCGAGCTTCTGACGCCGGACTCCGGACCTCGGACTCCGGACTCCTTGCCCTGTCACCTGTAACCTGTAACCTGTCACCTATCATTCATACCTCAGCGCCACCATGGGATCGACCGCGGCTGCTCGGCGGGCGGGCAGCCAGCATGCCATTGCGGCGACCACTGCGAGCAAGCAGGAAACACACACAAACGTCCACGCATCGTTAGGTTGAGTCGCGAAGAGCAAGGCAACAAGGAATCGGGTCAGCACCCAGGCGCCGCCCAGGCCCACCGTGAGACCCGCAAGGACAAGCCGCAGACCTTGACTCATGACCATTCCCGTTATATCGCGTCGATGCGCGCCGAGGGCAAGCCGGATGCCGAGTTCATGCGTGCGCTGCGTGACCAGGAACGACAGAAGGCCGTAAAGCCCAACGACAGCTAGCAACAGCGCTATTCCCGCGAACGCGGCCAGCAAAAGCATGGGGAAACGACGCCCCGCTGCTTGCTCGGCAACGTAGTAGTTCATGCTTCGGACGTCGAAGAGCGGAACATTCGGATCAAGTTCAGCCAACGCCCGCCGTAGGGTAGGTACGGCACTGAGCGGATTCGGCAAGGCTGTCCGCACCACGAGGTTCATGTAGTCCGGTCCCATTTGGCGGAGCGCCTCGAACGCCTCCGCCGCCGCCGGCTGATCAAGCTGATCCCGCCTCACGTCTCCTACCACACCCACAATCGAGGCGTACGGAGTCTTACCCTCGGGAAAATCCTGCTTGATGCGTTTGCCCAGCGGATCTTCGTGTGGGAAGAACTCTCGGACAAAGGCTTCGTTGACGAGGACGACCATGGGGCTGCCCGGACCATCCTGCTCGCTAAAGTCGCGTCCGCGGATCAGCGGAATCCCCATCGTCTTTAGATAGCCAGGTTCGATACCATTAAAATGCGCGTTGGGCAAATCCTTCGTCCGCGGAACGGGCCGCCCCTCGATCACGAATACAGACGACCAACACCCATGCACATCGAGCGGCAAACAATATGAGCCGCTCGCGCTCAGAACGCCTGGGATGGAATCAAACCTTTCGAGCATCCGATCCACGAATGCTGTTTGTTGGGGAGTATGCGGATACCCGGTGTGCGGAAGACTCAAGCGAGCCGCCAGGACACGCTCCGTGCGAAAGCCGGGATTTACTCTTTCCAGCCGCACCAGGCTCTTGACCAGCAGCCCTGCCCCCGCCAGGAGCACGAGCGCGAGAGCAATTTGTGCCGTGACCAGGAAGCCGCGAAGCGATCGTTTCTGAAGGCCGGCGCTTGAAGCTCGCATCCCGCTTCGCAGCGTCAGGTCGGGCTGACCCAACGACATTCGGTATGCGGGGATGAGGCCAAACAGGACTGTGGTTAAAAAGGTCAGCAGGAGACTGAATCCAAGGATTCTAAGATTGATTCCGACTTGAACATAGTGGCGAAGCTCAATCGGCAAGAGGCGTAATACCAAGGGCAGAATAGCCGTCGCAATAACACACCCAGCCACCGCCCCGCACAACGCCAATAAGCCACTTTCGGTGAGGAGTTGCAGGATCAGGCGGCCGCGTCGAGCGCCGAGAGCCACACGGAGGGTCATTTCGTGTTCCCTAGTGGCGGCTCGGGCGAGAAGCAAATTCGCCACATTCGCGCACGCGATCAGGAGTAAAAACCCGACTGCGCCCCAGAGGGTGAGCAGCGTCCTTTGCGCCGGGGCGGTGACCAGTTCAGCGAACGGGCGCAGGTTCGCGAGGACGTCGTCATTCGACGCTGGATAGGCCTGCTCGAGCCGGCCGGCAATCGCGGCCATTTCGCGCCTTGCCATCGCCAACGATACCTCCGGCCGCAGCTTGCCGATGGCCAGGATCCCCGGGTGATTCCCTCGCCCGCCCTGATCCTTGGCAATGATTCCAATCGGCCAATAAATGTCCGCGGAATAGAGGAACCGGAAATCCGCAGGCAAAACGCCTATTATCGTCCCCGCATTTCCGTCCACCTCGATCGTGCGGCCGACAATATGAGGATCGCCGCCGAACCGTTGCGCCCAGAGTCTGTAGGAGAGCATCCCCACCGGCGCTGCCCCGGGGCGGTCATCGGAGTCACGGAAATCTCGCCCGAAGAGAGGGCGCACTCCTAAAACTGAAAAGAAAGGGGACGAAACCTTGAGCGCTTGCAGGCGCTCGGCTGCACCCATGCCGGTGAGGGTCGCGGTCCCGCCCTGTAAGGCCGCCATGGCGCTGAAGCTCCGGCTTTGGTCGCGCCAATCGACAAAATCCAGCCATGAGAGCGAGTACTCGTCTCCCTTCCGATTGGCCTCTTGAAGCGCTAGCAGGCGGTCGGCTTGCGGATAGGGGAGAGGCCGCAAGACTATGGCATCGATCAAACTGAAAATCCCAGTGTTCGCTCCAATCCCCAGCGCCAACGTGAGAACCGTAACCACCGTGAAACCCGGGCTTCGGCGCAATTGCCGCAGACCGTAACGGACATCCTGAAGAAAGTTCTCCAGGTAATTCACCCGGCGCACGTCGCGGCACTCCTCCTTGACTTGCTCGACACCGCCAAATTTGCGCAGAGCGGCGTAACGGGCTTCTTCCGGGCTCAGTCCCGCCGCGAGGTTCTGCTCGATTTGCTTCGCGAGGTGGAACGCCACCTCGTCGGAGAGCTGCTGGTTTAGTTTTTCTTTCCGGAATAGCGCGCGCAGACGATGGAAGAGTTTCATAGCGGCCTACCTCTGGGTTGCGACTGCCCCGCAACACGCCGATTCTAAGTGGTCCGTGAAATTGCGAGTCACAGGCTGTTCAATCCGGCCCTACGGGCGGCATAGCTGCCTTGTGGCGATGGACTGAGACGCTCGGAATTCCTCCCCTAGACGCTCGACAAGGAGAAATTACGCTGGGCCCTGTAGATTGTCAAGGGGAAAAATTGTCAGGGGAAAAATTGTCGGGCAATTGGGGGGAAGATCAGGAGGCGAGCCTAAAAAGCGACATTTAGTCCGCCTGCCGAATCGGCTTTTTGCCCACTGTGGTGCTCATTAGCTAACTATCCACAATGGAGTCCCAGCCGGTGGTGGAGGATGCTGCCGAACCCAACCGTACCCCGCGCCAACTTCGGGTGTTTAACGCGCGCGGAAAAAAACCCAAGAATTCTCAGTACCCTCTTTCGGCGTTCTCGATTTTTACCTTCCCGGCAAAACTTCGATAGACGTGAAATGTGTAACCGCCAACTAGGATCATGCCAACAATCCACCACGCCAAACCAATACGCAGGCCATAGTCTCCGGCCTTGGCATTGTCGACGGTGAGCGAGTAGGCAGGATTGGTGCTGGCCGGTAGAATGAGCGGATACAATCCGAAGACGACGCTGGTCAACATACCCACGATGTACGCGCACGACGCGAGGAAACTTTTCAGCTCGTCATGCTTGCGCATGAACCATGCCATCCCCACCAAACCGAATAGCGCCAGCGCGGGGAAGACGTATCCCCATGGGTGAGTGGTGAGATTCGCAGGAACCTCCGGCTGGACTTTGAATGTAATCGCAGTGAGTACGATGGTCAGTAGCAAGACGATCCACCAGATGCTGCGCGCCAAACGATGGGAGCGATCGTGGACGGCGCCTTCGGTTTTCAGGGCAACCCACAGCGCGCCGTGCAGCACTAGCGTTGCGAGAGCCGTCACCCCGACAATAATCGTGTACCAGTCCAGCACACCGGCGTTGGGCCCCAGGCGGAAGTTGGTCCAAAGGGCCTCAAAGAAATAACCCTGATCGTTCAACGGCACGCCGCGCACGACGTTGCCGAGCGCCGCTCCGAAGAAAACCGCAAGCAGCAGGCTGGAACCGGCAAAGGCCACGTCCCAAAATTTCAGCCAGACGTCGTTGGTCAAGTGCGCGCGGAACTCCACCGCGATGCCGCGCAAGATGAGCAGCCACAGGACGATCATCAGGGGCAAATAGAATCCGCTGAAGCTGGAGGCGTAGAGAGCCGGGAACGCAAAGTAAAGTGTTCCCCCTGCCGCCAGCAGCCAGACCTCGTTGCCGTCCCAAACCGGGCCAATCGAGCGGATCACTTGCTGCCGCTCTCCATGGTCCCTTGCCACCCAAAGATGGATGGCGCCGGCACCGAGGTCGAATCCGTCCAGCACCACGTACATCGCGATCATGATGGCTATAAGGCAAAACCAAACCGTTTGCATGAATGCATCTCCTCAAGACTTCAGGCCTACTGCCTTCTGCTTACTGTCTACTGCTCTTACGCGTGCTGCGGCCCCTTCTCGATGACTCGATAAACCAAGAATAAAAACAAGATGCTCAGCACGGTGTACATGCCCATAAAGCCAAGCAGGGTAAACCAAACATTCCCCGAGGAAACCTGCGGTGAAACGCCGGCTTCCGTGCGCATAAGGCCGTAGATCAGCCACGGCTGGCGGCCGAATTCCGCGGTCATCCAACCTGCCGTGTTGGCGATGTAAGGAAACGGCAGCGAGAGCATCAACGCCCAAAGCATGCCCCGCGAATCATAGAGCGTCCCGCGACGCAGCTTCCACGCCGCCAGCACCATGATGGCGATGAAGATGGTGCCGAGCCCGACCATGATATGGTAGCTGTAATAGAGCAGCGGAATATTGTCGGGCCAGTCGTGCTGAGGGAAAGCATCCAGACCCTTTACTTCCGACATCCATCGCCGGTAGGTAAGAAAGCTGAGCGCGCGCGGCACTTCGAGCGGATTATCCAGACGCCGGTTTTGCAAATCGGGCTGGCCGATCAGGGCGATTGGCGCGCCGCGCTGGGTTTCAAACATGCCTTCCATCGCGGCCAGCGTGACCGGCTGGTGATTCGCCAACATGCGGCCTTGCGCGTCGCCGGTCGGTATAATTTGCAAAAGTGTGGCCACAAGGCCCGCGATCACGCCCACTCGCACGAAGGTTTTGGCATGAGTCTGGAATTGTTTTGTCAGCAGATAAAATGCTCCAATGGCGGCCATGACAAACGCCCCGGTGATGACCGCGCCGCTCATGTTGTGCGCGTATTGCCAGAGCGCCCAGGGATTCAAGAGCAGCCCCCAGAAGCTCGACAGCATGATTTCGCCGTGCGGACCGAGATGGTAAGCCACCGGATGTTGCATCCAGGCGTCCGTGGCAACGATAAGGTATCCCGACATCCACGAGCCCAGGAAGACCAGGAAGGCAGCCCACCAATGGCCCTTCGGACCCAGGCGTTTCTCGCCATAGAGGAAGAGCCCCAGGAAACTTGATTCCAGGAAGAATGAGAACACGCCTTCCATGGCCAGGGTCTGGCCAATCACTCCGCCCGCGGCTCGGGAGAACTGCGCCCAGTTGGTGCCGAACTGAAATTCCATGGGGATTCCCGTCACCACGCCCATAGCGAAGTTGATGCCGAAGATGTGCGCCCAGAATCGCGCGGCTTCGTTGTAATGTTCGTCGCCGTTTCGCAGCGCCATCGTTTTCAAAATCACAATGAGCAAAGCCAAACCCATGGTGAGCTGAGGAAACAAGTAATGGAAGGTGACGGTGTAAGCAAAGTGCAAGCGATGCACAAGTAATGCGTCAAGCATGAGGGCCTCGAATTTGTTGCCGGGATATTATCCCTTCGGCAGCCTTTGCAAAGTAGTGATGAGAAAAACGCCAGGTCAGATTTTTGCTCGGAAGGGGTATGGGCACCCCCTCCAGCAGAGTGGGACGCCGTCCGTCAAGGCGCCCATTCGCGGGGCGGTTCAAGACTCCTCGGGCTAAATGTCCCTAGGCGTCCCACCCTCGGAAAAGCATAAATGGATACATCTTCCCGAGCTACGAGTCAAGGCTTTGGGCTGGCTACGGCGCGTTTGCACAGGGTGAAGCGGGAAAGGGTGATTTCGGTTTGGGCACAGGAATAATTTGTCCAGTTATCGGGAGTCAGAAACGGGCCTGTTCCCACCGCATAGTAGTTCGCCCACTTTTCGCCCACCCCGGAATGGGGATTGCCTTCGTGAATCGCCAAGCTCAGCTCCTTCAGTGCAGCAAGGTTAGGCCGTGGACGCCCATACGCCCGCGAAAATGTGTATTCCGTCGTCCAGGCGGGAGTTGGTTTGGTGAGATCCAAATATAAGGGCGCGTAATCCCGCAGCTCGCCGCTGCTCTTATCGTACCAGCCGATTTCCACCGCCGGGTTATTGAAATAGACGGGGCTAATCGAAGGAACAACGTGAATCGGTAGCAGGGGTTTTCCCTCCCGGTCCGGGAGAATCCGGAAGTCATCGCGATGAATGTGGCCCGCGTAAATTTCGCGGACCTCTCCCCGGAAATTTGTTAATTCTGCCACGAACTTTTCGGAGCAGCGATCGGTCCAAAGCGATTGAGGCTGGCCCATCGAGGATCTTAGTGCGTCGATACCGGGCAGAATATGCATGACCAATGTGGCCGTGCCGCCTGCGCGCTTTATCTTACCCAAGATATCTTCCAGCCATTGGAACTGCCCGCCGGGATCGGGATCGGTTTCACCGCAGGCTTGAGCATTGCGCGCCGCCCAGCGATTGCTGTTCAAGATGACAAACTCGTGATTCGGCGCGGTGGGGTCGGGCACCGCATAATCCCCTGCCCTTTCGAAAGACGCCGAAGCCGTTGCCCGCGCGCCGACAGGAAGATCCCCCCACGCGCGGCTCCAATCACGCCCCACTTTCTGAAGGAACACCTTGCTGGGTTCCTCGTAATCACCCCTATCGGAATCGTTGTTACCCAGCGCGGCGAAAACCGGCACGCCCGGCAGGGCTTTCGCAATCATGCTATCGACGAAGCGTATCGTGTCGCTTGCAAACTTCTGATAGGCCTCATCCCCACCCCCCACACATTGGCGATAGCGGCCGTCGAAACTGTGCGCCAGGAAGTCGCCGGTCACAATCACGTAGTCGTAGTGGATATGATTCTCGGCGGCCGTCGCCACCACATGGTCGAGGGCTGACTTGAGGAGAGGATAGTTGGTATCGCTGCCATATTTCGCAAATGACGCGGAACCGGAGGCCGGGCATCCCCCCTTCAACTTTGCCCCCAGCTTTTCCACGATCGCGGGGTCTGCGTAAGGATCGAAGTGAATATCGGAAAGCAGCAGGAACATCCCAGTCCCTGGGTAGGGCTGAAGCGCAGGAGGGCCATTCGGCAGGCTGAGTGCCAGGGATGTGAGCGCTGAGATCAGGACCAAGGCTTTCACTGCGGTTCTGCGCAAGTTTTCGCCTCCAGACGTACGACCAGGGGCATTCCCGTCAACCCCATTCCCGAACCTGGAAGTATACACGACCTGCTTGCCGCCCCGTCGAGTCAGTATGAGGGGCCAGAGATCGTGTCGTTGGAGGGCGTCGGAAGGGGTCGGAGGAGGTTGGAACCCCCTTTGTTTTCAATGGCTGGATTTGGAGGCGGGGCGGGGGCAGCGAAGGGCGGGCTAGAATTCTTGGCGCTGGATGACCCTGGTAACAGAGACAAAAAATCACTTTTACTGAAAACTAAGGACTTACATAGCGGCGGCGAAAAATGTAGGTCGAAATTAGGAAGTGGCGCGTTTTCAACGGCTTAGTTTTTTTATGGGCCATAATTCGTGGCGCGCGGTTTTTGAGAAGTGGCGTGATGATGGCGAAAAGGATGCGCAGAATGACAACGTTGAAAGATGTGCTAAAAGAGAAACGCGAAAGAAGGATGCAAAGAGAGCATACAAACGAGAATCACGAGAAGAGGTGAACACAGCATCCTGATAAGACAGCAAAATAGCATCCTGACAATCTGTGAAGGTGGACACCGGAGGACGGAGGCCGGTCCGGGTGTCCGGCCTCCCGAGATTAAACTAGTCCCAATGTGGATCGAGCGGCTTTCCCATGGCGATCCACTTCGCTATCTGGATATCTTCTTCGACGACTTCCATAAGCTTCCCCAGAGCATGCATCGACAGATCGTTATCGCCTCCGACTAGACTAAAATCCTCCACGACCCTGCAAAGCCCAATAGCTCTTTCGTGCATCTGAAAAAGGACATCCTGCTCTCCATCAAGACTCAGGCGAGCCTCGGCCAAAGCAACGATCTGCTTTTGCCAGCCCGCAAGTTGATCTTCCCTTTTCTCGTTAGATGGTGTGGGCAGCGGATTTGGCTGCTCGCTGTTTTCTGGTACCCTCTTCTTAGCCTTCATGGGAAAATACCCTCCTTTGTGGGTTAGGGACTGCTCGCCGATACGTGCGGCGGGCAGTCTCGATTTACAGAACTTATGCCGCTGCCTTTCCACCTTCGCGCATGTCGCGCATATCCCGCAGCGTGTTAAATAGCCGACGCGCGTTGACATACGTCTTGTGGGTCTTGGGGTCTTTCACCTCACAGCCGTCGATCATAGCTTCGACCTGGCTAGGGCTAGTGCCGGGCAATTCGCCAAGAATCATGTGGCGCGCTTCCGAGAGGGCGGGGCCAAGCACACACTCTTCCAATTGCTGAATGCGGCTCCGCCATTGCTCGAAATGCACCTTACGGCGCGGCTCGAATAGGTCAAGGACTTGCTCATTTCCCGCCACCAAGATGCCCATACGATTGCCTGCCAAGTCGCCGATTTCGCGCAAGGTTTCCAGCGTGTCGATGCGGGAATAAAGGTGCTGGGCTTCGTCCAGGGCCACGGCCACACCCGCCTTGCGCCGTCGCAAGACATAGAGCAGGTTCTGACGAACGGCGTCCACCGATTGGGCGTAAGGCACGCTCAGCGCCCGCGCGATTCGGCTTAACAGGACGGTGGGAGACATACCGGAGGCCGACGCGCGAATGTAAACGAGCCACGGCTCAGGCTCGCGGGCCGCCTCCGCCGCGCGGAACTCAAGCAGGAAGGTCTTTTGCGCGCCAGCCGGGCCGTAGAGCGTTCCCCAGCGCCCGCGCCGGACGGATGCAAGCATGGCATCCATGGTGCGCGTGGCCTCACTCTCGTACAGCTTGCCGGGCAGGTCGGGAAGCGTTGCCGGGTTGACCGCGAAGAATTCGAGCAACTTCCGCGCCATCGGCTCGCCCAATCCGTCATGGTTACTGATGCGCCCGGAACTGGAAAACTGCCGCAACGTGTGATAGGCGTAGCCGGTGAGTTCAGCCACGGTGCGGAGGCCGAAGCCTGTGCGCGACATGTAGACGTGTAGCGCCTTCCGCGCCTCTTGCCGAACTCCATTTGATGCGTCCATGGGAGCCTCTAATCCTTCAATCCTAAAACTTGCTTTGCTAAATCCGCCGAAGTCGGCGCGCGTTCAATCGTCATCGGACGCGCCCGCAACCCGCGCATGTTGTCTTGAAGAGAGCGCAGATGCTCTTGCATTTCGCGGTCGAGCTCGGCTGTCTCTCCGCCCACAACCTTGCGAATATGAGCCATCTTTTCAATTTCGTCCGAGAGCAATGCTTCGTCCTTCGTTCCCACGATGGCACGGCGCTCGGCAGTGAACGGCTCCGCACCCGGAGGCGATACAATCAGGTGCAGAGGGTCGCGCCGGTAGCGCATCACGGGGATTTTCACGCCACTGCCCAAGCGCAAGCGCCACTCGATAAGTTGAGGGCAGGAATAGCGCGCGCCATCTTCCAACTCGATGATTCCGCCTTCGCGGATGGCGCGTTCATCACGCTCGGCAAAAGCAAGGTCAAGCGCAGCCTGATTAGGTTTGCGCTGGGCAATCTCATCAGCGGGCGGCTGGAACTGCCGGAAGGCCGCAAGGCGGGTCAGGCCGTTACATCCCTTCGCTTCCGTGTCGGCTAGGTTGATGTCCTCAACCCATTGCGCAATGCGGCGCGCGCCTTCCTGAATAGACATCAGTTGCGGGCCGATAGTTCCGTAGCGGCAGTGAGCATTTAGATGGCGGTCAACGGCGTCATCAATCTCCCGGTGTTCGTGCTTTTCGAGGGGCGGCTTCCATGATGGACCGAAATCCCGAGCGCGGTCGGCATAGAGCCGGTGCAATCGTTCAAGCCGGTTGGCGCGCGGATTCTTTTCTTCCGAGCCGCGCGGAACCACGCCAAGCTCACCCAGCGGTCCACCGAGTTTTTCAATCAACTCGCCATCCCTGCCTGCCACCATGTGGCCACGCACCAAGGCGCGGAAGCGTCCAGCGCGGTCGGAAACCACGCGCCGGGGCAGGAAGTGTTGCCGAATCGTCCGCTCTGCCACTGCGAACACCGCATCTTCAAGGGAGACTTGCCATGTCACCAAATGGTCAATGATGTGGGTCGTGCGCTCATCCAGAATGGTGAGAATGTGAACGATGGGGCGCCCTGTGCCGTAGTTGAAAATGCGCCGGTGGTCTTGCCCGTCATAGAACGCGCCGTCGATTTCCCACTCGTCCAAGCACCAAGTGTCACCCGCGAATTCGTCATCATAGAGGCGGTCAAGGTAGCCCGCAGCGGTTTTCACGGCTTCCTTGCCGTCGCGCTGGGGGCCGTACATGGGTATCAGAACTTCGCGCCAGTAGCGTTTCACCTTGCTGTAGGTGGGAACATCGTAGAAGTAGGAGACCTGGCAGCCGGGCGAATTCTGCTTCGTTTGTAGATACATCACAACTGACCGGTGAGATTGCCGACAATTGAGATGCTTGAACAGAAAGCAGTCGAGCAAGTGAGCGCGCGCGTCGGCATCGAGGGATTTGAATTCGCCGCGCTTGGGGCCGGGCCGGTCGCAGGCCAACTCTTCCAGGTCGTCGCCACGCCGAAGCACCTGTGCGCAGCGTTGCACGGTGCGCACCGAGCAATGATTCTGCGCCGCGAGAACCCTTTCAAAGTCCAGCTTCCTGTCGAAGCCGAGGGCTCTCCAGTTGCAGTTGGTGTCCTGTTCGGCCATGCGCAGACGGGCAAGGATGAAAGACTTTTTCGCCGGGTCACACTTGAGAGCATCAATCTTCTCGTCAAGCTCGGTTTGGACGAATAAGCTGTTCATCGCTTTGCTCGCCGTGTTTTCCTTTGACCTGCGCTCTCAGGTAAAACGCTTCGAAGAGCCGATACCACTTTAGGGACCGCTTCGCCAAATTCGAGAGACTGCCTCAGCTTCTCGCTCAAGAGCAGCCGTTGTATGCTATCGTCACCAAGGATTTCGCAGATGATGGGGACTAGATACGCTGGAAGGTGCCACCTGTGCTTTGTCTCGGCCTTCCACGCATTCACTAAGCCCGGTATGATGGGGTTGTCAGTGCGGTCCAGCAGCGTGGTTAGCTTTGCGGCAAGCTCCTCTTCGTTCACACCGCGTGAGAGCATGGCGCACTTTAGCGCCTTACGGAGGCGGCTCTCCAGGTCATCTATCAGAAGGTCCCGACTTGTCTCAAAAATAGACATTGTGTTAGTAGTATGGTTGCATACTACAATCAGTGTGTCAAGAGGAATCTTATGGCCACAAAAAAGGAAACACTTGGAGAGCGGATTAGGCGCATCCGAGGCGATACATACCAAGCCGATTTTGGAAAGCAATTAGGTGTTAGTCAGGGGACGGTGTCCGCATGGGAGAGAGACGATGAGAGCCGTCCGCCCTCTGCCGATATGCATTTCCGCCTTGCTTCGCTCTCGCCTCGGCCAGAGGATCAGGCGTTCTTCTTGCAAAAGGCTGGCTTGAGCCAGGAGATCATCATGTCCGCCGCTCAAAAACTCTTCGCGGACCGAAGTGTTTTGCCATCTGAGGGTGAAATTTTTCGCGTGCCAATCGTTCGGCACACCCAAAAGGGGAATGAGGATACAGGCGAGCTTTTCCCGGTTGCGGCGCGGCTTGCCGAGCACAAGGCTTCGACGGTCTGCCTGGTCGCTGGAGAGGACAATGCCAACTCCACTGTGCGCAGTGGGGACATGTTTCTCTTAGACACTTCATGGAACGATGTAAAGGACTTGGTGCCATTCTTTAACCAGAATGTACTTATTAATATTGACATAGACCATCCTGATGCGTGGGATACTCAGATTATCCACGGGGGGCATCAGTGGCCAGCCGGACTATCATTCGGCCAACTTCTGTGCAAACGCGTTAAACACGAATTTGCCCGTTTCCGGGCAACGGATCGTCATTACCTCATCTGGCATGCAGTTCTCGGTTCTCTTGACGATTTCAGCACAGAACACGAGGTTGGCGAGGAACCGATGGTCATCGGAGATTGGCACCATGCCTCTACAGGGGAAGCGGCCTCAGCCCAAGAAATAGCGGCGCTAGAAGCGGAAGTCATCAAGGAAGCGTGTTCGCATGTTCGCCTCTACGCTCCAGTCAAAATACTTGGGATCGTAATTGGCTGGTTTCGACCGCCGTCTAAGAGCGGGAAGTAGTTCGGGAGTTAAAGGTTGAAATGCGCCATGCGGGGAAGAATTTTCGCCGGTGCGGAGCAATCAAATCTACCTCAATGCGGAACATCGCCAGCGGGACAAAAACCGGCGATGGCCGTTAAAACGGCGAACCGGTTCCCCGGCTACTTCCAGGAATGGCCATGGGAAGCGCGGGGAGCCAGAAACAAGCGGTTCAGATGGCCCAAACTAAGAGCGAACGCTTAAAAAAAAATGGAAGGCGGGAGAGTGGCGAGTTTTTGACCAGCTTACAGGTTGCGAACCTTTTAGGACTCTCACCTTGGGCGCTGGTCGTCTGGCGCAGGCTGCATCGTGGCCCACAATTCATCAGAATTGGGCGCCACACGATCCGTTATCCGAAAAAGGAATTCGATGTGTGGCTGGCGTCGCTGCCCCGAACCTAGCGGCGTGCTTTCGAGGTCTACTGTGAAAGCGGATTCCGCAATTCTGAACTCCGAAGTGATTTCCGTTCTGACGGCGGAATTCCTGACGCCAGCGGAAGTGGCGTCGTTGCTCAAGGTTTCCCAATGGACGCTGGCGGAGTGGCGGCTCAAACGGCAGGGGCCTCCGTTCATACTGAGGGCGCGCGGGGTCGTTGTCTATCCAGCGGAGAGATTCATAAGCTATCTGCGGGCGCTCCCTCAGAAAGATCGCCGGGAAGGAGCCGGCGCAGGATGTAGGGAAAATTAAGGAGGAGAAACGAAAATGCAAAAACTCACATTACGCACGGTTGGAGTCAGACATGTGGCCTCGGACGGCAAGAATGACGTGGGAGAGTTTGACGAAGCCCATCTGCGCAGCTATGTAGCCTCACTGCCGGGCAGCTTTACCGTTCCAGACTCTTCTACGGCGGCTGGGCAGAGGCCGGGGCATATGCCCGGTGGTCCCACAGCAGCCGGAGTGAGGCCGGGCGGCTTAAGCGCCGGATTGGGCCGGGCGCGGTTCTCCCGTGCGGTAGAAGAGCGCAAGTCGGAACTGCTTTTGAGTGATCCCGAATTGGGCGAACTCGAAGCGCATCGGCTTGCCTCTAATCAGATAGCGAAACAACGGCCGGATTTGCTTGCGGACTATCGCGCAGACGCGCAGAAAATCTAAGGACTAGGGTCATCCGCAGCCATCTACGAATGGGAGGGGGCGATGAAGAAAACGCAACAAGGAAAATCGCGGCGGGAGCCTGAATTGTCGGGAACTTCCGAGCCGAAATTCATCGGGAGCTTGCGCTCGCAAAAGTCTATCAGAGAGCAGTGGCGGCTTGAACGCAGCCTAAAGTCTGCCAGGGGAAACATCTCTTTGTGGGAAAGGAATCTCGCCACAGCAGAGGCGGGAGTGGCACGTAATACTGCTCAAATCTCGGCCGGCCAGGGCTATGCCCACACGGTTCTGCAGGACTATATTGAAAAAGTCTCGAATGCGAAACAGATGATCGCTGCGTTTGAAGACCAGGCTGTCAGTTTACAGAGAGAGATTGATAGTCTCCTACCTGATGCTGTGAAGGCTGCGGAGCGCGCGGAAGCGCAAAATGTTTTAGCCGGACAGGTGCGCGCCCGGTTGGCCCTGGACCGCGAATTGGATTCCCTGCTGGAAGCTGTCCGGGCGATTCTTTTCGAGCGGGCGGCGTTGACCGGTAAGATGCGCGATGTCGCCGTGTCCCTGGAATTCGACCGGGATGTTAATCTCGATGACCGGCGCTTTGATGCCCTACTTGAGATGTTGCCGCGGGGGATGGGTGCCGAGTCCGCGAAGCACGTTCAGTGGTTTCTCGGCGAGGAGGATGGTCGAAGACCGTGCACGATACGGAATGATTTTGTTGTTTTGGATGAGACCCTTCGCTGCAACAATGCTTTTCGTTATGACGACTGCGCCAATCTCACCAGGGAAGAGGAACTCAGGATAGAGCGAATTGCGGCCTCTCGCGATCCCGTTGCTCCGCCAATCGAAGCGCCGCCCAGGAGACTTGGGGAACCGGCAACGGAGGTTCCGCCCTCAAAAATTCAATGGGGGTTGATGCGATGAAGGCGATTTTGGGATCGAAAGGTTTTCTCCTTTGCTGATCCGGTCCGATAGCCGGTTATTGGTGCTGCGCTGGGCCGCAGGGACTAACTCCACGGTTCTAGGTGTTCCGTGGAACCCGGTCCGTGAGCCGGGAGCCTCCTCCTCTGTTGCAAAGCGCAGCACCGATTTTTCGAGTGCAGATGAGCAGTTTGGCGCGGTCCGGGCAGGCCACGCTCGATTCCACAAACGCGCTGTATAACGGGCAGAAATTAGGGCAGGAGACGCTTGGATCGTTGCTTGATCCTCAACAGCCCGGAACTGCGACGCGCTCTCAAGGGGGTTTATGAGGGCGCGGCAACCCTGACAGAGGCAGAATGGCGGGCGCTCCTTGGCGCTAGAAGGCAGTTGGAGTCGGCAGCGGCGCGGCGGCGGTACGAATGGCTCAGAAATGCGCTGGCAGAGTCAGGATTGCCGGCCTGGCGTCAGTGGGGGATAACGGACCGGCTTAAGAGCCGAGACTTTACCCCGGAAGAGTTGGAGGCCGAAATCCAGGCTGCCCGCAAAAGATGTGCGCAGCCGGGGATAGTAGAGGCCAAGGGGGCTGCTTAGCGCGCGCCTGGGGGCATCCTGGCGCGAAATTTTAGGGGTTTTTGAGGGCTATCGGGAAGTTGCGCTTGTCTGGCGTCTATTACGCGTCTGGCAGGCGCGTTTGTGTCTCTGGTCATCCCCAGCGCCATTAATTCTGACCCATGCGCCGCGTGCCACGAATTCTGGCCCACTCAGTGACACGAATTCTGGCCCACTACAGTCAGCGGGCCGGCTCTGACTCCTGCCGACATCGACGCCGCCCTGGCCTATGCCGCCGAACTGACGCGTGAGGGAACGGTGGACTGCTGAATCTGACCGCATCCGATTTCGAGAAGACTGACACCCTTGTTCGTCGAAGCCGCTTTCTTTGAAGTGTCATTGAGATATGGAGAGGTTTCGCGTTTTTTGTGGAGAGCGTCCGGAGCTCGTACCCATGGCCGACGAAGAGCCGCGGACCTACAGAACAGTCACTTGTACCCGACGACCTCATCGGACGTCAGGTCGAAGTGCGCCAGACCAAAGAGCAGATGGAAATCTACCGAGGGCCGCGGCTCATCGCTACCCATCAGCGCGTGATTGAGCCCCTCCGTCACAAGTCCCGCT
>Ga0208034_1000487_pt1 | contig 32007 bp, 37 predicted proteins | sample June2015DPH_8_10_FD_184699 | JGI IMG/M metagenome (GOLD analysis project Ga0208034, IMG submission 184699) | Peatland microbial communities from SPRUCE experiment site at the Marcell Experimental Forest, Minnesota, USA - June2015DPH_8_100... | ecosystem: Environmental > Terrestrial > Soil >...
AGCGTGCGAGAGCAGCAGTACGTTGAACCGCGTCGCGGCGACGAAGACGTGATCGCCATCGCCCGTAGAGGTTCACAGGCGGGCGCGCTCGTGCTCATGGTCCGCGACGGCAGGGTCACGGGGCAACACTCGCACGCGCTCCGGGGGACCGAAGGCGCCGAGACGACTGAACTGATGACGGCGTTTGTCAAGCAACACTACTTACACCTCGCGGGGCCCTACGTCCCGAAGGGCATTCTCCTCGAGCACGCGATCGAGGAGGCCGACGCCATCGAAAATCTCCTCACCGAGATCAGAGGAAGCCGCGTCCGTGTGAGCGTCCCACGGGTAGGACCGAAGAGGAGGCTCGTCGCGCTAGCGCACAAGAACGCCGAATCGATGCTCAATAAGCCAACAGCGGCCGATGCGCTGTACGTTCTTAAAGACGCCCTTCGACTGCGCTCGTACCCGTACCGAATCGAGGCGTTCGATGTGTCGAACCTCGCTGGCGCCGAGGCGATGGGGTCGATGGCGGTATTCATCGACGGCGCACCACAGGTTAGCGAGTATCGCTCCTATAAGATCAGAAGTGTCGCTGCGATTGATGATTATGCGATGCTCAAGGAGATCGTCGGTCGGCGATATCGAGAGCGTGAGTCTCGCGCGGAGCTCATCGTGGTCGACGGAGGAAAGGGACAGGTGAGCGCCGTCAAGGATACTCTGACGATGCTCGGACTGAGGATTCCCCTCGTGGGCCTCGCAAAGCGCGAAGAGCTCGTTTACGTGCCTGGTCGGTCAGCGCCTGTAGCGGTGCCGCAAATCGCGCTCAACGTGTTGATGCGCGTTCGTGACGAGGCGCACAAGACGGCCATCAGGAGACATCGCAACTTCCGTTCGCGCCGGCTCTTGGAGAGCACGCTGGATCACATCCCGGGCGTCGGCAAACGGCGAAAAGTCGAGCTCCTCAAACGTTTCGGATCCGTGGCTCAGCTCAAAAAGGCGAGCCTAGAAGAGATTCAATCCGTGCCTGCCGTTGACAAGACGACCGCCTACCGCGTGTTCAGTTATTTTAACGAGCGGGAGAAGGTCGCCCGAGTGCTCACGTCAGATACGTAACAGGAACGAACGTGTAATCAGGAGACGTTGTGGAAGCTTGGCGCCGCAGACTGGTTTTCGACCCGTTACCGCCCCTCATCGCGGCAGAGAGCGGGGCAATCCGGTACTATGCGCGGAGGGATCTTTTAGGCGAATCCGTGCCGTCCATAGCGTCTCTGTGGGAGTTGAATCAGGTGCGAAGGCTGCTTCGGAAACAGAAGGATAATGGCTCTTGGCCGTACCGCGGCGCTCGCCGCACCTACCTACGGTCGGCGGAGAGCTATGATCAGCTCGAAACGTACCGCACCGTTGGTGAGCTAGTCGAGAAATTCGGAATGACCTGCGATCATTCCGCCGTGCGGATAGCAGCTGATTACCTCTTTTCGCATCAGACGGACGAGGGTGATTTTAGAGGTATTTACGGCACTCAGTATTCTCCAAACTACTCTGCGGCAATTATAGAGCTTCTGATCAAGGCTAGCTATGCGGCGATGACCGGATAGCGCAGGGGTTCCAATGGCTGCTCCATATTCGTCAGCCTGACGGAGGATGGGCGATCCCGGGCGCACCGTAGGCGCGAAGCTTGACTCTCTTATGATGAAGGATGATCCGGTCCAGCCAGATCGCTCAAAGCCGTTTTCCCATCTCGTGACGGGCGTCGTCGTGCGCGCTTTTGCGGCACACGAGCGACGCCAAGCTTCATCCGCGGCGATGAAGGCGTGCCACGCTGCTCGCCTCGCGGTTCTTGCGACGCGACGTGTATCCTGACAGAAGCGCGGCTGTTTTTTGGACGAAGTTCTCATATCCGTTCTGGTTTACTGACCTTTTATCGTCGCTTGACTCGTTGTGGCGGCTCGGTTTTGACCTGCGAGACACGGGAATCAAACAAGCGCTCGCTTGGTTCGTCGCCAAGCAGCGATCAAGCGCGGTCTGGGAATTGAAGATGGTACGAGGAGCGGATAAGGCACGCGCACTTTGGGTTAGCCTCGCGATTTGTCGCGTCATAAAATCGTTCTGTGACTGAGACGCAGCCGCGCGGCAGATCAGATTCGAGAAAGAGCTGAAGACCACGTCTTAAGCGTAATCTTTGGGGGCAAGAGCAACTAGCTCCAAGCGGGACCCGCATGGTAGTGCTAGTAGGACAAGCAGGTTTAAGGAGTCGGCGTCGTCTGTCTCGATGTCCATCCAGTGGCCTCTTTTGCGAGCCCAGGCACGTTGCCAATCCCGGAAGAGCCTTAATGCGGGGGCGCTTTTTAAGTCATAATTGTGATGGGCAGCCAGAAGCGACGACTCGGCACAACGGGTTTGCTATGTGCAGCGAAGGAAGCAAGGGACAACTCTTTGGTCTACACCAGCTCAAGGACGGTACGCCGTGAACGCTCTACTCTTCATTGTCAGCTTGGCACTCATCTTCGTCGGCAGCAGTCTCTTTACGAATGGTGTGGAATGGATCGGGCGCAAGTTCAATCTTTCTGAAGGCGTCGTCGGTTCGGTGTTGGCCGCCGTAGGAACGGCGTTGCCCGAAACGATCATACCGCTGATTGCCATATTCTTTGTCGCTGGAACGACTGGCCAGGATGTGGGCATCGGAGCGATCCTAGGCGCCCCGTTTATGCTAGGAACCCTCGCACTGTTTATTACCGGCATGGCCGTGCTCATTTTGAGACGCCGTCGGGTGATGGGAGCCAGAATCAACTTTGACAGCCAAATAACACGGCGTGACTTGAGCGTCTTTTTCCTCGTTTATTTAGGTGCTCTGATCGTCGCTCTCATCGCACCTCAGCAGACGAAGGCGCTCATAGCGCCCCTCTTTGTGGCCATTTATGTCGTGTACGTATGGCGCGTATTCAAGACCGGCAAGGGGGCATCGGACGCACCGTCGCAGCCACTGACGCTTGACTCGTGGGCAGCGCGACTCAAAAGCGTCACCGCGCGCCAGACCCCACGGCTATGGCTCGTGCTCGGACAAACCGCGTTATCGCTCGTCCTCATCATAGCGGGCGCGCAGCTCTTTGTGAATCAGATTGTCAGTCTCGCCGAGCAGCTCCACGCAAGTGCAACGCTGCTTGCGCTTGTTATCGCACCCGTTGCAACAGAGCTGCCCGAGAAGCTCAACAGCGTGCTGTGGGTCAGCCAAGGCAAGGACGCGCTCGCTCTGGGGAACATAACGGGGGCGATGGTGTTTCAGAGCTGCATTCCGGTGGCATTTGGTGTAGCCTTCACCTCGTGGGTGCTTGGTCCCATTGAGCTAATGAGCGCTGTAATTGCTCTCACAGCGGGCCTTTGGGTCTGCGTGCTAGCGGCCAGAGCGAAGCTGACGGCACCAGCGCTCATCTTCAATGGGGTCCTTTACCTGCTGTTCCTGTCGGTCGTGCTCCGGGGTTAGCAGTCTCAGATCAAAAGCCTCTTCGAAGTTTTTCCGACCTGCTCGTCTATCTTTGGTCAGTCCTGGTGTTGGTTCTTGCTGAGTCACGAACGTATGGGGGGCGCTCTCATAATTGAATTCCCCCAAATCGTTAACTAAAAAAAGCGAAAAGGCTAGTTCTCCACTCCTGCAATCCGATTCAAATGATCTTGCTAACCTATGATCTTGCTAACCTGGCTGCTAATGTACGGGTATGCGTCGAATGTCTGGCTGAAGGAAACGTTAACATCTGTTACGAGGGGATGCGCAGTGACGACCCCGTTTAGGTTCATCATCAAGCTTTTTGTCAAGAGGGCTTGCACTACAGCGCTGATTGAAGAGCCGAAGTAAATAGTTGATTGTATTGGGATGTCGACGCTTCCGCGCGCCGGGATTTGGATTCCGTCTGACGACCCGGTGCTCAAGACCTGGTTGCCGGCGGTCAATAGGAGGTTGTACGTAATGGATTTGATATTGACTCCTACGACGTTCGGGTTATACACTTTTATCACAAATGTCAGCGTAAAGCCCGAGCGTGACACGTTATCGATCGAGCTTACCGACAGCCCCTGCACTTGAGGGGCCTGGAGCGTCAACAGAAAAGCGGCCCCCACGATGGCGATAACGATTATGACTGCGGCTATTATGGCGACGATAGTTCTTGTCCGCATGACCAAAAAATAGGATTTTTGACTATATATAGGAACCGAAATGATTGATCAGGCCGAAGGATTGACCTGGCCTGACTGGTCAGAGCTGAGACGCATGTTCGGGCCAGTGCACCCTAAAGTGCGCCACGGCCGAAGTTTAATCTATATGTAAAGAAGCCAATCTGCTCCCCGGCGGTCCTACGCTTGACGAAGGGAAAAACATAATATCACGCTCCCACCCTACATTCGGTATTGTGCACTCCGTCTGTCCAATGCTAAACGAGTGCGCGCAAACCACAACGTAATGTTAGAAATGCGAGGCGAGCACGAATGCAATACGAGCACGTTACTAGGCACGAGTGGGAGCGAACCGCCCTGTATCTTGCCGTCGGGATGCTACTAATTGTAACAGGCGCAATTTTTCTCTTTGCTATCAACCGTATCATAGGGGTAATCCTCTGGTTTGCCCTCATCGCTGTGGTGCTCGTGCTGGTGGTCAGCTGGCATACGAAAACGTACGCGTACCGCTGCAAAAAGTGCGGAGAGGAATTCGAGATATCGCGTGTGACGAATTTCGTAAGTCCACAGGGCGTAGGCAAGGACGGCGCGTGGAAGTACCTGAGATGCCCGCGATGCGACAAACACGAACGCGCTGAGGTGCTAAAGAAAGTCAAGCCGTGATGCCCGCCCACGCGTGCGTTGCTTCGCGTTCAATAGACGATGCGCGCAGTCTCGATCAAAGCTGATTCACGCTACTTTTGACAAGCGTACTCCCAAGAGTCACGAAAATCATCCGGAGCCAAAAGCTGCTGCGTGCACTGTGCGTTGAAGATTCACTCTGCCTGCTCAAGGCTTACGAAAAAAGGGAAAAAGGGGAGGACGCGTCAAGCCCTTACCGCAACAGTCCGCAGCGCTTGGCTGCACCGAGTGTCGTTTGGGTTTCCTACGGAGCCGCGCTTATCTTCATCAAGGCAACCGCGTTGATTGCATCACAGCGTAGCTTGCACTTCAAGCCGCACCATCTGCACGTGGACGTGCCCGTTTTCGTCTAGGGGGCGTCTCTCAATGTACGTATTGGCGATCTGTTCCACAAAATCCTCGCGAAACGCTTCCGGAAGGCGCCCCGTGTAGGGGAGGAACACCGTGCGTACCCAGCCCTTTAGCGCTTCTTTCCCATCGTGCACCATGTCCTTCGGGATCAGCTCAATACGTTCTGGTGAGAGGCCAACTCGACTAATGAACCCGCGGTACTCTTCGACGCCGTAAAAGTACCAAGGGTAGGTGAATCCGACAAAATAACCTTTCCAGCGTCTCTCAGTGGTAAGCTCGTTCGCGACGTCAGAGATTAATGCGGCATTACCTTTTCCCCCGAACTGCAGTAGCATCCTTCCGGGCGGCGTAAGCGCCCGTTTTATTCCGGCAAGCACTGCGAGGTGGTCGCTTATCCAGTGAAGACTTGCAAACGACACAACGAGGTCGAAAACGTGACGGTACGCGAGGCGCGTTGCATCCCCCAAGCAAAATTGAAGATTTGGGAAAAGCGCCGGAGGGAACCGGCGGTGGGCGAATTCTATCATCGTTTCGGAGCTGTCAATGCCAAGCACCGACCCATCTGGAATGCGCGCCGCAAGCTCGGCGGTCACCTTCCCATCGCCGCAGCCGATGTCGAGCACCCGTTCTTCACCTGCAAGTTTGAGGGCCCGAATGGCGTCACGCGCCCACTGCTGCTGAGACGAAGAATGTCTCTCGTAATCGGCAGCATCCCACTGATAACTCATGGTTTCAAATCTCAAGTCGCCGTCTATTTTTTTAGTTGTTTGCTTTCTGAGTGCTCGTTTCAAGCATAATTGCGAGGGAAGGCGAGTTCAACAACCTATGTGCCGCTCAGATTCCACTAAGATCCTCGCAGCGGAGATACTCTTCTGAAGTGCTGGCTTATCTCTCTAACAGCGACGAGCGCGTTGACCTTGTTGTATCTCATTTTTTAAAGTGAGGTAGCCGTCTGGTCTCGATAAGCACCCCTTGGATGGGTTAGGTCTCCAACACAACTCGATAACGTGCTGCGTTGGTGCGCACGCGTTGCACGGCGCTGTTTATGTCTGCACAGGAGAATACCTCCGTTTTTGCGACGATATCGTGACGTGCAGCAAAGACGAGCATCTCTTGCGTCACCGCTCTCCCGCCTGTTATGCTCCCGGCGATCGATTTTTGGCCGGCAACGAGGAGCGAAGCAGGTGCGCTGACGACTCCCGCTTCCGCTTCGGAGGACAGTCGACTGACGATCGTCAAGTTGCCATTGGGCCGCAGCGCCTCCACTTAGGCGGTCCACGGGAGCGGCGCAGTTGCCGTCGACAGTATGAAATCGAGGGTTCGGGCAGCGTTTCGCATTTGCGACGGATCGCGGCTCATTACAAAATGATCGGCGCCAAAGGCAGCCGCGTCGTCCTTTTTTTCAGGGTTCGTCGAGAACGCGGTCACGTCGCATCCCATAGCGTGGGCGAACCGCAGGGCTAAGTGTCCGAGTCCGCCGATGCCAACGACGCCGAGATGATGATGTGACCGCACGCCGTAGCGCCGCATCGGCGCGTACACCGTAACGCCTGCGCACAGGAGCGGTGCTGCGCCGGCCGAACCGAGTGACTCCGGAATGGAGAATGCAAAGCGACTGTCAGTGCGAACGAAATCGGCGAATCCACCGTGCCGCCGGACACACGTGAGCACCTTGCTCTGGCAGAGATTCTCGTAGCCGTTCAAACACCACTCACAGCGCAAGCAGCTGCCCGATTGCCACCCGATGCCGACTCGTTCACCAATGCTGAGCTGCTCCACGGCCGCTCCAGTGGCCGCCACCGTGCCAACGATTTCGTGTCCTGGCACTAGAGGGTAATGCGAGATACCCCAGTCGTAATCAATGAGGTGAACGTCGCTGTGGCAGATCCCGCAGTGGCTCACTTTGACATCGACGTCGTACGGGCCCAGTTTCTTAAGCTCGTAGTCGAATGGCTGCAGCGCAGCCCCCAGGGCTTGTGCGGCAAATGCGTGAATTCGCATGGTTATCAGAGGCTATGCCGTCCACAGCATTTTAGTGTTTGGTCACCGGAAGCGCCTGGTCAATGTTGGCGGCCTTTCAGCGCGTCGCACATCGCGCGTCGCGCAGCCATTCCTACGCCCTAAAGTGTTATATATCACAAAGCATAGCTTCAGATATATTGTAAAAGCAAGAGGCTTCCCTCGTGCCGAGACGAATATGGAAAGAGTGGGCGCAAGATCAGTTTCTGGGCGTCACGCAGTTTGGACCCATGAGGATGGAGCGCGGCAACATCAAGTTTTTCGTGCTCATGACGCTACGCGAGCAACCGCTCCACGGGTATGGCATTATTAAGGCCATTGGGGACTTGAGCGGTCACGCCCCGAGCGCAGGCGTGATCTACCCGACCTTGCAGATGCTTGAGGATCAAGGTTGCGTCGCCATGAACGAGGAGGACAACAAGAAGGTCTACGTTTTAACCGATGCCGGGAGACACTTCTTGGACGAACACCGCGACACTGTCAAGCTGCTGAGCACGCGCGCCGCTCAGCCACGATGGAGCTCACTTCCCGGAGTCGGCCGGCGCATCGGGGAAATTGCCCGCACGATCTTTTCCAACTTCTCGTACCTTGATGACGAGAAGATACGGCAGATCGAGCACATACTTGATGAAGCACGGAAACAGATCGGCGAAGTGATTTTTTCGAGAAAACATTAAGACGGCGCGGTTCTTCCTGTTAGCGAGAAATCCGACCGCCGCGTCGAGCGCGTCGCGATAGGGGTTTCCGCGAAAAAGCGGTCAAACCTCGTTGTCCATACGTCCGTTTTGCGAGGAGCGACGAGTTTGAAAGAGTCAAGTGACGCGCCAGTGCTCGAGACTGAAGCGGCGACTTCCACATCAGCGGTTATTCCTCCTCGGAAGTTTCTCAGGTCGCAGACGTTCAAAGCGCTGCACTACCGCAACGTTGCCCTCCTTTGGATCGGCATGATCCCGTCGAACGTGGGCACGTGGGTGCAGATTATTGCACAGTCCCTGCTCGTCTTGCAGCTCACGCATAACTCGGGTCTCGCGTTAGGCCTGATCTCATTTGCCCAGGCGGCCCATTCCTGGTGTTTTCACTCGCGGCGGAAGCACGGCCGACCGGGTTGACAAGCGGCGGCTTCTGCTTGTTACGCAAAGCCTACAGATCGTTTACGCTTTTACGCTAAGCACCCTCACAATCACCGGCCTGGTTCAGTTTTGGCAAATCGCCATGCTCGCCGTCTTGGCGGGGGTCACGCTTAGCTTTGATCAACCGACTCGATTTGCGCTTATTCCGCGGCTAGTGCCGCGGGAAGATCTCTCCAACGCCATAGCTCTAAAGGCAATTGTGTTCAACGGCGAGGCTATCGTGGGACCGGCGTTAGGCGGCGCCCTCGTGGTGGTCATCGGCTATGCCGGCGACTTCTTCCTGAACAGACTGAGTTACGTCGCTGTCCTCATCACTGTCCTGCTTATGAGGTTTCCGCACATGGCGGGTACACGCACGAGCTCGCTGTTGCGCGACATACGCAGGGGTCTCGGCTACATACTGCACGAGCCACTTTTGGCACAGCTGCTCGCCAATTACGGTTCGCTGATGTTCTTCGCTGCGGTTTACACCGTCCTCCTCGCGCTCGTCGGCGTTGAGGTCCTCGGAACCAGTCCGGGGGAGCTTGGCGTGCTGTACACGGCGATAGGGATCGGTACCGTTGTAGGCTCTCTTGGGGTCGCATCTCTCGGCGACTGCGCGTACAAAGGCCGCCTCCTGATGGCATCGTCGCTTATGATGTCATTTTCTGTGGTCATTTTTTCGCTGCTGCACCTTTACTAGTCTCGTTTACGCTGATGGTGGTCATAGGTGCGTCGCAAACCGTCGCGTCAGCCCTCTCGATCACGCTCCTACAGCTCAATGCCCCCAGGAACATGATAGGGCTCGTTATGAGCATAAACACGCTCATCGTTATGGGAATCAGACCCCTTGGAGCATTTCCGTTCGGGGCATTGGCTGACGTCATCGGGACATCCGCAGCACTTGCCGCAGGTGCTCTCATAGCAGCTGCGATTAGCATCTACCTATTTGCCACGAATAGCAAGCTACGCTCTGTATAACGGCACATGTTTTTTTAGAACGCGAAGTAAAAAGATCGATCGATATGAACGTCGTGACCACGAAAGCTTTCACTGCGGCCATGAAGTGAAATTACGCGTTGTCGGCAACCCTTAAACCATGCCCCACGATCTCATTTTCGCGGGCATGATGCTCAGCGGAATCGCAGTCCTTTTCATTGTCAAGCCGCGGCACATAAATTGGCAATAAGAGGCTATTCTGGGGCGTTGAGGGGGGGATGGCGCTGCTACGGAAACGGCATCAAAGAGGGTTCGTAATTCAGCTGGTATCGTGCCACATCTTAGACCGTCTTTTTTGAGGCTACTTACAATCACGACAAAATCAGAGCGTTTATAACGAATCAATCTGCTCACATCAAGCATGGATCTGTTGACAATCCTCGCAGGGATAATCCTCATTGTCATATTTCTGAGCCTTCTGGTCGCGCTACTGCGCGTCGGCTTGAGATTACTGCTGTATCTAATCCCCAACGCAATAATTGGCTTGATTATTCTTGTTGGCGCGAATGTGGTAGGCATAATGGTGCCGATAGATTGGATCACCGTGGGATTTAGTGCTTTAGCCGGAATTCCGGGAGCCGTCCTAATGATCCTGCTTTACTTACTCGGTATCCCACTGTAGGGCTACAGCGGCGAGCGTTCGATGTGGCCCGTCGAAGAGTTTTTTTAGGCTGCTCGAATCGAAGGTTCGAATCATACCGGGGTATGAGGAAGTCATACTCACGCACACCACCGGTCAGCCCGGTTTTTCCACTCAATAGTTGTAGCTATTTCCGGTGCAATTTGTATTCGACCGCACACTCGAGTAATCTATCTGCACGCGCTGATGACGAAAATAACAGATTCCACTGGCTGCTCATTTGGCCGATGATGAGCATACTGCTTCCTGATTAGGCCGAGCCCGCGGAGCGCTTCTTTTCATGACGATCACGGTACTACCTCAAAAATACAGTCGCAGCAAAGCTAGAAACTACTTAAAGAGGCGCGTGAGCGTGCGACAAATATCGGTTCCAATGGAGCTTTGGCGAGCTGCAAACGGCTCGGCAGATATGCGCATAACATTGGCTGTTGCCAAAAAGAAGAATCTTGGCCCGATAAAATACCTTCATTTCGAGTCCAGATTTTTAAAAAAAGCGCAAAATATGAGCGAAAACGTTAAATACGATCGTTTAGAGCTTTATTGTGCCGAGATTAATAGGAGCCGCGCCCGCGAGCTGGCCTGCCTCGAAAACCGTCTTCTCTTACGGCTACCGGGCCCGTGCTCCATTATCTGTTTTTTTCTGAAGTTTCTTAGGCTCTTTTCCGGTGCAAGTAGAACGGCGAGTGCCCATCTGGCCTCAGATCCTTGCCGGTGATAGAGGCAGATCGCCCTATAACTCACCGTTTCTGTCTGCTTTTTTTTGATGCTGGCCACGTGAAGCGCGGTTGTGGGGCATCGTTGACAGAAGTTGCACGAAAAATCACACTCGAGCACTGGAATTCTTCAGACTTCGTCTTCCTGTCTCACACGATCAAATATTGAAGCTGCTTCGAATCTCTTTGTTTGATTTCGGCGAAAAACAGCCTTGGCAACGATAACAAACGCGCATTAAATCTAAATGAATATATAACGTTACTTGTTAACGGGTAATAAATAGACGCAACGGGAGGTGATAAAATGGGAGAAATGACGATTACAAAGATACCGGTTGGGGCGGTCGCCTTGATGGTTGCCGTTATTAGCGCCATTCTGGGACTCATTGAAGGAATAATTTCAGCGATCGGCCTTGCAGCTTTCACTTCGTCGTTGCCTAGCTCGCTTTCTAGCTATGTTAGCTTTGGAGCGGCTGGCGCACTAGGAGTCATTATCGGTAGCATTATCGGCGGCTTCATTGGCGGCTACATTATAACAGCAATTATAGCACTTCTTTACAATTGGTTAGCGCCCAGAGTTGGCGGCATTAAACTTGAACTCGAGTGACCGCAAAACATACGTCGTAGCCTAAATCGCAGATTTCTGGCGCTCAACGCAACGCGGCGGGCGTCATTCTCTTTGTTTTTTTGAGACAACAACTAGCCCGCGCGCAGTTATTCGTACAGTCGCTGAGCAGAGACTTCAAATAAGAGCAAGACGACAGCGTTTTGGGGGCTCCTGAACATTTCTAAGGACAGTCTCAGATCGAATTCCGTCTCAGCTGAACCGAATCAAGACAACGAACTGTAGCACTGGCGTGAAAGAGAAGATAACTTTCGACAATGCGGCAAGCACCCTGTTTGCCCCGCAACTCGTCGGCCTGGTGACGACCGTTGATCGTGCCAATCGACCGAACGTGGCGACCTTCGCTTGGATAATGAGCACCTCGCACGATCCGGAGCTCGTGGCAGTGAGCGTTTCAAGACAACGCTACACTTATGAGTGTTTAACAGATGAATTCGTCATTAATTTGCCGACGAAGGAGTTGCTCGAACAGGTGTGGGCCGTCGGGACCCGGTCAGGAAGGAATTTGGACAAGTTTCAGGCCACCGGGTTGACGCCCATGCCCGCAGAAGTGGTAAAGCCGCCCCGGATTGCCGAGTGCCGAACCCACATAGAATGCCGCATCATCGACACGCTAGACACGGGAGACCACACCATCTTTGTCGGCGAAGTCGTGGCAAAATCAGGCGACCCCGATGCAATGAAGAACGGGACCCTCAACGAGCGCATTGAGCCTTTGTTCCATCTTGGGGGCAAGAAATTCCTCTGCGGTCGCGAACGAATTGACGTCGACAGGCATCGCCGGGGCAAAGGGAGCGTTTGAAATCCTGGCAATCCAGTTTGTGCGGACGAATTTGGGCGTTAGTCGTTGGAGCGCAGTGCGGGGCATCTCGTGTTCATGGCGGTAACACTCATTCCCAACGATTACCTGATTGAAAAAATTGTCATTTCAAGGTCAAAATCAGAAAAAATTTCGAAATCACGGTGAAGGTTCTTTATGCCCTGAACGTTCGATGCTGGAGTTTGAGGTCCGTCACTCGCCCTACCTCGAATCGTCTTTTATTACGTGCGGCGGACCCCACTCCATATTGGCCGCAGCAGCTTTGCGGTCGTGATAATTTTCTATTTACAGTGTAGGCCAGGCCGCTTTAAGCCTCTTCCGGTTTTGTCTTGCGGGTGCGTCGCATATTCGCTGTTTTCTTAAGTTGGGCGTTAGCCTTCGCTCCGGAGCTGTGACACAAACGCGGTGTCACGCGTTTACACGCAATTCCTGCCTCACGCGTTTACACGCAATTCCTGCCTCACGCGTTTACACGCAATTCCTGCCTCACGCGGCCTTATAGCGCTTTTGTGCGCAGGTTGGATTAGAGGTGAACGTTATGGCGACAAATGTAACAAGCACGCAAACGGGCGAACTGCTATGCGCGGGTGTCGCCCCGGCCTTGCGCATAAACAGGCGCATTGAAAACGACGAGATTCCACTCTTCATGCAACGGTGCGTTATTGATGCAACGCGCTGGGAAGTCGGCGGAACACGGTACGAAGAATGGCGCGCTGAAAACGGCAACGGGAAAGATTCGGCCGTTAAATGGCGTGACGAGGTGGTTACGCGCCACCTCCAGAAGCGATTTGACGGGCTTGAACTGCGGTGCGATGGACATCTCTGCGGTATCCGACACGATACCGACGAGGAGATCGACGAGCGTTTCTACGACCCGCAACAGCTTCGGGGCTCGATGCTCGCAAAGTGCCCGGGACAACGATGGCTGTTCGCTCTCGGGTGCTGCCGAAGATACAGACCGCATGAGAGTTCGCTTTCGAAGGTCGAGTGAAGCTGACAGCGTCCCGCGTGCAGCACTAGCGGCGTACGCTACTGCGTCCATTTACGCGTCCGCGTACTCGGTGTCCGGAAAGGCGTCTTCGAATTCGATCCTTCTGTCCGTGAGCTGGTTCCACACGGTCACCGCCTCTTCTGGGGTTAGCGGTGTCAGTTCCGGGTCGTGCTCTTCATCGTCGCCAAAGAATGGCACTGTTTTTTCGTATTTGAAATAGCGCCCGCTCGGCGTCCGGAACAGGTCGACGTTCGTGAGCCCGGTTTTCAGCGTTTCAATGCAGAACTGGTGTTCGTTTTGCGCAAGAAGGATGGCCGTGTCGGTGTCGTACACCACGCCGCCAAACGCTTGTCGCATAGACATGCCGTATGGATGAACTTAGAGTTAAACTTTGTATATGCGCGCGGAAAGTAAAACAGGGTCAAGCGAAAAAAGCGATGGCTGCGTGAAAACGATCAACTAGCCGAACTGTAACAAGGGCAGAGCGTCGCCAACGAGGTTAACAGCGTGCTTCGGCCGCGACACGGTAGCGTCAAATGGTGCTCAAAACTGGGCGATAATTATCTTCTTTGCGGGTGGTAGACGCTGTTGTTGCTGAAACGCTCACCCCGCAATTAGCATGAAGCGCAGCGTTTCAGCATGGCCCACGATCAATTACCCCGGACCTTTTCACCTGTCTTTTGCCCTTGCAGGGGTGGTTTATACACAACGGGTTCAAGAGAGCCACATAGTACGCTTCTTTTCTCGATTACGTGGCCTTAAAAATCCGCTAGATTGTGCCACTTGTCTGATCGTCCCGGGTTGAAACGAACCGCGTGGTACACTTTTTTTGCACGTGAGATCATCTTAGATCGCTGCTACGGAACGACCTTTTGTCTCCTCGTCCAGCAAGCGTGGCTGAACAAAGCCTCCGCGTGGCAGAGGACAAGAATGAGGTACGTCCCGCCACGCCGGTGACTGGCCTATTCTACGAATGGAAGGAGACCGTTACCACTGCAGCCTGGTCAAAGCAGCATTGTGATGCAATTCAAAAGAGAGGGATACCCGACTCAGACAGCGCATCATCGTTGACCGCAGAAAAGAACTTGCGCCAAAGCTGCGATCCCAAAATCGCCGTTTCCTTGTCGCAGACGTCGACGGCGTTCTCGATCTGTCACAAAAAGCGGACAGCGAAAATCGTTTGCTGCCTTACGCTCAAAAAAGGGAATGTGACCGCGGGGGGGCTTGATGGCCTTTTTGCGTCGCGTTCATTCCGCATGCTCTTCGGCCTCGAGCATTTCCATCAAAGGCTTCTTCAGAATGAGGACGCGCCTTCCGATTCGCACGGCCGGCAGCTCGCCTGACTGCACCATCCGATATGCGGTCGTTCGGCTAATGCCTATAAGGCGTGCGGCATGCTCAACGGACAACGTGAGTGCTTCGTCTTTATGGTGTTCTTTTGTCATAGTCGCACCTTACGAACGAAGAGGCGCTGAGCTCATATATATGTCGTCCCCTCGCGGGCCGTGCGTAATAACATCAAGGCAGAAAAAGAAAGACCAAGCCACTATCGCCGTTGCTGCCTCGTGAGCTCGTCTTGCCTGCCCTCAAAGCGCGGGACCTCGCTTGGCTGAAAGTACGCTGGAGGGCGGTCAGCCGTTCGATCTGCCTTCCGCTTGTCTAAGTCGTCCACATAGGCCTTGAGCTTCTCACAACACGTCTCTAGTTCTTTTACGCGTCGTTCTAAGGCGGCTATTCGTTCGTCGTTCGTGTCTACACCCCTACAGAGTCATAAAAAGCTTGTCGTCTCACCAATCTGCCAGATGATATCGTGATCGCACTCATTATCCTTGTAGTGCGGCTTCTTTTTTTCCGACGCCGTACACCTTGACTGGATCTAAAGTCCCTCTAAATCGAGTTTACGCTTCTTAAATTCCCTTTTAGTAAAAAGTAAGGTATACTCTGCTATCTTAATGGCGCCGGAGATACGCTCTACCACGCCAAGGCACTCGTCTTTTGAATGGCCGTGGATCATTGTGTAGACATTATACGGCCACTCAGGATAGCTTACTCGTTCATACCCGTGACTTACCTCTGTCAGATCCCGTATTACCGCTTCAAATTCATCAATTCGCTCTTCTGGAATTTTCCACGCAACGAGGACGTTTGACGAATACCCTACCTGCTCATGTCTCACTACTGCGCCATACCGCCTAATGAAGCCATTAGCAATTAACAAGCGTATGACCTCCAGCAACTCATCTTCTATTGTTCCGAGCTCTTGTGCAGGTGCGAGGAACGGCCTACTCTCAATTGCTAAACCGCGGTGCAAACAGCGTATTATTCGATTGTCGGCTGTTTCGTAGTTGCTCTTCTCGTGCACGTCTTATAACTTGAAATTCGTTTTTAGCTTGAGAACTCGCTTAACTGGTACTACGAGCGAACCCGAGGGGTGTATTCTTCCTTTTATTTCTTCAAGCGTCGAGGCAAGCCCTTCTTCTGACGCCGCAGTAAGGGTAAACCAGATATTGTACTCGCCTTCTCGCTCATAATTGTGCGTTACCCCCGCATACGAGTTGACGATTTGAGCAGCGTTAACGACTGCGTGTTCCGGTACCCTTAACGCAACTAGCGTGCTTACGAGCCCGATCCTTTTTGAATTCAAGATCGGGCCGATCTCCCGTATCACACCGTCGGCTTTCAGCCTTCGAACTCTGGCGAGGATTTCGTCTTCAGCAGTGTCGAGCCTCATCGCAAGCTCTCTATATGGTTCTTTTGCTAGCGGGAACTCGTACTGCAGCAGGTTAATCAATTGAGAGTCAAGCGCATCAAAGGTTCTCACGTCCAAACACCGCCACAATACGGGTCGTCACCAAGGTAATCACCGCTCATTGCGTGCGCCCGAGCACGGCAGCCCCTGCACGTGTCTGAATAACGGCACGTTTTGCACGCCCCTGTAAATGCTGAGGGGTCGCGCAGTGAAGCTAAAAGGGGAGAGGTCTCCCATATCTCGCTAAAGCTCGTGCGCCTTATGTCTCCTGCAGGTACCGGAAGATACCCACAGGGTTGGACCGTGCCGCTGCTCGTCACGAAGACGTAACTTAAGCCCGCAAGGCATCCTTTACGTCCCTCTTCTAGCCGGTACTGCGGGGTGCACGTTGGTCGTATGGGAAGAGCCCCGTTCCTCTCACGTTCATCAAGCCATTTGAGCGTCCCATAATAGTCAGACTTTGAGACGAGATCAGTCACACAGCCTCTGCCGGTAGGCACAAGGGCAAAGACGTGCCACGCCGATGCGCCGGATTGACGCACTACGTCATAGATGCGAGAGAGCGACGCTACGTTCGCATTGGTGACCGTGGTATTGATCTGAAACATAATCCCCGCCTCTTTCAATGCCTTAGTCCCGTTAAGTGCATCACGATACGCCCCACTTACGCCTCGTAACGAATCGTGGGATTGAGCATCTGCACCGTCAATGCTAATCGAAGCTGCAGACAATCCCGCGTCTCTCAGCCTTCTTGCCCTCTTTTCGTTGACCAGCGTCCCGTTTGTTGCCAGCGCGGTTCTCACCCCAGACGTTGCAGCGCGCTCTATCACGATGTCAACATCCTTTCGCAAAAGCGGTTCGCCGCCAGTAAGGATGAGAAGGGGGCGAAACGTTGAAAGTTCATCAACAAATGTGCATGCTTCATTAGTGGTAAGCTCTTTCCTGCTGCTTCGTTTGCTTCTTCCGGTTCCTCTTGCATCTGCCTTGCAGAAGCGACACGCAAGGTTGCATTCTCGCGCGACTTCCCATGCTACGACGGCGGGCATCTTCACGTGCTGCCACCTCGTATCCTCTCATCGCTGAGGTAACAGCTTGGGTCCGCCCCCCAGAGGTCGCCCATGCTGGATGCTCGAACCCTGCAGCCACCGCACACCTCTACATACTTACAGGCGCTGCAACGCCCCTTAAGGTGCGATTTTTTGTCACGTAACATCGAAAGGAGTTCATTCTGGCTGTTCCATATGGTGCTCAAGCTGCTCTTTCGTACGTTGCCCACTCCTTCCTCCCAGAACTGGCAGGGCCGAACGTTTCCATTTGGATCGATGTTGATGATCTTCTGTCCTGCCGAGCAGCCCCCGTGCGCGGTAAGGAGGGACATCACAGCGCTCTTATCGGCACTTTCGACCGAATTCAGTATGTAGATGCCGTCTGCGTGGTTATCCGTCGTAAGTACCTCGATTCCGTGGTTTGCAAGCGTTTTAGTTCGTTGAATGAGGTAGCCCACCATCTCAACTCGCATATCGTTTGTGATATCCATCTCTGCACTTGCCCTCCCTGCGTACACGAGATGATATAAGCAAAAGCGGGGGACCTGGTGCCTAATAAGAAGATCGGTAACTGCAGGCAGGTCGGAGAAGTTGTGCCGGTTGACCGTGAACCGTATGCCCGTTTTTATGCCCGCATCTCTCGCGTTTTTCAGTCCTTCAAGTGCTTTCCTAAACGCTCCTCTTTCGTTTCTGAACCTGTCGTGCGTAGCTTCCACACCGTCAATACTGACGCCGACATAAGAAACGCCCGCTTCTGCGATCCTTCGAGCGTAATCTCTTGTGATAAGGGTTCCATTAGTAGAGAGGCCAACTCTCAGTCCTTTAGAGACGGCATATGCGCAGAGCTCAACGGTATCACCTCGTATGAGCGGCTCACCTCCAGAAAAAAGCACGACAGGGGGGTGCAAGGTTGCCGCATCATCTATGAGCTTGTGCGCTTCATCGGTGTTCAGCTCATCGGAATCAGCTGCATCCGCCGCATCAATATAGCAATGCGAGCACGCGAGATTGCACTTTTTCGTAACGCTCCATACGATTACCGGTCCGTGGTTCCCATCATAATGGAGCTGTCGACTTGCTTTGGTTGGACGTGGCGAGTCTACACTAGCGGTTCTGAGTAGCAGGTTCGTGCATCCTATCATCTACTATAACCGTACAGACCCTACGCTCGTATTAATAGTTTAGTAGTACGAGTCGTTGAATTAGTGCGTGTTCACTGACCAGCAGAGTCTGACCGTGCCGTGATCCTCTAGGGTGGATTTGGGCCGAAAATGCGCTGACGTCCGGCCGAACCGCGTAAAATGCGAAAGCAAATAATAATGAATTTAACGGTCCATGACAATAACCAGTGACACGCAAGGGTGAGTGCCAATGAGCATCGAGAACCGCTCTCTCCTGGGGGCGCTCCTTTTTGTGGGTGCGGCGCAGTTCATTCTCGTGATAGCCTTCGCCGAAGCGCTGTACCCTGGGTCTTACGTGGCGACTAACTTCCTCAGCGATTTGGGTGTGGGACAAACGGCGCTTTTGTTCAACGCGTCGGTTGCGGTGTTAGGAGCGTGTGTATTCATCAGTTCGCTGATTGGCCGGCGTACCCTCGGCAGAGGCCTTACAATCACCCTTGCGATCACCGGCGCCTGTGCTGTCGCGGTGGGCCGATTCCCTGAAACCACCGGGGCGCCCCACGTCGTCTTCTCGGTCGCCATATTTGTCTTCGGCGCGGTCTCAGCGATCATCTCGTATAGGGTGCTGCGCCCGCCGCTCTCGCACTTCTCAGTGGGCCTCGGGATCATCGCGCTCGTTGCCCTTGTTCTAATGTTCACGCTTCACGATCTGGGAATAAGTCTAGGCGGGACGGAGCGCATGACTGCCTAACCGATCTTGTTGTGGGCGCTCGGGTTCGGAGGATCCCTAATAGGCGCAAAGTGACCATTAATCGGCCGAAGCGGAGCTGTCAAATTTGATGGATCTTACGATAACGGTTGTCACGTTGCGTGGGATCCCTCGCGGTGCGGCGCCAGCAGCAGTGCACTCATTTGACGAGGTCTTTTAGCTCTCGACTAAGCGAATAGCCAATGATGACTCTGATGCCGACGATGAATGCGAGAATAACAGCCTGATCCAAATTGGGACTGAGTATCGTCCTTACGAGGTCATTCGCGATAAAAAGCTCCAGGGCCAGAACGATTTTTGAGGTGTAATCCAATCTGATGGCGGTGTAGTCGGGCGGGTGTCGGCGAAGGACACTCTTTAGTAGCTCCAGTACGACGCGGGCACTCGCATAGAAGATGATGACGGCGCCTACGACCTCGAAGAAGGTGACAATCCAGCTGACGACACTTACCCAGTTGCTAATATCCTCGAACATGTGATGAAGAACAGTCGGGCTGTTTATCGGCGACACTTGGTAATAACATTTCCTTTCGCGAAACCTACGCAGTCAGCGATTGTCGCGAGGCCCTTCTTCTAACATCCGCAGCATTTCAGCAGTATCCGTCGTTGGCACGCTGCACGCGTAATTCTGACAGACGTACGCGGTGGGCTTCGCGTCGATGCACATATGGAACTTCGTAAAAGGAGCGATTTCTGCTATTTCAGGATGCTCCGTCTCTGCTGGCCGGAAAACCACCACATTACACGGCAGGAAATGCGAGTCAAGCGCCCTCAGCATGAGTTGGGTACCTTCTGAGCGCGAGTCGCCGCATATGACGGTCTCGTACGAGGGACCGAGGGCGAGATCAAGCGCGCTCAGAAGATGCGTGTGGGCTTGCGGGGCCCGGTCGACTTCGTGTGAGAGCGCCCGGCCCAGTCTCGAAGCTTCATCGAAATACTCCGCTCGCCCCGTTAGATGCCCAAGAAACGTCAGGTTCATCAGCATTGCCGAGTTACCTGAGGGGAGTGCGCCGTCGAACACGTCTCGCGTGCGCAGGATCAGCGATTCCGCATAGTCGGCGGTCGAGTAAAACCCGCCGCCTGTGTCATCCTTGAAATGCGTGAGCACGTGCTCTACAAGCTCAAGCGCTGCTGCAAGGTAGCGTGTCTCAAAGGTCGTTTCGTACAATTCCGATAGGCCCCAGATGAGGAAAGCGTAATCATTCAACGCCGCGGTGACCCGCGCTTCGCCCTCCCGATAACGGTGAAGAAGCTGACCTTCACGGTCGCGCATACGCTCGAGTATAAAATCGGCCGCCTTCACTGCCGCTGCGGCATACCCCGGCTCCCCGAGAGCGCGCGCGCCTTTGGCGAGCGAAGCGATCATGAGCCCGTTCCAGTCAGCAAGCACCTTATCATCCCGGAGGGGATGGGCGCGCTTCTCCCTCTGTTCATACAGCCTCTGTCGGATTGACTCATTGCGGTTTCTGAGGGTTTCTTCGTCTATCTTGAGTTCTGCTGCGAGCGCCGTGACCGATTGCGTCATGTGAAGTATGTTCTTCCCGGTACGCTCGCCCGTGCTTTCGTCGCTGTAGTTGCCCGAGGATTTGAGGTTGAACCCAATGCGGGCGAGTTCTGCTTGTTTCGCAGTGAGCCCTCGCTCAAGCTCCTCGAGGCGCCACAGGTAGAATTTGCCCTCTTCTCCCTCGCTGTCAGCGTCTATCGCGGTGTAGAAGCCCCCCTCGGACGACGTCATCTCCCGCGAGACAAACGAAAACACCTCCCGAACGACCCGCGCATACTCGTCATTCCCGGTTGCCTGATAGGCCTCAGCGTACGCGAGCCCGAGGAGTGCCTGGTCATAGAGCATCTTCTCGAAATGCGGGACGAGCCACTCGGCGTCGGTCGAGTATCGATGGAAACCGAATCCCACGTGGTCCCAGAGTCCGCCGTGCCGCATCGCTTGAAGCGTCTTTTCGACTATCTGTAGCGGCTTGTGCTCGCCCGTTCGCTTCCAATAGCGGAGCAGAAACGTAAGGCTGTGGGGGGTGGGGAACTTCGGGGCACTCCCAAACCCCCCATGCACGTCATCGAAGAGGCAGAGGAGCTCTTCGTACGCTATCTGAATCGCTGACGCGTTGATATCTCCGGCCGAGGGCTGGGGCGATGGAGCACGCAGCACGGAAACGATCTCTGCCGCAGACGTGTCGATCTCGGATCTCTTTTGGCGCCACGTCTCCTGTATGTGTGGTATAAGCTCCCGCATCCCCGTTCGCCCGAACCGCGTCTCCTTCGGGATGTACGTAGCCGCGAAGAATGGTCTGGCGTCAGGCGTCATTACGATGCTGAGGGGCCACCCTCGTTGCCCCGTCATTGCCTGACAGACTTCCATATAGACGTCGTCGATATCCGGCCGCTCCTCCCGGTCTACCTTGACGTTCACGAACGCGTCGTTCATCATTCGCGCGATCTCGGGGTCCTCGAACGACTCATGGGCCATAACGTGGCACCAGTGGCACGTCGAGTACCCGATCGACAGAAACAGAGGCTTGTCTTCGTGCCGTGCCTTGTCGAACGCTTCGGCCCCCCACGGATACCAGTCAACGGGGTTATTAGCGTGTTGGAGCAGATATGGGCTCTTCTCGGAGGCCAACGCATTTCTCGGTTCCCTGTCCTTTGTGCCTTTGCGCTCCACAGGTGAAGTACGCTGGTGCCGCGGCGCAAATAGCTTTCGTTTGAGTCGTCACCTTGCTCAGTAGTGGCGAGTCAATAACTGGGAATGAACCAGCGTTTCTGCGTCAAGCAGGCACGTTAAAAGGCAACTGTGCTGACCGCGCGAATATTAACACGACGGCGCTGTATCCGCAATTCAACGACCGGGACCCGCAGGACGTGTACCCCATCGTGCCGTTTTAATTACTAATCAAAATAATAACGTCCGCAACGGCCCGTTTTTCGGCATTCCCGTGTGCGGGCGGCTTAGGGTAGCGTCCGACATCACTTGACGATGCTTACCCCTCTACGAATACTTCATCCAATGCGCCACGCGCGCTTAAAATACCGGAACGCTGAGTTAAGCGATCTTGTTTCCCGCATTGGGTCCAGGAGCGACGTCAAACACGTCGGTGACCTTCATAACGATGCAGCCTTTTGCCGGCAAGTTCGGGTTCCTCGCCTTTATGACCCGCTTTATCGTCTCATAGTCGGGGCCGCCAGTCACGTAGTTGCCCGTGCCTTTCACCTGATAGCCCTCTCTTCCGACCCACGACGTGACGACCACATTGCAGTTCGCTTTCTTCGCATTTTCAGCCGTCTTTTTGAAGAAGTTGTCACCAATAAGGATCGTTTCGGGATCGCTCACGACGATCGACCCCACAGGAACCGCGTTGGGTACGCCCGCATCGTTTACCGTCGCCACCACGACGGTTTTCATCGCTTTGATGTTCTCTATCACCTTTTCCGGCATTGCGACCATTCGACATGCCTCCTTTACGTACGCATGAAGAGGTCAACGATATACCCTTTTTCCTTGCGACAAGGCCCGCGCGCGAGGATTGCTTATTCGCGCCGAGTCACAGCGCGCCCCGCTGAAATGCTACAAAGGTAGTTTTATTTGGTCAACTGTGTACGTTTACGGCATAGAGCAAACTATGAAACGAAGTGTGTTTAGGTTAATCCTCTTGTTATTAGCTGCTGCGGTGCTTACTGCGGTGGTTATCACAACCTTTCTTAATTCGTCTAAGGCCGATCACAGCGCCGATTTTGCGAGAAGCATTGAAGGTATAGGGTGGAGCCCCATAAAACCAATATCACGGATAGCCGACAATGTGTACTCGGGTTCGTATAGAGCAAACAGCGGAAATAGCAGCGGAAATGGAAGCTTTACCCTCACGGTGACGATCGAGATCGCACAATCTGAAGCTGCGGCAAAAGACCGATATGGGCAGTTAGTACTCCAAAAACAGAATGATGGGTATGTCAGTGGGGAGGGCAACCTTGGTGGCTCCACCATATGGGGGGGCCCGACGGCGTCGTGGTTTGGATACACAACAAACAGCCCTGCAAATGCATCGACGAGTGCATCGACGTATACTTTCTTGTACGCCTACGATAAAGAGATCAACAGCTGGGTAGTAGTAACTGAAACCACAGATACAATCGGTCAAAACCTCAGCTGATCTAATTTTACCGTCATTTCCGGCCGCAACCCCCTTTTGGGTGAAGTAGCTGCAAAAATTTGCCACACTACACCCGAAACCAAGGTAATTTCGAAACTGCGAAAAATAACGCCTATGGGGGTTGTTGCTAGAAATTAGCTATGCGCGGTCGATTGTGAAACCGGTTTTGTAAACGCGTTCGATTCGTCGTTTTTCATAACATTTAAGCTCTGTCGTGCCGCCTACTAAACGGCTCACTTGATAGGAGGTGAAAAATGGCACAGGAACCGCTAACGCACCCGCAGCGACCGGCAAAAAAACGAGCAGCACAACAATTCCCTTTGTGGACCACGTACACCTCTATCGCCGTGGTTTTCGGATGGCTTCTCTTCTTATCATTCTGGCTTTTCTACTATGCCAGTAGTTTTGGCATTCTCCAAAACCTTGCTATTCTCTTGCTCTCGCTCGTTGTCGCTTTGATCATCGAAACGATCCTATGGGTCCCGTGGAGCATGAAACGCGCCTGAAAACAGCAATTGTGCACGGTCATGCGTGCCGGAGTCGGGGTGCAACGGTGCGTTGCTCTTGCTTCAAGCTGCATTACGCAGCTCGGCAGGAGAATGGAGCGGAGACGGCTCACGACGAGTCGAGCAGCTGTACCAAATGGGCGACATTGTGCTCTTGTGTGACAAACCGCGGCGGTATGCTTCGTTGAATGAATCCGGATACCCCGAGCACTTCTTCCATCTCAGATGACAGTGCATACGTTGGTCGCCCGCTCGTGTCGGGTTTCTTCTGGCTGATCAGCCGCGCGTGGTTCAACAGCCTGCTGTTGTTACTGCCAACGATGATCACAAGGTTCTCGAAGGCGTATCCGCGCTTGACATGGGCGTTATACGGATAACGCTGACGACACGCGGCTCGCTCAGACGCTGACAACCAGTTGAAATCGATCACGTGATCGATCGTGAAATAGCCAACGAAGTACAGCGCTTCGGGATACTCAGCGTTGTCGTTATTAAACGGCCTTAATCCAGCGTAAAAAACGAGCGCATCCCCTTCACCCAGCTCAAGGAGAAACCGACGTTTTGCCGTAGCGTCACCATAGGTGCACGTTTCGAACTCAGGATCATCGTGCATCGGCACGTGCCTGAGCCCAGGTGGCACATAGGTCGATAGCGGTTTTCCCTTTCTGCCGATTCGCTCGCCGTACGTCGTGGCCGTGCACGATCGATACGTCTCCGGAATGGGAACGAATTCGAACGATCCGTCGTCAAAAATTGGGCCGTAGGTTCCGCCGCTTCCCTTGTCGATGCCAACGCGAAGTAACAACGCTTTCATTGTTCTGGGCTCCGCAAGTTCAGGTCCGCAGCAGATGATCGCAAGCTGTCCTCGGCGCGTACGTCCGAGGGTTCTGCCGCACGGCGGCAAAGCGTACTATTGGTTTGCCGTAACAGGCGCATTTTTCCGCCGTTTGTGCAGAAGTTGCCCATATCACAATCAATTTCGTCGCGCGCGATAAAAATGTATGCTTGTTGGCTGAAAAATCACGGAGTCCTGTGCCTCCGCGCTCTGCGACAGCGCTCGTGCCGACTAATACCAAAATTACACCGAAACTACACCGCAAAGCGGCTATTTGTGTGGTGGGCGTCGGTTGGGTCTTAAATCACTCGCGCCAGCTGCATCGTAAATTGACTCGAATCTCACGGGCTTGCGCTGAGCACAGTGTCAGTTTTCACGTCCTTGAAAGGTGTAGTGACTCCGGTCAGCCGTACTTGCTTAACCTGACGCCATAAAGACCCTGGCAGCAACTCAGTTGGATCTACGGCACAGCCGAAATCATTTGCGCACGCGTCTAATTAGACAGATTTTTTGCTGAGAAAATCCTTTCCTAGTTAAACCATAAAAACAACTTGAAATCAAAGAATAAAGCCGGTTAGGGAGGGGTTGATATGGCCAATGAGTTCCGTAAGGAGATCGATAGTTTAGGTGAAGTTAACGTACCTGCTGATAAGTTGTGGGGGGCGCAAACGCAACGTTCATTGGAGCATTTCAGTATCGCGGGCGATTTGATGCCGCAAGAGATGATCGAATCCTACGCCATACTAAAAAAAGCAGCAGCTATCGTGAATTTCCAGCTCGGCCAGCTGACGCAGGACCGCCGGGATTTGATAGTCAAAGTGTGTGATGAAATTCTGGCCGGTCAACATCAGGACCAGTTTCCTCTTCACGTATGGATGACAGGAAGCGGGACTCACTTCAACATGAATGTAAATGAGGTTATCTCCAATCGCTGCTCCCAGCTAACCGGAAATCCCCTGGGCAGTAAAATACCGGTGCATCCTAATGATCACGTTAACAGATCACAGTCTTCAAATGACTCATTTCCGTCTGCCATGCATATTGCCGCGGCAAAAGAGACGAATCAGCGATTAATACCGTCCGTGAGACAGTTACGTGATGCATTACACGCCAAGGCAGAGGAATGGAAGGACATCGTAAAGGTTGGCCGCACCCATATGCAGGATGCTACCCCCCTCACCCTTGGGCAGGAATTTTCTGGCTATGTAGGGTTGTTGGATGATAATCTAGACCGTTTAGATACCAGTGTGCAAGGAGTATACCGTTTGGCGTTGGGAGGCACTGCCGTAGGGACGGGAATTAATGCTCCTCATGGATTTGACGAAAAAGTGGCAGCTCAAATCGCAAAACTAACTAGCCTTCCGTTTGTAACTGCGCCAAACAAGTTCGCCGTCCAAGGATCTCATGATGCCCTGGTCATGCTGAGTGGCACCCTAAAAACCCTGGCAACGTCTCTATACAAAGTTGCTAATGATATTCGTATCTTAAGTTCTGGGCCGCGCTGTGGGTTAGATGAGCTTAGCATTCCATCCAATGAGCCAGGGTCGTCCATTATGCCCGGGAAGGTCAACCCCTCCCAGTGTGAAGCTTTGGCTATGGTGGCCGTGCAGGTAATGGCGAATGATACGGCAGTTGCTTTTGGTGGGGGAGGTGGTTATCTGGAAATGAACGTCTACAAACCACTAATAATCCACAACATCATGCATTCCATCCGAATTATGGCAGATGGGTGCCATAACTTCCGGTTGTTCCTGGTGGAGGGGGCTGAACCTAATAGAAAGCAGATTAACACCTTCTTGGAACGATCGCTCATGCTGGTAACTGCCCTTAGCCCTATTATTGGCTATGATAAAGCATCAAAAGTCGCCCACTATGCGCTCGATAATGATTTAACGCTTAAAGAAGCTGCTATAGAGCTTGGCTGTATGCCAGAAGACGAATTTGATCGCGTGGTCGATCCAGCGAAGATGGTGTATCCCCGTGTCGCTCAGCGCGAGGGTGACGGCAATTAGAGACGGGAAACTGGTCTAAAATGACTGTTCAACGGCAGTGTTCTTTTTCCGTTTAACGTGTAATGGAGGGTAGTAGTGATTCGTCACCACGATGTGCTCATCATCGGAGGAGGGTTAACTGGACTTCGAGCTGCCCTGCGCATCTCAGATGCCAGCCTGAACGGGGCGGTAGTCTCCAAGGTGCATCCGTTGCGGTCTCATTCTGTGGCAGCCCAGGGCGGAATGAATGCCTCATTGGGGAACGTTAAGGGCGAAGATGGCACGACGGACAGCTGGAAAAGTCACGCGCGCGATACCGTTGCAGGATCTGATTATCTAGCCGACCAGGACGCAGTCGAACGCATGTGTCGTGAGGCCCCCACCGCCGTTATCGAACTCGAACATATGGGGATGGTGTGGTCACGACTTGACAACGGAAAAATTGCACAGCGCCCTTTCGGCGGGGCAGGATTTCCAAGAACGTGTTATGCAGCAGATCGCACCGGTCACAACGCGCTCCACACCCTGTATGAACGCGTGTCGGGGCGGGAAATCCCGGTTTATGAGGATTTTTTCGTCACATCGCTAATAACTAACGACGGACGTTGCGTTGGATGCACGGCCCTGGAACTCACGACCGGCCAGGTCCACGGCTTCCTGGCAAACGCTGTCCTCATGGCCACCGGCGGTTTTGGCCGGCTATTCAACAGGTCGACAAATGCATTAATTAATACCGGAGACGGGCAGGCCCTAGCGCTCCGTGCGGGCGCGCTGCTCAAGGACATGGAGTTTGTCCAGTTCCATCCCACCACCCTGTACCGGACGAACATTTTGATCACAGAAGGGGCCCGCGGTGAGGGGGGCATCCTCCTCAACCAGAACGGAGAGCGGTTTATGGAACGGTACGCGCCCAAGTCGCTTGACCTGGCCCCGCGTGATGTGGTGGCACGGGCAATCGAACGGGAAATCTCAGAGGGAAGAGGGTACGACGGAGGGTACGTTCACCTTGACCTGCGCCATTTGGGCGCAGATCGGATCAGGGAACGGTTGCCAGGGATACGCCAGATAGCGATGGATTTTGCTGGTGTCGATCCTATCCAGGATCCGGTGCCGATCCAGCCTGGTCAGCACTACTCCATGGGCGGTATTGATGTCGATGTCAACGGCGCCAGCACGCTTCCGGGCCTCTATGCTGCAGGTGAGTGTGCCTGCGTCAGCGTCCACGGAGCGAACCGGCTTGGTGGAAATTCTCTCGTGGAAACCGTAGTATTCGGACGGCTGGTGGCCGAGAAAATAATCGAGGATGTTGCCGCCATCGCCTCTCCTGAAGATGCGCCGGCAAAAGCCGCCGTGACGAGTGTAAATGATAGAATCGACGGCATACTTCGACGTGAAGGAGGAGAACGCGTCTTTATGATTAGGGATATGATGACCGACACGATGACCACCAAATTCGGAATATTCCGTGAAAAACAGAAGATGCAGGAAGGCCTCGGCGAGATCAAAAAAATGCAGGAACGCGTTTCCCACGCTTCGCCCCAGAATAAAGAGCGCCAACTGAACCAGGCACTTGTACGGTTCTTTGAGCTGGAGGGAATGCTCCTATTAGCTGAGGCAGTTGCCCGGGGTGCGCTTGCCCGGGAGGAGAGCAGAGGCTCCCACACAAGGACGGATTACCCAGAACGTGACGATCTTCACTTCCTAAAACACACCCTGGTGGGATTGCGAGACGAGACAATGGATGTTTCGTATAAGCCCGTTACATTAGGCTTGTTTGAACCACGGGAGCGCGTTTACTGATGCACCTGAAAGTGTACCGATACCGTGAGGGAATGACTGCGCCCCGTTATGATACCTTTGAGCTAGTGCCACGTCCAGGAATGACGGTGTTAGAGGCGTTATTCCAGGTCCAGGAACAACTCGATGACTCACTCGCATTTCATTATTCCTGCCGTGGTGCAGTCTGCGGAATCTGTGCGATGTTAATTAACAAAGTCCCCCGGCTGGCGTGCCGTACCCAAGTGGAATCTCTCCTGAAGGGCGATCTCAAGGTCGCTATGGCCACGTACCCGGCAATCGGCGAGACTGTGCCGTGGGTTCCTGAAAAAGAGGTGTTGGTTGAGCCACTTCCCCATTTGCCTGTCATCAAGGATCTTATTGTGGATATGGATGTATTTTTCCGGTTCTACCGGTTCATAGAACCGGTTTTCCGACCAAGCGAAGCCACTCCCGAAAAGGAGCGACGCATGGATCCTGCCTCGGTGAAGAAGCTCGAAGTGTATACCAACTGCATTCTCTGTGCCGCGTGTTCCGCGGCCTGTCCGATTGAAGGACAAAATCCGGAATACATCGGACCTGCTGCGCTTGCTAAGCTCTACCGCTTCCATATTGACCCCCGGGAGGCTGAGGGCGCCTTACGGCTACACCGAGCAGATATCCCCAATGGGTGGTGGGCCTGTGCATTATACGGGAACTGCAGCCTGGTGTGCCCCAAGGGTGTTCCCCCCAGAACCGCAATCGCAAAAGCCGTCGCAGCACTGCACAAAGAAAAAAAAGAGGCTGAATAACTACAGTCTGTCCCAAACAAAGAGTCATTGGAAAGAACTATGGGCATCTATTTTCATAAATTTGGCAGGGAATTTGAAACGAAATAGCTGTGTATGAACTGCGAAGGCGTTTATGGTGAAGACCGCCGAGATCAAACCATACAGCACGAACCCGTTGCCGAGGCGGCGGATACTCCTGCCACCCATCGTTGCCATGGCTGCGGAGCACCAAAATCCCGTCATTCGCAGGAAACAAAAAAAAACAGCCGATAAAGTCTTTGGAGCTTGTTGTTCAATATGGGCTGGGTTACGGGGCACGCCCGTCGTGGCTGCTTGGCTGGTGGCTCTTGATAGCATTTTTGGGGGCGGTTACACTCGCTCTTGCGAGCCCACAACGGCAGAACTTGGGGTTCGGCTTCGCAGCGGCCTTCGTCCCGGGCTACGGCATAACTGGCGCTCAATCTGGCATTGCTTAATGGGTTGCCGCTATTATCACAGTCCTCAACTTCTTTTTGTGGGCGGCGTTTATCGCAGTATTCTCAGGAAAGTATATCGATTGAAACCAACGGCAGTAACTTCTCAAAAGCACACAAGATGCTTGTGGACTGAGAGATTTAGCTAGAAAGTGACTCAAGCACACGAGTGCAGGCTGAAGCCTCACCGTTCTTTGTATAGATTTCGAGCACCGAAATCGCTTGCGTCGCGTGTGAACCTCAACTTCCCCCAGAGGGTCACTTTCTTTTCGTTTGCCCGTCACCCCCGTGCCAACAGGTAGGTCGGGGATCGAAGACCTCTGTTCGACATTTTTCCGCTGTGTCTCCACGATAATCGGCGCCTTTTCCCCTCCTATAGCTGGCTAATTGCCGTATTGGGGTTTGTAGAGCATCGCTCGGAGCCAAGCGTTGATGTTCTTCGGCTGATCGACTCGCGCTAGATTCCGCTTGAAAACTAGAGCGGCAATTCGAACAGCGGTGCGCACTTCGGCCTCCAGAATGTTGCTTTGAGGGGGGAACAGCAGGCCCTTCTTGAGCTGTTCATCGGTCACTTGGTCTGCCGTCGCCTTCGCGGCCTCGATGAACATTTCGTCGGTGACGCGCTTTGTTCGCGTGGCGTATGCTCCAAGGCCGATCGCTGGATATATATAAAAGTTGTTCGCCTGTCCGGGCAGAAAAATGTCACCATTGTAATGTACCGGAGGGAATTGGACGCCGGCCGCATAAATAGCTCTGCCACGGGACCATCTGTAAGCCTCTTCGGCCGTACACTCTGCGCGCACAGTCGGATTCGACAAGGCGAAGATGATAGGCCGGTGATTTATCGCGGAAATGGCCTCAACGACGGCTTGATTGAACGCCTTACCGACGGCGCTCACGCCGATCAGAATAGTGGGCCTTATTGAATGGATTGCCGCGACAAGATCATGAGTTGGAGCGTGTGCATGCGCGTACGCCTTTTTCTCTGGTATCAGGTCTTGGCGTGTATTCTCGAGCAGACCTTTACTATCGAACAGCCATATGCGGCTGCGGGCTTGCTCTTCGGATAGTCCCTGAAGCTTCATTGCTGAGACAATCATGTCGGCGATGCCAATGCCAGCAGAACCTGCCCCGAGAAAGAGCACACGCTGATCCTTGAGGTTCTGGTTGGTAATACGCATAGCATTTACTAATCCTGCAACCATTACGCCACCTGTGCCTTGGATGTCATCGTTGAAGCAGCAGACCCTGTCGCGATAGCGAGCTAGGTAGTGAAAGGCGTCGGTTCCCCTCCAGTCCTCAAAATGGATGCAGCAATCTGTGAAGTGCTCCTGGACAGCCTCGACAAACTCATCGACGAAAGGGTCGATCTCTTCGAGTGTAGGCCGCGTTTGGCGCAGTCCGAGATAGAGCGGATCGTTGAGCAATTCGCGATTGTTCGTTCCAAAGTCAAGCAGTACTGGGAGGAGTCCTTTTGGGGGCACGCCTGCGCAAGCAGTGTAAAGCTGCAGCTTGCCGATCGGGATGCCCATGCCATTGGCTCCAAGATCTCCAAGACCGAGGATACGACCGCCAGAGGTTGCGCATGTGATGCGCACATCCTTCTCATGCCAATTGGCAAGGATCTGACCGATCTTCCCCTTATGTTTTATTGAAATGTACGTTCCACGAGGTCGACGGTAGATGTGGCTGAACTTCAGGCAAGCCTCGCCGACCGTCGGGGTGTAAATTATAGGCAAGAAGTATGCGGGATCAGACATCGCAACGTGGTAGAAGAGAGTCTCGTTCGAGTCAAGGAGCTGAATGAGGTAGATGTAACGCTCGAGGTCGGTAGTCTTCTGCCCCAGTTGCTGGAGCACACGCTGGTGTTGCTGATCGATTGTCTCGACTGAAGGGGGTAGGAGGCCTTCGAGACCGAACGCAACACGTTCGGCCGCGGTGAAGGCTGTGCCTTTGTTTAGCGCGGATGCCTCGAGTAGTGCCCGACCGCGCAATCCAGAAACGAGTGCGGAGTCCTCTTCAGATTCACCATTCCTGTCCTTGCCTCCGTGAGGGTTTGGCGCGAAGTTCATCATTTTATTCTCATATGCTCGTTATGGGGGATTTCAACTTAACCACTGCACACGTTACATACGGCAAAGGTTGTTGTACTCACTTTGGAGAGTAAGCGTTGTAAGGTGTATAGAGTGAATCTTAATAATAAGCATCCTCCCATGCCCGTTAAAAAAGATCAAACAAGCGAAACTTAGAGGGTTGATCGGGATCTTGCTGAGCTAGTCAATCAAACGAATTAGGACGGATGCAGCCGCGTTCTTTTATTGCTTGACCTTCTTCCGCTGTCTGATTGGATCAACTGAGAGCTGGAAAATCCAATGGAATTATTTCGCTGCGCTTGCTCAGCGACGGATCGAGATCACAAAAAAGAGCCTTAACTAAAGCCAAAATGGGCGCAAACCGAGTTGGAAACTAGTTTCACACACATAAAAGATAAGCTAGACAATCGATTTGTTTACATGACTGTGGGAGCGCCCCATCATCTACGATAACGAGGCGATTCCAAGACGCCCTTGCCAAGGCCACTCACATGGCTTCGGGCGCAGATGAGCTCGAGCTGAAAAAGTCCACGCTCGAAGACGTTTTTCTCGACCTCACCGCGGCAAATCAGGAGGAAGTCCTTGAAACTATCCCGGATTAACGTCGATTTTATCAGCAGCCTGAAA